>Ga0126342_10020883_pt1 | contig 10969 bp, 12 predicted proteins | sample Cyp1metagenome_FD_92528 | JGI IMG/M metagenome (GOLD analysis project Ga0126342, IMG submission 92528) | Coral microbial communities from Lord Howe Island, Old Settlement Bay, Australia - Cyphastrea 1 metagenome | ecosystem: Host-associated > Invertebrates > Cnidaria > Coral ... | reverse complement strand
TTATGACAAGGAAATGTTATGACAAGGAAATCCCCTGGCACTGGAATGATGGAACCAATGGGTTGCTAGCTCCGCTCTCGGGTATGGCCCTCCGGGCCATACCGGAGGGCCATACCCCCTCGTCCTGTGGGTGGTGGTAGTAGTAGTAGTAGCAGCAGTAGCAGTAGCAGCAGCAGCAGCAGCAGTCGCACTAGTTGTTCTAGTTGTTCTAGTTGTTCTAGTTGTTCTAGTTGTTCTAGTTGTTCTAGTTGTTCTTGTAGTTGTAGTTGTACTTGTCGTGGTAGTTGCAGCTGTAATGTAGTGTACTGTAGTTAGCAGAGTGTAGTGTAATGTAGTTGTAGTTTTAGTTGTAGTTGTAGTTTGTAGTTGTAGTGTTGTGGTTCTGGTAGTTGTAGTTGTAGTTGTCTATCTGTCTATGTGTCTATGTGTCTATCTGTCTATCTGTCTGTCTGTCTGTCTATCTATCTATCTATATGCAAGCTTGAAAACGAAGCTATTCTGCGAGACTTCCTCAATCTTTGAACTTGACAACATCAAAAACGCAGCAATATCAGCAATTCTGCGAGACTTCCTCAATTTTTGAAGTTGGCAACATCAAAAACGAAAGGATTCTGCGAGACATCCTGCAAGAATGGAAAGTTGAATGCAGAGCTGACGGCCTCGTACCATTGCATTTGGCGATTTTTCCACTCCATCTGTCTAAAGTACTGCGCCTGCCACGAAAAAGCGATGCCAAGTCATACAAAGTGTTGCACCTGTCACGCAAAATCATCTTCGCAAACCTGAAGATCTGATGCTCCAAAATGCAACCTTTCTCAGGAAATCAGCGGTCTGATCTCCTAACATCTCCGGTGAACATGTCTCTTGTACTGCGCCTGCCACGCGAAATCGATCTTTGCAGATCCTCTTCAAATGTCCCACGCCTGCCATTGTTTTTGGAAATGCTACAAGCAACTCACGTTTCGCTCACTTTTGGCAGGGTGGAGAATCCTTGCGCCTGCCACGCAAAACGATGCTTCAACGTCCAAAAGTGGCGCGAACATGTGGTGCTTTGTACAGTTTGACTTCCAAACTTCGCACCACAACGGCGTGCACTTTTTCAACATCTCAACTTCCAAAAGTGTTCCGAGGCTGACGTGCTTTGTGCATTTTGACTTCGAAATGTGCTTCGCGCCACAACAGCGTGCACTTTTTGAACATCGCAACTTCCAAAAGTGCTCTGAACATGGTGTGCTTTGTACATTTTGACTGCCAAATGTGCTTCGCGCCCCAACGGCGTGCAATTGTTCATCTCTCATCCGGCCAAATGGCTCCGCACCCGCCGCTTTAGCGAGCCTACTTTTCGACCCTTTGGAGCCACAAATCATTGGAAAACACAGTGTTTCGCGGTGTTTCGCGACTTTCCTACCTTTTCGCGCACCTGCATGTTCTTTCTTCTGACTCTTTCTCTTCTCTAATCTTCTATCTTCTTCTCTTCTCTTCTCTTCTCTTCTCTGACCTTCTCTGACTCTTCCCACCTCTGCTTTTTCATCTGTCCATATTGTCGGAAGTTTAACTTCTAAATTTCCATCGATTATATGATATATGATATATTATATTATACTGTATATGGCACACATGTTTGCCTATACTCCCGCCTTGTTTGAAGCGCAAGCGCCTCCTAACTTTCTGAGGCCATGCAGACGGCGGTGGGTCACTGACCAAAGGCCGCTTCTTTCCTTTCCTTTGCACCGCAGCTCTGATAGCGATCAAAATCTGCGCCAAATCTCCATCTCCGTCACCACTCACCTGGCTGACGCTGAGGCTACTGAGGCTGGCCAAAATCCACGAAATGTGAACCACACATGTCATGCTTCTTGGTACTGCTCTTGAAACCAGACCTGAATTCCAAGAGTGATGTTTAGCCCCCACCTCTGTCACCATCGCCTTCTCAACCCACTTTGACACGTCGCGATTGCTCATTAATTGCTGCCAAAACCTTCCACTCTTCGAGCAACCCTTCAAGAAATCCAAAGCTGTCTGGCTCCTCCTCCTGCTTGCCGGCTGCATTTGCGCCTCCCTTTCCATGGCAAGACTAGGCAGACTACACCACCAGTCAATCTAATATAATCTAAGAATAATCTATATAAGTATCTAAGTTGCTGGTGCTTGACAAAAGAGAACATCTGCGGTGGCAAAGGTGAGCTTGTTGGACTCGAACCTGGGCACATGAGATGGCACATGAAAGGAGGACATTCAATGGACTTGAGCCTCCAAAGCATTGCTTCAGTTTAACACAAATTTGCTGACATTCCATACAGTCGGCATACATCCAAACTGGCACTCGCTTTTCCAAGACTGTAGAGAGCCGAACCTGAGAAAACACAACTCTCTGGTCACTGGCACCTGCACTGGTGTCGGGCTTCGAAACTTCTGCCTGGCCAGTCCTGTCAGAACGGACATTCCAACTAAAACCCACAAAGTGTTTTATGTCGAAGCTCTCAGATCGATTTCAGAGAAGCATGGGTACTAAGCCTCACAAACTTGTTTTGTTAGACTGAGGCCATTAAACACCTGCAAGAGGTCATCTCTCTCGGAACCATTTTCTTTGCTTGTTTGTTCGACTTTTTTGAGACAAGTTCCTGTAAACCAAAGACCAGCAAAGTCATCTTTACCCAGCCTACCATCAGCTTTGGATGTAGTTCGAACTGCACAGGGAGTCCGACTGTTAGACATGTGGTTGGCACTTTTGAAACCACGTTGTGTTGCTGCAGTTGCAACACAATTCAGGGTTCATATGATCAATCCTGAACCACAGCCACCTGAGCCCAGTCAGACAGCTCCGTGGATGCCAGCTCCTGACAACTCAAACAGTTTAAACCGGCATGTCTGTTTGCGTCGATAGCTGAGTCAAATGAAGACCACAAGTAAGAACTGGACAGCTCCATGATCCTCCTCTTGCACTTGGGTCTTGCCACGGAGTTCTTCCAACTCCTGTCAATGCAACATGTCATGAATTTGCTTAGGATCGCAGCTTTGTGTCTTACTTCCAGTTGCACTGGGCCTTTCGTAAACGTTCGTTCTCTTTCGACAAGTCCTGCCACAACTGATGATTCCAAGCATTGAGTTCAGTCGGCAGTCTTAAAAAAAAATTGATGCCACTAGGACCACTCCGTCATTTGTGCCTCTTCTCCCTGTCCGTTTGTTTTCACCTTCTTCCTGCAAGCATGCCAATGTCAAGGACAGGGCAACTGCAATGCCAGTTGAATTAATTTCACTGTTGAAATTGTTTTTCTATGTTTTTCTATCCTATTCTCCACACATTCCAACAAACCCGAGGGAAACAGAAATATGATGAAATATGCACATCAATGTACATGTAAATGGCTTCTATCCAGACTTTGCAATTGCCGTATTGAACCCTTTTTTCTCCGCTTGGTTGGCCTCTTCTTCTTCGCAGGCAACTTGGGCAGGCTGGAATACTCCACGCCGATCTGATTTTGATTCACATGAGGAAGGTTGCACTCTCACACAAAACCACCATGAGTTTCCACACTTTCAGTATCAAATGTGTTCATAGAATTGAAACCGCCAGAATCATCCTAATTTCATCATCCCTTCGGTCCCTTCCCATTTGTTCAATTTTTTCCTGCAGTCTTGCCTCGTCAGGGTCCGCTTCTTCAATGAAAAGGCCCCCTTGCGCTTCAAATTCCTCCGTGAACACCCAAGTGAGTTCAATGGTGAAGCACACTCATTGGGCAAAGCAAATGATGACACGAGCGACGGCTACAAAATATGAAAATTGTTCCTTGCAGCAACCCCTAGCCTTCATGACGTCTAGATCCAATTGTACAGATTTCCAACCTCTCACGGTTTGAAAACCATTAAAAGCGGTGAAAAATCATGGGTTTACTGGTGCAATATGACATGGAATTTCACGGCTTGAAATGGAACTCATGAGAGTGCGCTGACAAAGCACCAAAATCGTTCAACTCAAACAATGGGGCACACGACAAATCAAATGTCCCGTTGCCTTTCTTGGCAAAGGCCGGACCAGGCGTTCGTTCTTCCTGAAAGTATCACTTGGACATGACTAAAAAATGAACCGTTATTTGACACACATAAACCCTCAGCATGCAATTTCTATGAATTGAAACACCAACATCAAATAACCACGGGTAGAACCACATACAATTTTGAGGAAACTGTTCTCCAATTGAATCATCAGTGATGTTCCAGAGAATGGTACGTGCATATTTTGCAAAACTGGGAACCATGTGCAAATAAAATTGGTGGACTTGCGACATTGATGACAAAAACGGAACCAAAAAACATAAAACGAATCAAGTACACCAACCAAAAATTATGGGCCGTCGGTCAATAAAAACCCTGAAGCCTCCACAGTGCCATCAGTTTTGGATTCCTGGAAGCGTCCATACTGGAACTGCAACAACCATCAAACGGGTTTTGCAAAATGTGGAACACCGAATCAAAATAACATTTTTTCCCATTGAACTAATTCTGCACGACAGCAAATAATGAACCAGTCCTCGCGTCGCCGTTTTTTCTTCGGCATCACAGAAAATTGTTTGTATGTGTGAATATGTTTTATTTTTTTTGCGTTGTTCTATTTTTTTCTGGACAAATTTCCGCAATTGCCATGATCCGTCAATTGGCTGTTTATTCCTTAGGCAGTGGCTAAAAAATAGGCAACAAAACACATGTTTGGTTTGTCAAAGATGTTGGAACGATAAAAAACATTGGGGACAAGCATGTACAAGCAGGTTGACAAATTTGTTTGCACGTTCTTTTGATATGCTGAGCTGACAAAAATTCAAAAACCATCACGACCAGCAAAGATCTACAAACCAAAACAATTCATTTCAATAGCGCTCTGGTTTAAAATAAAACCACTACATAAATACCGGAAACGTTTTGAAAGGGACAATAGCAACAATAAACTAACTCGGATTTTTCACAGCAGAAAACGCGTTTCTGTTTTTGCGAAGAAACAGCCGGCAAACACGCCTTTTTGCTTGGACCTCAGGGCCTGAATGCATACATGTGGATTTCACACGTGACTGAAGTGAAAACTGCAACTGTTTCGATTGAAGTGCGTGTCATCTTTGTGCAGTGGCCATGCAGCTGTGTTCCAACGGTGGAGCGCTATCAGAACACTTTCACACTCCTCCTCAGTATGGTGGGGTTTCAAATCACCATGTTGCCACACTTTTGCCTCACCGCCGTTGCACGTTGACACGCTGCCAAACGTAGTCACATCAGAAAAGATTAGGCCTAAAAGGGCTACTGTGCGGAGTCTTGCATTGGTCTTTGCAGTTTTGCATAAGCCCTGAATTGTACTTTGCCACGTAGCTCTTTGGAATTGTTGAAGTAGCGTATTGGGTTTCCAAGTGAGCATTATTGTCACCGGGAGTTGCTCACATTCCCGGGTATCCAAACAAAGCAAAGTAGTTTGCCCAAGATGGGCTGTCACGTCCTGGAGCGGTAAACATCATCGAAGCTTCTGTACCTGGCTATGCGTGCATCGCTCATGTTGTGTCGTTCTCCTCGATTGGTGATCATCATGAAAAAATCTGCAATTCTTTGGAAAATTTTGTGTCGAGTTTCTGGATTTCTCATGCCTTGATTGTGGGTGTGGTCCAGCAACATCAAGATTATTCTCTGGATTTTGTCTGCGTCACTCCATTGTTCTTCTGCAAGTGCCACATTGAGTTGAAGGCGCAAGTCGTCAATGGAGGTCTCAAGTTCACCTTGCCTTGTCGATAAGTCTCTTTCTGGATTCAGAAGGTGATCCTCCGTCCTCTCAGATTCTGATTCACCTCCCTCTCCATAGACAACTCCACTCCAAACTCCAGGGTCATTGCTCGAAGAAGCTGCTGTAGTTGTTGCTGGTGCCACTGGTGGTGGCGGGTCAGTGTCATCACCTGCCCATGCAAATCCCTGCTTTGATGCCTGATCGCACTCATATACTGAGCATGTCCCATGGCATTCATGGCTACTCTGTTGCCTTGCTCAACTGTAAACATGTGACGTCGCTGAACAGGAGTAAGCTCTCGATGCTGGGCAAATCCTCCAATCTCAACCAAACCGTAACGGATTCCATCGACTGAATCTGCCAGCATTTCCATGTGACCTGAAGTCTCAGTCACCTGGTTGCGCAACTGTCCAACTGACCTTTGAACTTCTTGGAGTACTGCCATATGTTCACCAAGAGTTGTGTCAGCCTGTGCAACTTGTAGTGCAAGATGGCCTGCATCAGTTTCAATTGCGCGAATCCGCTTGATGCCCATCCAAACTGCTGCTGCAAGCAAGAGAGTCATGGCTGTGCACCACACAAACAAAATCACCTAGACCAACCTTGAGTGATCATCACGATGATCTTCTGGTGCACACGTGCCAGCTGAAACACCAATTGCACATCCACCGACTGGAAAACCCATAGCGCCAGTGGTAGGCTCATGGCCAATGAGAAGTGCAAGACGTGCAATTGTCCTGGCTGCTTGCAACATTTGTTGATTCAAGTTTCGGTATCTCCACCTCGATGTTCTTCTGCCTGAATTGGGTTGGCACCATTATCGTCAAAGATGCCAATGTCCCTGAGAAGAGTCTTCAGGCGTTTTGCAGACAACACCTTGGTGCCGATATCAGCAACATTGAAGGCTGTGCTGATTTGACTCAAAGCAATCTCCCCATTTCGAACTTGATCCTGTATCCAAAGTATTTTGGCACTCAAGTGCTTCACCTTCCCTGTGCCCTGGCGTGCACTGGAAGAGTCAGTCAGCAAAATGCGCTCGACATTGCCCTTGATCACAAATTCAGCACAACGTTTGATGAAGATGCCGTCACAAAGGGTGGAACCATTCCATGTAGTTCAGCTTCGCAGCTTGAAAGAGAAATCACCCTTTGGGTACGTGAGCTTGAGTAAACCAAATTACCACATACCATATGGAGACCTGCGGATGTGGAGCGTCCATGTCGTTTGTCACTGCTCCAGTCACTGTCTGAAAAGGACTCCAAAAGCCAGTATTTGTCATTGGTCTGCTTGTGCAAGCCTTGTCCTCCATGAGGTTGTTGAAGCACAACTGCATAGTTGCTGGTTCCCTTCAAGTAAGCCACAAGCTTCTTGAGGTGTCTCATTGCTGAAACTGTGGGGTTGCTCATGTAGCTTGACCGTTCCTTCACCCGTGAAAGCAACATCTGGTCGATCACGTGTGATGTACAAACATGTGCCCACAGCCATTCTGAAAAAGGTCACATCGCTTCCAACCAAACAAGGAGAGTTGTCCTCCATTTGAATTCTAGGATCAGCGGGAGTTGTGGAAGAGCGCAGCTTTCCAAACTTTTCTTCCCAAACCTTGATCAACTTCCCAATGCTGCTGCCTGGGAGTAAAGCCAAACCATCTTCCACACGCAAGATCCTTCTTTTCAGAAAAGAGATTTCTGTTCCAGCAGCAACTGATTGAAAAACGCTGTTGAAGTTTCTCCTTGAACTCATTCCAAAAGTTGTGGCTACCAACGTACATGATGTCATCCACATGGATGAGAATGGCACATTCTGGAGTACGTGCCAAACATGGTTGAACACTGCAAAATTCAAACTTCATGGTCTCATCCAAAAACTCACGCAAGTACCAATACCACGCACGTGCACCAAGTCGTTGGCCAGGAAGGTTCTTGAGCACAACCCATGTCTGTCCTGCCAGCTTGATGCTAAGAGGAGTATGTTGTGGCACTTCCAAGAAAGCATCCTTGATGTCCAAAGCTGCCATCACCTGATCACTGCATAAAAAACCTCCTGCAACATCATTCAAATCACCACATCGTTGAAGCCAAAGCAAAGGTAGCAGGTTCAAAACATGAGTGCTTGGAGCTGGTGAGTAGACATCTTGCCGTCTCTCCAAGAATGCATATTCTTGTGCTACCAGCCTGCTGCGTCGAAGCCATTTGAGTGTTGGCTCACCCTCAGCTGAGTCACCAAACTGTTTGAGGCGCCAATCTCTGACAAACTTTGTGCTCAGTTGATGGCTCTTCTCTGCAATGCCATCATAGTCAGCTTCACGCTGGATAACACCCATGCTGGTGAGTCGAGAGAGTTCTGTTTCATCGGCCAAATCATCACGCCACTGTGGAGGTTCTTCAGGCTTCACATTGATATCAGCATCTGACCACAACTGCAGAGGAACACCTAAAAAGCTCGATGGATCATCTTGCCAGTGATCTTCATCTTCCTCATGATCGGTCATCTTGAGGTCCTGGCCGTAGTCGTCCATTGTATGAAATTCTGATCCATCATAAAACTTCACTGCCCGGATCAGTGCTGAATGTTGCTCACTCAATTGCATGACCCTGGGTTTCTTTGAGCCCTGCACCTTGGCCTTCTTGTGGATCTGTTCATCAGCCGTCTCCTCCTCACCATGGGCTCTAGTTGTTGGATGTGTCCTTGGAGTCACAGGCACATCAGTTGAGCCTGCTGCTGCCGCTGAGCTTGAAGGTGCTATGACAGCAGGGGTCATTGGCACTTCGAAGAAAGAAGGAGGTGTAGAAGGACCAGGAAGTCCCAACGCTGGGTTTGCCATCTCTTGAGATTGATCATCTCCTCCCTCGACTGGATGATCGAAAATGCCAACTGGATTGGGATGCTGTACCAAACTTGCATCTTCAAGTCCAACCTGCGGCTGTTGCTCCATCTCCTGCATAGGGTTCTGCTTGTCGTGGATGGCCATGTTGGCTGTTTCATAGTCCTCACGTTGCTCTTCAAGAGTTTTCTGCCTGTCTGCCTCAGCATCCTCATCAAAGAACTTGGAAGATTCCACATCTCCAACTGGAGGGTTGAAGCCAGGAGCAATGGGTGCACGACTGCTCTTTGTTGGCACCACTCTTCCACCAAAGCTGCTCCTGTACTCATGTGAGGCACAGCTGAAGTTGAGGTAAAACGCCAAATAACCTTTCCAGCAAGTGTTGATCCTTCTGACAGACCTTGCCAAAATCAAATGGGTTCCATTGTACAGCAAGTATGAATCCTGCGGGTCGCTTGCCAAAAAACACCATGCGTCTCCAATGTGGGTTGCCTTTTGAATTGCTCTTTTGAAAGCCAAAAACCGGTTTACCAAAATGGCGTACTAGTATAGTACCGTATATCCTCCCAAAACCCTCCCAGCTATAAAAACCACGTATATAAAAACCGAGTATATATATATACATATATATATATATATAAATAAATATACCATATTCGATACGCGTCGTCGTTTTCCAAATCTCTTTTCTCACCTTGTTTTCTGCTTTTGCAGAAAATCCTCAACAACTCAAATCGCAAAAATCATCCACGCAAAAAATTCGACCACAATAATTTTCATGCCAAACGTATGAGAAATGAGCTGCTGATCAACGGACGTTCTCCCTTTATCCTTTCGCATTTATTGTTTGCTCAACGTTGGTGTTCCCAAGACCAGTTGGAGACATGCCTTCACAGTCACATAGTTTTTCCGGTGTGATTTTCCGACCATACTCAACATCCTGGGTTTGGGTTGGTGGGATACTTTGGTCTCCAACCCTGTTTGGTCCACTTACTGGCCACAATTTACTGAATAGAGTGCGGGAGGACACACAGAGGCACGACAATACACCTTTTTTTCCGTCCATCGTCTGTTAGCTTTCGTCAGGTCGATCAACACGCATCAGATGCTGATTCAAGCGTGGGAACTTTTCAGAATTGTCAGGGGTCTCTTACAGACAGCTGGTACAAAGAAGGCCGAGCTCATCACCACGACGACAGATGGAAGGAGATTTTACTTCAACATGAGTTTATTGTGGTAACGTCACTTCGTTTTGTCAGCGATACAGGACCCGTCCAACATGAGAAAGTTATTTCAATGCCTCGAGGTTTCAAGTTTATGGAAATTGCAACAAAAAGTTAAAAAGTGAAACAAAGTTGAAGGCAGACTCCAGTGTCGCGAGACCATGGAAATTAGAACGTATTGTGCTGAACTACCAGAAGGAATGGGCCGCTGAGACGCCCAAAAAGAACTCATGTGCTGCACAAAGAACGGACTACAGCTCTCGATGCGTGCTAATCCAGCCATTTTTAATTCTTCATCATAGTGGAAATGCAGCAACCAAGAACTGAGGAAACTGTAACACTAATACTGTCCTTTTTTGCGGTGGCGGTGAAAATGTGACAGTTGAAGCTGAGCCGTCCTTACTTTTCGCGGGAAACTGGTTTACAGGGCAACCAGCAGATGAATTCCTAAAAAGTAACGTAAGAATTTGCAGATAGAATGTTACAACACCACTACGGAGGCCCTTTTGTGCGACCGGACCCAGATTGGGTCCGTTAGATTTGTTTCTTGTTGGGGTGCACATCGGTCCACTCTTATTATTTCGTGTTGTTGGCCCGCTTGCCCCTCTATACTCCTACCAAGTTTTAAGCCCAGAAAGAACATGAATCATGATCTTTTCAGTCAAGTCCATCATTTATTGTAGCATAAATTCAAAACGAAAGGAATCTGCTTGGGAAAATATGTGGCCAGGTGACGTATTGAAGGCTTCCTTTCTCCGCCATCGTTTCGACATTCTGTCAATTACATTCAAATGTGGAGACACTTTCCCTGTACATTGCAAAGGTGCAACTTTTTCAGGATAGGAAACAGAACTTGTACAGTTTTTTATTCACACTTCCGATCCAAAAGTACTTCGATCCGTTAATGCTCTTGGAGTTGGTCTTCATGAGTCGGCAGATTATATTCATCGTCTGTGCGTGGTGATATCTGCGCATTTAGCTCTTCCGATGACGTGCTGGCACCCTTGGCTGTATGTGGCAGAAGCAGTAAAGCTTTTTGCGCTTGGCTAACTTCGTAGCTCGCAGAGATTGTGCAACTGTCTAAGATACAGCTTAACTGGCGGATTTGGCGGATGGCAGTTTCAAGGTCAGTGACCCTCTGAGCTGGGACGGATTGGATGCCATGGAGCT
>Ga0126342_10020882_pt1 | contig 10969 bp, 2 predicted proteins | sample Cyp1metagenome_FD_92528 | JGI IMG/M metagenome (GOLD analysis project Ga0126342, IMG submission 92528) | Coral microbial communities from Lord Howe Island, Old Settlement Bay, Australia - Cyphastrea 1 metagenome | ecosystem: Host-associated > Invertebrates > Cnidaria > Coral ... | reverse complement strand
TTGAGCATATAGCAATCTGTCAACTGCAAGCCGGGCTCGCGGTGAACAAATTCTTGCACGATGCAAAAGGCTCGAGGCAGGGGTACGCTCAATCTCTGCTGGGGTCAAGCGAAATAACCTACGAAGCATGGTCAGTAAGGCCGATTGAATTTTGGCAAGTTGACGAATGGTCGGGGTTTTCCACGCCCCCATCCCAAAAAAGAGTCTACTTTCGATCAGTGCACGAAAGAGTCTGATGCGGGTTGCCTCAGGGATGTGCTTGTTGCACAGTATGGGTGCAGCAACCTGCGCAAAAGCACTTTTTGCAGCCCCAATACGCATGGCAATTTCTTGATCCATGGTGTGACTGGAGCTGAAAATGGTCCCCAAATGCTTGTAGGTCGCCATAAAATGAATAAACTCATGCTTTCCACCAAAATTGACTTCCATTCCTGGCCGTGCTCCAAGTTGGTATTGTGCTCTCAAGAGAGGAGCACCTGGCCCTTTGAACGTAGCGACTACACTTGTTTTGCCTTTGGCTAAATTCAATGTGAAACCTCTCTTCGCAAAGATTCTGTGGACAGCAACAAGGATTCTTTCGATTGCTCCCGGCAGACTATCGGCTTGATACGTGGCAACTGGGATAGCAACATCATCGGCCCAGATAACACTCTCCACATGCAAATCAGCAAATTCCATGATGTTCTGGAATTCTTGATTGCTTGCAACAACCTCATTCAATTCTTCAGCAATACTGGCCATCAAAATGTGGAAGATGCAGTCTGCTAGCGGGGATCCAGGGCGTGTGCCTTTTTTTGTGATGATGGGCCTTGCTGCCCCAGGTACATACATCCAAGTATTGGTGTGCAAGTCTTGAACCAATTGGATCAGGAATGGTGGTGCCCCCAACTTCTCCAACAAACTCGGAAGCTGCAAGAGGTCGATCATCTCTGAAACAGGCAAGCCTTCTTGCATCAAACGCTCCAACACGTCCTCAACATCTTCCGGCACATGAACCCCTGAGACGAATTCACGAACCAATCTGTGGAAAGCGTTCGCAAGATCAATGAAGACCACAGCCGAGGAAAACTGCAAAGAATCCATCACACGCCCAAAGGTTCGCAAAAGTTGGGATCCAAACGGCACCTGCATAGCAGGAAATCCTCCACTCTGCCCTTGCGGTCGCTGCCTGCTCAAAAGGTTCATAAGTCGCGTTCTGATCAACGCGTGCACCCTCTTGGCAATGGACGGCAGGAGCATAATGCCTCTGTAATTCTCTGCCTGCAAATGCGATCCTCTCTTGTGGATCACTGCCATCTGTCCTCCCTTGGAGGTGACTGGTTCATGCTGCCACATGCAAATCTTGAGCAGTAATGGGAAATAAATTGTTGCAAGTTGGGTGGCATTTTGGCGGAACACGCCTGATGGGATTGGGTCCAGGCCTGTGGCACGTTCAGCCTGTGTGGTCCGCAACGCATCCTCAAATTCAATGATAGAGGGGATATCATCAGGCCGGAAGCAATCTTGGATGACTGGCATCGCCATCTGTCGTGCATGACATCGTTGCACGATTTGCTGAGAGTCGCATGCCGTACCGCTTTCCAATTGCTCAAAATATGGCACCCATTGTTCTTGCAGGATCTCAAGCTTGTTAGGGTCATGTCCCAGTTTGCGATCTCGGAACCTGGGCAGACTTCGCCGCAGCACACGCCAGAAATCACGGACTTGATGTGGTTGCATGAAGTCAGAGGCTTCACTAGCCAAGTGTCGGAAAAATTCTGCATCATCCTGGCGAAGACTTTGGGTGACTTGCTTCCCCAAAGTGCGGAATTGGTGCAACCCAAAAGCAATGAAAGCATCCTGATTTGCATTGAGCTTATCAAATTCATACAGCTGCTCAAATGGTATTCCCCCACACCTTGCAAATCGCCAGCCTGCAAAAAAGGTGGCAAGTCGGATCCGATTCTGGATATCTTGATGGTTGGCAAGGGCTAGGCGCCATTTTTGTTTCTGTTTAATAAGCTCCCATGTTGGCGGTGAGATTGACAATTTCCTCGGTCTATGCACAGCCTTGCGTCGGTTGCTTCTGCAAGCAACAACTTGTTCTTGAAGGTTCCATGCATGTGAATGGACATCCAAATGAAAGCTGTGGCAGTGGGATTGAAATGTTCCCTGCAGTTTAACCGCATCAATATCCGAGGTTTGCAATTTGGTTTCTGCTCGCCTGCATTGAATACCTTCAAACTCATCTTCCCACTCAACTAGTGCAAAAAGTGGTCTATGGTCTTCTTTCTGAAGTGAGAAGTCGACATCTTCGGGGATCCATGTCTGGCACTTCCTCAAAGGCAACGTACAATCCAGACCAATGTAATCGTTCCTCTTCCAAGTACCATCATGATGCATCCATGTTCCACCTGGGCCATAGTGGCATGTGTCGAAGGTGCTAGGCAAAAACAGGTTATGGATTGCAAGAAAGTCAGCAAATGGCTGACTTTTTTCATGCATTCCTTCGGACTGCCATTCCCCAATGCGACCATCTGGATGGCCTCCTACCCTGCAATTGGCATCTGCAAGCATAAGCCTGGGCCATTTGTCAAATCGATTGGGAATTTGATCGGAGACATTGTGCCAAAACGTCTCAATTTCTTCTAATGTTGCACCTGTGTGCGGGGCATGAGCCGCAATCAGAATGCATTTGATGGCTTGCGACCGCAGTGAGAGGACAAGGAATCGTGGCTGTGCAGCAATGATACGAAAATCATCTTCCCCAAAGGTGATCGGCTTGCCTTCTTTCCATCCATGAGGTCGTGTTCGAGAGAGTCCTACCATAATGCCAAAATGACCCTGCATGGTGGCTGCACTACAGATCAAATGGTATCTCGGATCAGTCTGTCTACGGACAACTCTAACACGTGTTTCCTGAAGGGCAAAGATGTTCACACCTTGTGCTTCTAGCATGCTCACTATCCACTCCTGTCTTGCTGGTCCAGCTACCCCTACTGGCCGTGTGTCCTCATTACCCCCACTAGCCTGAAGCGTAAGGACATTGCATGTGGCAACACATAGCGAAACTTCAACATTCCACGTGGTGCCTGGCACAGCTTCCGGAGTTGGCATGATGTCCTTTGAAGGGACCGTGGAAGGTTTGGCTGGGAAAATCAGCTGAGTCGACTCCATGTGAACTCCCGGCAGCTCTTCAAATAGGATCCAAGCCCATTCAATGACTTTGACAAAGGAATGCTTCTGTACCTCCCCAAAGAATGGCTGCCAATCCTGCAGGGGGAAGCCAAGTGCTGCTGCATATGCAAGTTGGTCGACCAGTTCATTCCCTGGTTCTCCTTGATGGCTCGGGCAGAAAGTGTGGCGTATTTGGACTCCGAAGCGGCTTTCACAGAGGCGCATAATGCTACGAACCAAATGGCACTCTTCAATGGCTTTGGCCGCTTTCCATTTGCCCTCCGCTTGTCTACCTACCGTCAAAGAGTCAAAAATCATTTCACAGTCTGGCCGGCAATGCAGAGCTTCAACTTCGATCTTACAAAGATCGTACAAGAACTTGGCAGCAATGGTGGAAGCTAGAACTTCGGCTCGATATGAGCCCTGGCGATGAGCATAACCTTCCCTCCCTGACATTGCTCCTGCAAAAAACCACTCATGTGAGATACGCACAAACGCTGCTGCTGAAAAACCCATGGACTGATCATGCGGCAGAAAAGAACCATCATAGTAGATCCGGATGGCATCAACACACCTGTCACGTGCAAACCAGTCGGCGCGTATCCAACGCAAGGTTTCGGGTTGCCAGGTCGTCTGACCCTCAAGCTTCGTTTCAATGTCAAAGCATGGGAGCATGAAAAAAGCATCGAACCAAAGCAATGCTGTTTGGACTTCATCAGTCTTAAACTGGACCGTTGGTTCCTGACTATCTGGTTGCGGCGCCTTTTTGTGGATCTGCGCCTTCTGTTGCAAAAATTGAATGCCTTCCATCCCAGGAGCCACAGGAAGAAACGGTGGGTACCAATCAGCTTCAACACGATGGGTCCGCTGGATGAAGAGAGCAATATTATCGCCGTCTCTACCTGGAACTGCTGATGTGCCAATGGGTACGGTAAATGCCGAATGCTGAAATGTGCGTTGGATGTTCTCACCCCGCCTGGCGCATTCTTCCGCATATCCAACTCTTTCAACAATCTCAGCCCTCGTGATATGCTCATGTGTCACAATTGCCTGTCGGAAAGGATGACCTTGATGTACAGCTTCATCAAACAGGGTGACCAGGCTTGCAACCTTATCCTCCTGATGTTCCTGCACGATCAGGACGTGCGCAATGACGTCATGTTCAAGCGCAATTGGCGTTGGCTGCACAACAAAGAAAAAAGTTGGCCGACCTGGAACAATCTCATCAGTCCATGCCTGTTTCATCACATGTTCCCAATTCACATAATCATCGAGCAATTGAACCTTCCTGCAGTAGCCACACCTCAGTCTACCTCTACCAGGGCTCAAGAACCATGTTTGAACATTCGCTTTTGGTTCCCCATCCTCCCCATTATAGGCACGTTGTTCCCACAAGTCATGCAGATCTTGTAAGTGCTCGGGCAGAGTTGCAACATGCGGCTGATTAGGCCTGAATTCTGCCGCGCCTACATTGAAGGTGAAAGGAGGGCACGCTTCTTCATGCAGATGGGGGGAGCTACTGGATGTAGTGATACCTGACTGTCCTAAACGGAGACTCTGTCGGTCACTTTGCATATGGGAGATTTCATCTACCTCTTCATCATCCTGTGCCCAGTCATGCAGAATCTGTCTGTGGATGTGGAGCTGCAAATTGGTACCGTGGTCCAATGCATGGCCATCATACCGGATTTCGCGCCCTCCATGCCAAACTTGGCATGAAATGGCTGTGCGTATGCATTCCTCAGTTTTACCCATGCGATCAATGATGTAATGCCTTTGGACAGGGTTGGGTGACACAACAGCCGTTGAAAAGGCTGCGCCTTGGCGGACTGCATTGTCGTATTTGGTCACAATCAGGCCAACATGATCTGCATCAATTTGTTGATAAAGCAAAACATGAATGGTGTCCAAGGGACTACATGGTGGAATGGGATTCACAAGGACAAAATCAATATCCTCACTGGCATCCTCAAGGTCATGCCAGACCCTTCGCAGCTCACCCAGCCACTCAGTGAAATCATCCCCTAACAGAACTCGGCGCTGCTGGTCGTTGTATGGAACAACAACCCCATCCAAATACCAAGTTGTAACCTCAATGAACCTTTCTGCAGCCACTTCATTGCGCTGTCCAAATCGCACCCACAACTCATGAAGCTGTTGGACAAAAGGTGTTTGGTCTTCAAGCCGCATGGAAAAGATCGGTGGATCCAGCTCAAACCTCGTGTCAATATCGTATACCAGGACAACCGAACCTAAGCCCCAGTGCAACTCTGGATCAGCGTACTGCCCTGGTGAAGGGATAACCATCTTGATCCCTTCTCCATACACAAATGGATCAACCCACTTTTTCCCACTGATGCCTCTATGCAGCGTGCATCGTCTTCCCTGGCACACTCGGTCCAGTTTCACCTGAGAAGCAAGGTCACTGGGTGAAATACCTTGTCGAATGACCGCTACTGCATGTGCCGTTCCATCCAGGTTCAACGCACGGAACTGAAAGTTAAGAAGCACAGGTGCCCGTAACTCATTGGGATGTTGATATACAATCAAATGGCCCATCGTGCGTACAGCAGGCGCAGCAATGGGTGTGGGTAAAACCCAGGCAAAATGCACTTGGTGGCCAGCTTGAATTCGATCCCTCCATGTGTGTTGGATGTCCATCGCCCATAAATTGGAGTGGTGGTCAACGCGCACAGTTCTTGATTCTTCACTACTGGCATCAAATCTACAATCTGCATACCAAGTCGTGAGATACGCAACTGGGCCTTCATCATCATTTTCAACACGTGCTTCAGTCCCATAACAGGTGGACATTGCACGATACCACCGAGGCAGCCTGCCTATCGTATACGGGTCGAATTGCAGAATGCATGAGTCATTGACTATCTGTGTCACTGCTGTAGCAATCATACTACTGGATGCAGATGGACCTGAGACTTGTGAGTCAGGATCGCCAGGGGCTGGCTGGTTGGATGATGAGCTGGGATCACCCAGTTGTCTCTGCATAAGGCTGGTGTCCTCTTCATCTTCCCGTTCCCTAGATCCAAACTCCCTACGGATTTCATCAGATCCTGCCAAACTTGGTGATACATCAAGTTCAGACTCTTCCGATTCTTCATGCATACTAGGTGGCGTTGGGATGTAGTACCGTGCCCAAAATTCATCAACAGCAAGGTTACGGCTTTCCTCAAGCATCACCCTGGTTGACACCTCACAGCGTTCAGGTGGGGGAACTTCAAGCTGGAGATAATTGCCATGATACATACGTCTGGGCAGGACTTCTTGAAGTGGCCATTCAATCCCTTCATGTCTGATGAGACACCGGTTGTGCTCAATGCGGCAATATTCAAAGACCTGCATTTGGATCAGGAATGCTTGTCGCAGCAAAATCGTTGGGACTTCAATAATTTGTTCTCCTAATGCGTGGTGCAGTCATGAAATGTGGTTCTTGTGCTTGTCCATGAACAATGACATCAACCATGACCAGGACAGAAGGGGCACCTACCGGTATATCACGGGCCAATTGCACGATCAATGGTACTGTACCCTCTGGAATGTCTTCCGGATGAGTAGTCATGTCATGACAATCCAACACTTCAACCCTATCAACTGCAAAATGGTGTGCAACCTCACGCATCATGATAGCAAAATTGTTCCAATTGAGCATTGCATGAATCGGCACATCATCCAGGTGAAAAAGCAAAACTGATTGTCTGCCATCTTCATCGCTTGGTGGGTGTGCCTCTGAATCATCTGGTGGCTCATCTTCTTGTTCCTCTTGGTTTCCATCTTGTTGGTTGGGAAAATCATTTTCAAAATCACTACTTGACTCATCATCTTGGCCCGGTCCTGCAAAACGCTGTGGATACCATACTGGAGCAGCAGGTTCGTTATGCTGTCTGGCCTTGGGATGCGTTTGCATCAAGGTGATTTCATCAAATTCACGAGTCCCGGAGCTCAACACGGCCTTTCTCGCTCTGCGAGAAGACAGCGGAGCACTCACATGAGACATTTTCTGCTGAAATTGTTCAATTACTGTTTGTACACCTCCATGGTGGCAATGTGCAAGCGTGCAAATTTGGCGTTGATGGTTGGTGCACAAAACTTCAACGTCATCAGAGAACTGCAATTGTTGAAAAGCTTTTGGTGACTGCCTGTGCTCTCGGGAACGTACCTTGACAGTGTTGTCCCTCATTGTTCCACACTCCCAGGATAAACTCAGTGCCTTCGTCTGAGCCTCCCATTCGCTACAAAATGTAGCTTCATGCATGATAGAGTGGGTCCATTTCAACACAATCAAGGGAGCATCTCCAGCCAGAGAATGCCCTAGGCACCAGCACTCGTCGGTCGCTTGGTGCCGGGCTGCGCAAAAGGCTCCAGTTGTCCAGAGCCAGGCAAACCAGCTACATCGTCCTGCCCATGCAGGCGGGCACGTTTTGCCGCTTGCTCGCTGGCATGGAACTCTTCTGCTGCTTGATGCAATTGCTCCAGCGAGGTGGTCAGGTTGTTCATTCCTTCTTGCATTCGTGATGAACTTTCTGCCGTCTTCGCCGTCTCGTCCTCTGAGATGATGTCCACATCCACCACTGATGCTTCTGCATTGGAGGATAATTCCGCAATCTCTTTGGAGCTCGCCAGCTGCGCTTTGGCCTCGCGCAGGGCTTGTTGTGATTCTGTAATCCGTGCCACCGCCACTTTCTCCTGTGCTTGAAATTGGCTGGTGAACCCTTGCCACTGCGTGACACTCATAGATAGGAACTTGCGCCATTGAGTGTGCAGCTGCTCCCGTGCCTCGAATGACTCTTGTAGTTCCTTGCGGGCTTTCCGGAGTCCTTTCACCGCCTGGTTGAGCTCTTTGTTCTGCTCCTTCTCTTCCTTGATCTTGAGAGTTTTCAGCTCTTGTTGCACATCCTCGGGTAATGTACCCTTGGTTTGGTTTCGCTTGAGCGAATCTATCAGAGCTTTGTATTCCTGCGGTGGTGCTCCAGTTGTTCCAGTTGCCATCTGGCCATCGACTGGAGCTGGAGCAGGCGGCCCTTGTATACTTTGCGCCGCTTGCATCCATGAAAGGCCTGCATTCACAGACGGGATTGCCAAGACTTCCTGCGTCGGTGCCCCGGCTGGTGCACTGGTAGGCAATGGAGCCTGTTCTTGCCGTCTCTGTTTGGGCCTCGGACTCTTTCCTTTCCCCTTCCCTTTGCCTTTGGGTCTGGGGGATTTGGGCCTCTTTGGCCACTGTTGATAATCTTCCTCTTGGTTCCTCTGTCTTCTGGAATCTGAACGGTATGAGCTGCCGTAGCCCTCGCTCACATCTTGCCAGTGCCCTCCGCAGCTGTGACAATGATTGGCGTGCTTTCCGTTCATAACCCGACACCAGAGACATAGCCAACCTGCGTTGGCCTTCTTGTTGTCCGCCATTGCGCCCTGCAATGTGCGGTTGATCACTTGATTGAACTTTGGGTCCCTCGAGTGGTGTTGCCACAAGGTCTTCTTGATCCAGCGTAAAGTTGTAACACAAACTGGTTTGAAGCCTTGTCGAATCTGCCACCAAAGGAAACGCGCTGTTGCGCGAGTTCGCCTCAATCGCCTTCTCACAGTGGTATTGGTCGTCGTGGCACAAGTTCTGAATCAATAGAAATACAAGTACCAGAAAAAACACCCAATGCATCCACTGCTGTAAATACGTCTTCCAGGGCGCACCAGTTCAGAAGAAATTCAATTGGAAATAGAAAGGGCCGGTGAATGGCCACCGCAGAGCCAGTGAAATGCCCAACCCGAAATTTACCAAATGTTCAGCCTATCCAGGGCGTACCAGTTCAGAAAGGTTGAAAACAGATGTAAATAGGGCCGGTGCAAGGCCACCGCAGAGCCAGTGAAAAAATGCCCTCACAATAAAAACCCCAAGCCACAAAGATTGCCAACTGCGAGAAAAATCAATCGCCTCAACAATGATGTGGACAAAGTCAGGTAGCGCGAGCAACCCGTGGGCAAACGCGGCCCACTTAGGCTATGGCAAACCCGGATACCCCGTTGAACACGCGCGGGGGGAAACTCGGGCCTTGAGCCAAAATGGCTACGGATATTAGTGAAACTAACCAAAAACAATAGAGAAATATAAAACCATAACAAGTAATAGTGACGATAATTAACAACAAACATAATTGGGAATATGTTCACCAGAGTTTATCCCAGGAGGTTGTAGCATCAAAACTTGAGACGAATCATGACCGTTGTAACCGTTGTAACCAAAAAAAAGGAAGTCAGATGGATATGAAGAAATACTTATGACTTATGAAATATGAAGAAATACCCAGTTGGTGAATGGCAAATTTATCTCACTTGCTGATCTGGTTTTGGGCACCTGCTGTTGCCCAGCTGGCAGCCGGATGTTGCCCAGAAATATAACACGACAGTCTTAAAGCCCGTTTCCATATAGCCTATCATGCAGTAGTTTTTGTCCCAACAAATGTGAAGATTGTCACCGAAAGCAAATAGAAACTGCACCCAACTGAAGTAGGTTTCAGCTGTTTCCAACCCGTCGGTCATGGAAATGGCCCTTGGCGGAGCGGAGCCTTGAGATCCGATGAGACCCAAAAGTCCTCACAGCTGGGTCAAAATGCAATGCAAGATCCAACCGATCCAACCTTTTTTGAGTGTCAACCGAGGCAACCTTTTTTGAGTGTAAAGATACGCCCCAGACATGCCCCTTTTTTGCGTGCTTCGATATTTCCAACACGGAGGTCACCATGAGATGATGAGATGATCATTGCTTAGCCTAGCGGACCGTCCTGCCAAGATTTGGAAGACTTCCACCATGGCGGTAGGGCACGCGGTGACTTGTAACGGTAACGTGTGACGTACGTAACGCGGTGTCTCGAAGAGATACACTGAGTGACACTGAGTTCTTGATGTTCCACAGTGAGCCCCTCACTAAAACAATAACCTACAGAAAATATACTGATGTTAGTGATGGAAACTGAGAAATTGGCTGACACATTTATGGTGCTAATGTCTCAGTTTCTCTTCTTGAAAGCTTCCTGGATCAAGCGTGTGTACCATTTGAACGGCGCCGGGGTGATCCACAAGAACCAGCGTGAATGTGATCCACAAAGAACTCGCGGCAAATTGGCTGTATGACTATCAGTATCTATCAGTACTATCAGGTCTTAGTCAATATCTCCAGGACTCCAAGCTCCCCCTGTGTTGTCCGGTGCTTCGAGACCCCCCGGGTCGGACTTGGCACCTGTGGCCCCCTTCGGAACGTCCTGAGGCGGCGCTGTGAGTTGCTCTTCGGGAGTCGAAACTTTCACCTTGATCCAACCAAGTATATCCATGTATCCGCCGACCCCGGCAGACGCAAGAGGGAGCGCGCCAGGGAATAAGACATTTGACCTTGGTTTCGGACTACTACCACTTCTATTATTCAATTCTATAGGGTAGAACTGCACATAGCCAGTAGCCAGTCCTGTCTCATATGTTTCATTGTACAACCAGTGGTATATTAACTGGTCGAAAACTATTGTTTTTCTAGGGTTTCAGAAGGGACGTTAGGGACTTTTTGGGCTCGATTTTGGGGCTGCTCCGTCCTTCAGAGCCACTGTGTTTCCCTGTCCGGCAGGGTGCGTTTTCAGCTTCGGGAGGAAGAGCAGCAGCAGCAACAGGAGCAGCAGGAGGGTTCTATGTCGCATACGTTTCATTGTACAACCAGTGGTATAAAAACTGGTCGAAAACTATTGTTTTTCTAGGGTTTCAGAAGGGACGTTAGGGACTTTTTGGGCTCGATTTTGGCGCTGTTCCGTCCTTCAGAGCCACT
>Ga0126342_10020881_pt1 | contig 10969 bp, 4 predicted proteins | sample Cyp1metagenome_FD_92528 | JGI IMG/M metagenome (GOLD analysis project Ga0126342, IMG submission 92528) | Coral microbial communities from Lord Howe Island, Old Settlement Bay, Australia - Cyphastrea 1 metagenome | ecosystem: Host-associated > Invertebrates > Cnidaria > Coral ... | reverse complement strand
CAAATGAGATTTTATGTTGGATGCTTCAACTATTCAACTTGTACAACTACAAAATGCTAATGAAATTTTATGTTGGATGCTTCAACTAACTCAACATATACAACTACAAAATGAAAATGCATGCTTTGAAAGGAATCAACTACAAAATGATTACAAAATGGGGGGCACAACCCCTCCTGATTGTACAAAAAAATGCTGGCTGGCAATCTGTACTGTAGCCCAAGTCCTCCCCATTTCGTAGCTGAAATTTGAAGGTGGATACAAAAAGGTCATCCATGGCTCCCTAGCTGCCTTCATCAATAAATATATGCTACTTGGCCAGCCTGCAAAAGAATGTAGATGTGGAAAACCCACTGTTTTGTAGATCATTTTCCGCATGAGAAGAAACCAAGGCTTTTCCACACACATCTCTTTGTATCCCCGGTAATCTTCAATACATAGCTGGAAGCATTCTGGCGCCTGCGAACTGCCAGAGACGGATCCATGGACTGCATGTCCAACAGTGAGGTCGTTTTGTGGTTTCGATTTCAGTCCACGTTTTCTGTTGCTGGGAATCTTTCATGTTGGTCAAAGCCCATGAAAGGCAGTACAGCCGCGGTCACACCTGAAATCCGGACGTAGCATCTACTGTCAGCCTCGCTGGCCATGCGCAAAATGCATGAAGATAGTGTCAACCCCGGATTCATAAACCCTGACGAACTACCGCAGTAGGCCCCAAAACCTGTCAATTTGCTCCTACTCGGTCACATGGAAAATCACAATACGTAAACCAATGATTCAGATAGCATTGCGAGTGGGGTCCAAAATCAACACACCATTTGCATACGATTAGCATACGACTTTACTTTCCTGAGTTTTTTCACCCTTTTTGTTGTCCAAACAAAAAGTCAGGGAGCATGGCCCCTCCGGCTGCTTGAAACTGCCCCGGTTTTGGGCCGCGAAACGCAGCCGTTTCGGGTCAAACATCTGAATTCGCTGTGCATCACGCTTCGTCATCCAGAAGGGAGCCCAGCTCGCACAGTGCGCCTGGGAATGTCATCCAGGTGGAAACAAAGAGGTTTGACCCGTTTGACCCAACCAACATGGAATGAAATCGGAGTAATTGTAATATTTTCTAGGGAAACGTATGATTGAACAAACCAATTAGTTGGAAAATTCGCTTGTTGGATTCTATCATCACAAAGGTTAATCGTGGCTTTGCCTGAAAATTGGGTCCCCCAAGTCATCCCCTGGTTCATCAGTTCATTCAACAGGGTATCCGCCAAAAGCTTAGACAAAACCAAAAATCATCATATTGTATTTTTGGGTTACACTGTATATATATATGTATATATATATATATATCCATGTATATCCCATATACATCCCCTACTAAAACATCACATACAGTGGATGGAAGAAATCCTGAACCAGTTTACCTGTTCAAAAGATTTTTCCTGATCATCATCTGCATATCTTAATAATTATATATATATATATTATCACATATTCTCACATATTTATATACAAATATTGTTATTTTAGAAGAATCCAGGAATATATCAATTGTTTTATAGGTGGTTTATCCAATTTTTTATAGGGTTTCAACATGTTTCAACCATCCGGTTGGTGGTGCAGGAGTTCGCAACCATCCAGAGGACTCCACATGAGATCGATCGCCAGGGGACCATCGGCGGTGCGCACCGAGCGAATGGGCTTTGCGCGTGGGGAAAGGGTGAGGAAGGTGTTCTTGACCTGGAGGGGCTGATGTGGGGCTGATTGCACTACTGGATGTCTTGGGGGGCTGATGCTTTTGGAGGCTCTGAAAAAGGCTCTGAACAGTGATGCCAAATTTGCCGGGTTATCAGTCACTGTATTGCAATTTTTCAATGGCCATTGAAATGTATACCCCATTTCCAGACAGACCCATATCATATCTTGTACCCCCAAACTATGGGAATTATCCATGAGCAATAGGGATTCAACCAACAAAAAAAGATAGGAACAGAATGGGATAAATTGTTTTGATGGCGCGCAATGGCTTAAGTGATGTAGCATCAGAAGTTGTTGGACATTTGGACATGGAAAAGTTCGATGGACTTCACAAAGAAAAACAGGGAATTGACTGGCCATTCTATGGGAATAGTTCATGGGATGTAACCAACATGATGGGATATTGCCTGCAAATGGGGGATGGCGCCCCCCATTGCCATTTTAATCAGGATCGATAAGGATCATGATGATGGCCCCCAGTGGCTAACCCGTGGTACCTATTCTCAGACCAGCCATTAATATGTAATCTGTTTGTTCCAATGATTTGACGTAGTTCCAATACGTAGAGTATATTTGATGGTCCAGTGATGACGATTTAGATTAACCACAAACAATCAAAATCAAGATTTCCAATCCAAATACTACTGTAAGGTAAATTGTGGTTTCCTAAAATAGGGCTACCCCCGGCCCCCAGCCATCCATTTATTGGGGTACCAAATTCTGACAGAGACAAGTTTTGGGCTGGGGGATGAATCATCGATCTCATTCAACATCCCAGATGCGAACCATGGTCCTGGAATATAAAAACCTACAAGACTTTGTCATTATTGGGGTAAATGTAGGTAATTATATAAATATTCCAGCACCATAGAGCATCTGGGTATCATCATTTGCCTAGAACACTTTTCTGCAGGATGATTGCCTGATTCCGTGATGAAGAAAAGATGATTCGGATGATGATTGACTACCAGCAACACTAAAATGAGTTGTTCATCAGCGAAAATGTCTACTTGGTGGTTTCAACCCCCTTGAAAAATATGAAAGTCAGATTGGATCATCATCCCCAATCTGGTTGGGGAAAATAAAATTCATGTTCCAAACCACCAACCAGATGTGGGTGCAACCAACAAAAACCACACCCGGGGATCAGTGACTCAGTTTGTGAACAGGGCTGGAAAACCCACGGCGGGATTGGTGGAGGATGGACCCCAACGAGTCCAAAACATGGTAACTTGACCATGAATGAATGCAACATGTGATAAAATGTGATAAATGTGACTAACATTAATTTGATATTTTATACAATGAATATTAGTTCATTACATATATATATATAATTATATATATATATGTTCACAGAAACCAGCAAATCACCAACAAATCACCCACTTGGTGGTTGATCTCGAATCAATGTGCGAGCTTTCAGTATGGTGCATGGCCCATGGCGGTTTTTTTATTTTGGCCAGTGAGGTCGTCGAGACGCTGAATCCAACATGGTCCAAATCTCCAGAAGAAAATATCACCTGTTCGTGGTTGAGAACCATTTTTTTGCACTAAGAACAAGCCATTTTGTTTAGAATCCTGGCCCTTTTCCGTATTTCTAAAATCGGCCCTTTTCGCGTTCAACACGCGAAGCTGGATCCAGACTCTGAGCCCATGGGCCTAGTTTTTGTAAATCCAACTCAGTAACTGCTGGAGGAACCCCAGGCCGTAAGTCATCCAACGAATTATTCTATATGATTTATGCTGGTTGGTGGTTGAGCCCTACCCCTCTGAAAAATATTAGTCGGATTATCCCATGTATTATGGAAAATAAAAAATGTTTGAAACCACCAACCAGTATATATATATATATATATCATTTACAACTGGGTTATGACCTGCTATTGACCCCACATCCACATCCACTGCTTGCAGTTAGTGAGCACCAAATCCCGCCCAGCCTGCCAAACATCTTCGCGCTCCAGGGTTGGGCTGTAGCTTTGCGCATAGAGCTGGGAGTCCCACAAACCATTGGCCGGGTTGAGGCACGTACCTGCCGTCTTCGCTCTGGTTCGGGAAACGCCAAGGATGGAGGATGATAAAAATCCCATCTCGATTTTTTCTATGGCCCTTTTGGGTCCCAGTTTACAGACCTAATATGTGTTTCTTTGTTCAGGGGATTATGGTTGCAACGGTGGTGACCTTGGTTCTGGTCATCATGTCATCTCGATGACCACCGCGTCTGGTGAATTCTCTTTGAAGCTTCGCAACGGACAGGCAAAGGTAAGACATCTGGAAGGATATCCCATATATTCCCAGATCATGTGTTTATTGAATCCGTTTTTTTAGGGGACATATAACATGTGTATAATTTTGAACACATTCTCTGAAATGTACATCTGAAATACAACTTAAATGACTCTTATTATCGCTATCTCACAAGGCACCGAGCTTTTCGGGTGAACGAAGTTGGGGGGTCAAAGCCGATACCTTTTTTGGGTGTGAACATCATTAGTTATGTTGAGGTTCACCCTGGCCCTGCGCACTGGCATGACTGGGACATGCTTGTGTCGAGCCCGCCGAAGTGGCCTCGCAGTGTCTGTTTGTTATGTGCTGTTTTTTTGCCGAGGTACTTGGAACACATAAAGAACATATGGCTTTCAGAATGATGTATTTAATATATATATATATATATAATTTATATAATATAATTATACATTGTGTAGGTATATACAGTTTATACAATTCATGGCTACATAATTTTAATGTTGGACCCAGACACTCACGAACGCCATCACAATAGGTGTTTGCCTGAACATGTTGATGTCTTTTTTGCATTTCAGAGGATGCTCTGCGCATTTAGGGGTACTCTGAGCGTCAAGGTACTATCAAGTACACTTTGGAGTAAGTACGGAAAGGCATAATACCCTCTGGTAAACTAACATAACTATGGAAAATCACCCTTTTTCATGGGTAAATCGACTATAAATGGCCATTTTCAATAGCTTTTTGTATGTTTACCAGGCCGGGTAATCATGTTGTGATGTTACAGCACAAAAAAGACCCGAGTGCAATGGCTTCGGCGGCTCATCTTGGCCCAGAGGCGTGAAAATATGTTTGAGACTGTTATTGTCTTTTTGGGGATCCGTTGAGATATGGCTATGAGTCATAACCCTGGTACCTAGTGAACCACAAAACAGCTGGTAAATGGATGTTCATCCCATTAAAATTGATACTAATAGGTTTTGACCCATCCCCATATATTTTTTCACTGGTTGCTGATGTGAAAAAATGACGAAAAGCAAATGGATATCCAGTGATAATGTTGTCACAATAGAGCTAAGGATGCTGAAAAAAATCACCGGTTCACCGATTTGGTCCGATTTGGTCACCAATTAAGGATATGTTCAGTCACCAAGTTCATGAAAATTATAAATGGGATCTCTCAGTTACCAGTTAGTTATGAAGATTGGTTATTAAGTTATTAACCATTGTTAGCCAATATTACCAATATTAATGCATTATAATCATCCCCAATAGTCCAGCTTGTTTTGGGCCACTCGTTCATGACACGAAAAAACGGGTATAACTTGCTGTCATCAGGTCCCAAAGATCGGTAGCCAACTCCAAAATCCAGGGATTTTATGTTAGTTAATGGATCGGATGAATGTTTTTTTTGAGGAAACACCACTTTTTCCCATGATTTTTGTGTTTTTGTTCCTCATCCAATTCTGGATTCATTCCAGAAATCGTGGATAGAATCAATGGCTGCTGGGGATTACAGTTCACAACTTACTCAACTTAGCTATCCCCAGGTCCCCCAGGTCCGCCAGGTTCCCCAGGTCCCCCAGGTCATCAGCCCAGTTGCCCCAGCACTTCCCGCTCGATTCTCACGCTCCTTCAGCTGGACCTGGCTCGTCCAGGGCACTGGATGTAGGTCCGACGCCAGGAGGCCATGGAGGACCATAATGACGTCCAGTATAATATTATATATATATTACACAATTATATATATATATGTATAAATATACATGTTTATATAATTATATATATATATACGTACATATGATGTGATGTGCAACATAGATTGATATGGATCATAATGAACACACAAATCACCAGTTTCAAGACCATTCGTTCATGAAGATTGACAGAACCTGGATGGTTGTTTTTGGAAGTATTGCCACTATTGGAATAAACTGAAGCAAAACATTTCTTGACGGGGGCCCGCGACTGAGTCCTTAAAATCAAACATCCCCAAGTTCACTCTTTTAAATTTCCAACAGTTCACTCATTTGAGTCCTTAAAATTTTCCAAATTTACATTCGAATTGTTTGTTCTGGCTATTGAAATTTCAAAATTACCCTCTGGTAAACTAACAAAACTATGGAAATGGAAATGACCTTTGTTTTGTAGGTAAATCATCTATTGGGCCATTTCCCATGGCTATGTTAGTTTACCAGAGGGTACTTCTCTTGATAGCTGAAATCCTCCTACCATCCAAAGAATATCTCCTCTTTCCAATAGCTGATCTTTCGATGGCGATAGGTCATTTTGCTGTTTGGCGGATGGTGATCCAAGAAAAAAAACACCAGAAAAATATGTGTTTTTTGCGATGATTTGCGATGTTTTTTTATCCAAATCAAGCACCCCTTTTCCCATGATAAACATCCATGATGTCTTAATATTCTCATTGTAAACCCATTACAGATCATTATAGTTATAATTTTCCTGCAATAGTTATGATATATAATATACCCTCCCCCCAATGAACGTAGACCCTGAAGATAGTCATTGTTTAAAGTGGAAACCAATCTTTAAGTCCAACTTGTCGCAGGGTCTATGTTAATTTACTGGAGGGTAAACCCGTTTAAATGTCTAAACTCATAGGGGGATGGGTCAACACCTATATTATTACCATATGACTGGGGAATAACCATCCATTAACCCCATCGATTTTATCACTATATACCTAGAGTATCCATCCGAGTGCCAGGGTGTTGGGCTTCTCACAGTGTTTTGGGGAAAATATTACTTATCAACGTATCACCATGATTAACCATCATTAACCATCATTAACCATCATTAACCATCATTAACCATCATTAACCATCATTAACCATCATTAACCATCATTAAGCATGGAAATCCCTATGGGAATATACCATATGATCCGCTTGTGTACTATAACCATCATCAACCATCAGTTTCGAACGGATCTCCCCAAAACCATTCTCCAAGGCGTTCGAACGTCACGCCGCGAACTCACGCCTCAAGGTGAGGATTTGCCAAGTGAGAGACTAGACCTGGCATCGCTTGGATGGCTTGGTTGGGATGGGCCATGGAGTTACTATGAGTTACTGGGCCATGGTCCAGAAAAATTGATTGTACTTATTGCAATTGTTTTTTTCGTGGTGTTTTTGAACCAGTTGCTAAACACGAAAACATTAAGCTAATCACATGGCCCATCTAAGTGAGTAATGGTCATGAGTATTTGCATCGTTGAAATAGTGAACCCAACCACCACCATGGAGTTCGGTTCAAATCCTGAAATGAGTGTGACAATTTAGTTGAAACCCCAATTCCATCCAGTGGATAATAATCATGGTCCCAAGTCAATGACCATTTTATGGGTACAATGTTTTTTGTGGTAAGTGTCTAGTAATTTACCATAGCTATGGAAAATGGCCCATTGAAATAGTTGATTTACCTATTAAAGATGGTGATGTTCCATCGTTTTTTGTATGTTTACCGGAGGGTAAGTGTCTAAGAAATATGGTGAGTCGTTGGAAAATTGTCGTCTCGGAAATGCCAGTGATCCCAATGAGACAATTGGGGCCCGTCCCGCATTGACAAAGGAAAACACATCTCTCTCATTCCACCCCATTGTATTCCCACTATATTATTTATACATGCTATATGCAAACTATATATACAAACTATAAAAATAGTGGGAATATATCGAATATACAAATATATTGAGGTTCTGGGATTATTTAATTGCCATGTATAATGTGTATATATATATATATACACACATAATAATCATTCCATGATATTGGTTTCCATGATATTGGTATACCCATGATAATGTATAAGGATGTATAAGGGGCATGTATTGAGGGGACTATACTCCCATTATATAATATCATACACACATTGACAATAATCGCATTATACACTCAATTATGTACATATACAGTGTATACATATCATATATATATAATACCATGTATTTATATATAATATATGACGGTTTGTCACAATGTCTGTTCCTGGTTTGGTTGCTAAATCGTAATTCCTTGCGTGCCGCTTCTTGTTTGGTCTTTAAGAAAATAACTTATCTATATAAGTAGTCTGAAACCCTGCATTTTATCTTTCATGTTTGAAGCCGTAGCTAAAACCTGCCGTAAATGCTAACGCACGTCCATATGAAGTGGGTGCCGCTGCTAGTTATTAGTGGTGGAATTGGAATATGTGTTCATCTGCTGCAGGGCTTGTCATTGCCTTTGCTGTCACTGTTGCTTTTGTCAAACAGACAGGATAAACTACAAGTTCTATGGTGGCAACTGGGTCACGGGTCAGCCAAAGCCACTTGTTGAAACTTTTGCTAGCGCATTGCTAGCGGGGATATAGCGGGTAAAATTACGTACAAATTCGCAAAATTGAGCCGCAACCTCAAAAATATAGGAAAAATGTTGAGTAGCACAGAAATTCACTAAGACATTTTAGGTTTAAGGAGCTAAGTGTTACATCTCGAATTTTCTTCATGTTGAAATAACAAGCAGTCAGGAACACATAAAACATATCCTTGAACATGGGTGTGAAAAAAAACTACCGCTAACCTGGCAGCTTTGCTAGCGCTGCCTTGCAGAAATAGTGAATTTAGTTGCGCGCCGCCTCATAACGAAGAGGAAAAACCACTAGGTCCACACTAATTATCAACAACTGGTACAAAACTTCTGTCAACTATGTTTGGCAAATGGTCATATATGTACACATTGTATATAATATACATAATTATGTGTCTATATATGACAGGTCATATATATATATGATAATCATCACAACCTGTCCAACTTGACTGGGGCTTGTCAGCCCTTCCTGGCCAGGCACCTGCAGCTTGAGACAAGTCCTCGCTTCGCCGCCGTTTTTCGTGACATCATAGCCATATCAGAATGTGTTTTTGATGGTTTTTGTAACCACATGTCAATCATGTGTATACAGAAATGTGGTTAAAGCAACAATAAACCATCCATTTGGGAATGGTTTATACAACCTATTTATGGTGAAATTGGGGATGGTCTATTATTGTTTAACCAACATTATAGTTATATATTATTGACAATACTGTTAACTCATTGCATGGTCCTTGACTGGCAGCATCTACTAGTTGGTTCATCGTTGCTGTTTGTGCAGGTCGCTTGGTGAATGTATTTCAATGGGCACCCCGCAACCGATATCATATAAAACAGTAGTTTTGATGAAGTGAGAGCAAGCATGGATTCGGGGAGGGTGTGCAATCATAGGGAACAAAGGGTTTTGAATCATTGTTCAACAGTCACCAATTACTTTATAAGTCTTTATATACTGGTCTTGATGATGTCCCTACAAAAGGTTTACATAGTCATGTCTGTACAGGTACTCCTTAGGTTTCCTTCGATTTCAAGCATTTCAATCTAAAACATCTGCCCCACTGCCCCACTTATCATGCCCAGATGCTCCATGGTGCTGGAATATTTACCTACATTTGGGCAATTTGTGTGGTGAATGTAGGTAAATAGTCCATACATGGAGCATATGGGATGGCCAATCTTGGATATGCAAAAAATGACAAATTCTTAGCTGGTGAACATAGATAATACCATACCAAAAGACTAAAGGATGAGTTTCTACCCATCCAGTAGATTGACCTAGATATGGTTTCCCAGTTTATAGGTGATTTTCCCATGGTTTTCCTATGGTCTTCCCATCCAGTCGATTGACCTGTTGATCCGAGCATCGTAAAGGCTACTGTCCAAGACCTGCGCCTCCTCCTTGTCACTCTCACCTTCAGGGGAAAGCTCAGGATGTCTTATGGAAATTGAGGATTTAACTATGGAAATTGAGGATATAACTATGGACATTGAGGATTTCACTATGCACATTGAGGATTGAACCATGGAAATTGAGGATTGAACTATGGAAATTGAGGATTTAACTACGGAAATTGAGGATTTTACTATGGAAATTGAGGATTTAACTATGGAAACTGAGGATATAACTATGGACATTGAGGATTTCACTATGGACATTGAGGATTGAACCATGGAAATTGAGGATTGAACTATGGAAATTGAGGATTGAACTATGGAAATTGAGGATTGAACTATGGGAATTGAGGATTGAACTATGGAAATTGGGGGTTTAACTATGGAAATTGAGGATTTTACTTTGAACTATGGGAATTGAGGATTGAACTATGGAAATTGAGGATTTTACTATGGAAATTGAGGATTGAACTATGGAAATTGAAGATTTTACTATGGGAATTAAGGATTGAACTATGGAAATTGAGGATTGAACTATGGAAATTGAGGATTGAACTATGGAATTTGAGGATTGAACTATGGAAATTGAGGATTGAACTATGGAAATTGAGGATTTAACTATAGAAATTGAGGATTGAACTATGGAAATTGAGGATTGAACTATGGAATTTGAGGATTCTAACTATGGAAATTGATTATTTAACTATGGAAATTGGAACTATGGAAATTGAGGGTTGAACTATGGAAATTGAGGATTGAACTACGCAAAAATGAATTTATACCCTCCAGTGATGAAACGCGTCAGGGAAATCCCTGAACTAAATGGAGGTTTCTTGCTGGGAAAATTATCAAAGTGAATGGTGAATTGTCCAGCCAGCCACGTTTGATTGCAGAAGGGTAATAGTTCACTAGGGTTTAGGGTTAATAATATATAAATATATACTATACTAATATATATATATATAATAATATGTATATATATATATTATAATATATATATATATATTATAATATATATATATTAGAATATATATATTATAATATATATATACATTATATATATTATTATATAAATTATAATATATATATTGTAATATATATATATTATTATATATATATGTATACATTATTATATATATGTATATATTATTATATATATGTATATATTATTATATATATGTATATATTATTATATATATGTATAT
>Ga0126342_10020880_pt1 | contig 10969 bp, 8 predicted proteins | sample Cyp1metagenome_FD_92528 | JGI IMG/M metagenome (GOLD analysis project Ga0126342, IMG submission 92528) | Coral microbial communities from Lord Howe Island, Old Settlement Bay, Australia - Cyphastrea 1 metagenome | ecosystem: Host-associated > Invertebrates > Cnidaria > Coral ... | reverse complement strand
GGGATAGTCCAGCCATAACTGGGATAGTTGGGGATAGTTGGGGATAGTTGGGGATAGTTGGGGATAGTCCAGCCACAACCGGGATAGTTGGGGATAGTTGGGATAGTCCAGCCATAACTGGGATAGTTGGGGATAGTTGGGGATAGTTGGGGATAGTTGGGGATAGTTGGGGATAGTTGGGGATAGTCCAGCCACAAGCGGGATAGTTGGGGATAGTCCAGCGGGATAGTCCAGCGGGATAGTCCAGCGGGATAGTTGGGGGTAGTCCAGCCACAACCGGGATAGTTGGGGATAGTTGGGGATAGTCCAGCCATAACTGGGATAGTTGGGTAACCCGGTGGCAGCTTATCATGTGGGGATGGATTACCACCCATATAGTTGATGGTTCATGATGGTTTGGGTTTACCACATTCAGATGCGCTAATTTTTTGCAGGAGCCAGTTGGAGCTAAGAATGGAGGTTCCAAACCGCATGGTAGTTTTTTTCTGAAAAAATATAGGGACACCAGAAAAAATTGAAATAAATTTAACAACAAATTAACACATCATTTAAAACAATTTAAACATTAAAAATAAAAAAAACTGAAAAAATGACCCCCCCAAAAAAATTGAAACAAAACCGACCCACCCCCTCAAATTCCCTGGGCCTGAATTATTTCAAAAATTGAAACAAAAGAGGATCACCACACTAATCATCATCCCACATTACATTCTGGTACTCTAAGATTCTAAGGTGGTTTATCATCAAAGAATCTGGTACTGAAATTGAGGGAAAATCCAGGGGAAAACCTTGAATCCACTGGGTCATCGGTTTCGTCTCTGGGTCGGCCGGGCCATGGAAAAGTCTGATCTCTTTATAGCACAGATGCAGAAAAACCTGTTATCACTTTTGCAGAACCTTTTTTCCACCACATTCGTCAGCGTTTGTTTTTTTTTGTTTTAAGTGTGTTGGGGTGATATTAAATAAATAGAAAGCAAACATGTTCTGAACCGGGGTGATCTGAGATGTATGAACCGGATTGAACCGGCATGAAAGATGTACGCAGCTGCATGAAAATATGTCCATTCATATGTATATGAATAAACCCTTGAAACAAACACATGGCAAATTATATCTATTTTTACCACCCACACATATATATATATACATACACATATACACACATATATATATATATATATATATATACACATACACACACACATATATATATATATATATAATATATATATATGCATAGCATATTTTGCACACTGCATATGTGCGTTACATACATGTCATATCACGGGGTGGAACTTGTGAGAATCGTGACAACATGGCACAAAGCACCAAGGGGTTCCAATTTCCCATGTCGGTTTGCTAGTGGGAGATACCCCCCAAATGGTTTCATAGAGAAGATGATGATAAAACATGCGGTTTTGTGGTACCCTTTTCTCAGACAGACCCATTTGCCACCTTTCATTTTGCAAAGCTTCCTGGATTCCTGTGATTTTTTCCTTGTAAAAATCAACCGAAGGTGCTAGCTGAGCCTTCTCGCACTCCCATAATTGGGACGGGAAGAGGGTTCTGCAAGCCAGAAAGGGCGTGTTTCCAATCATCAACCACACACATATATTCGGTCTAGGATCCTAATTTTGCGCCACACCAAGTTCCATTTTCATTGGTTGCATACGTACTTGTATCCGAATTTTATCCAAGTTTCATAATAACATATGCTGTGGCTATATGTATATATATACATATATATATATTTAGATATACTGATTGTTGGTTACAGTCTCTATACTTGTAACGCAGAAAAAACTCAGCATATGTCATGGGCCCATTGGTACCCCATTGCCTACCCTGGCGTCCGTTGCTAAGGTGCATTTTGCTGATTCCTTCATGGCGTCTTGGTGGGGGTTGGTCTGTTCTGATTGGTCAACCTCCAAAATCTGAACAGCATCAATAACGTTCTGATTCCTAATGATGATTAATGATCTAATTATACGTGGTTCTGTGATTAGCCATAATTAGTATAAATCAAATAATTGGAACCAGAGTAAAACTGATACTTCCTTGGGAGAATCTAGTGGTCAAAGTGTCATAGTGGGCAAATTCTCAGGTTGAGTGGATTAACTAACCTACTTGATGCACCTGCGACATTCAACGTATGAACACGAACCTAATGGGACCTATGATCACCTAGGGTGTTGGGGCCACGTGCTTTTCACTTAAAACAATCATGGGCGTTCCGAGATCCCTAAAGACACTAAACCAATCTAAACACGTCATTGTAATTGTATCCAATAATCTGGGTAAATTATAACGACCTCACTACGACCGAACCCTGAAATAATGGTTAGTAAGGGAAATCATCCCAAAATGGCCTCAATTCAGGTTAGTGAAATATTATAATTTCCCCAGAATAATGCCCAAATGTGGGAGATCACAAGGTCCAACAGGTCCATATTTTGCCGCAGCTGAGGTTGCTTTTCATCCTTCCGCGCGTCGCCGCTGCCGAGGGCGAGAAAGCTGCCGAGGGTGAGAAAGCTGCCGAGGGAGAGAAAGCTGCCGAGGGAGAGAAAGCTGCCGAGGGAAAGAAAGCTGGTGATGGTGGCAAAAGCTCCGAGAAAGAGAAGGACGGGGAGCTACGGTTCAGGGTGACCTTTTTTTCTCGGTGAATGAAGAAACCAACCATTTCCAATCGGGTGATGTACCCCTGATTTGGTTCGTAGCTATCCGCAGCTGCATTCCAACCGTGGAAAACCCAGAAACCCATGGAATTCCATATCGTTTTGTTGACAAGAACGGGGCAATCTCCACTTTTGCTGGTCAAAAACCTCAATCAAAAACAGAAATAATATTTTAATTCCCTAGAAAACTTATGAAAACTTGTGGTTTTGCAGGTGGAAAATCTCCAGTATTCATTGGTTTAAGCGTTTGAAAACCTCATAATGTGGTAAACCCAGAATAAACCGTCCCCAACAGATGTCTATTATTTGGTATTGCGGTATTACTTCAATACCCCTACCAATGGGATTGTGCAACATGATTTTCTCAATTTTCTCATGAAATTCAGATTTTCTACTGGATATATAATGGACCCACTCATTAACAGTATCTATCCTTAAATGGGTAAAGATAATAAGATTGGTGGCAAAAAAATGTGGGTAAAGCAATGCCATAAACATCATAAACCACCCATGACTGTTTTTTTTTTTACCTATAAAAAAGGTGAAATTAGTGGATGGTGGCGATCTCCAAGCTCCATCCTGCTCCGGATTCAGGACGCGGAGACGGAGACCTCAGGCGAATCTGGTCGAACCACTTTGGCTGTAAAGATTGGAGGATCTACTAACCAGCTAACAACTGTTAGTTTTTTCTTTTTTGCAGTTATATATATATATATTTTTTTGCAGGGTATCTAAGGGTATCTAAGGTTGGCAATGGAATTTTGACAACGATTCGACAACGATAGTTAATTTAAATTATCCCAGCAATAGCCGCATAATCCCACTGACATGATAAATAATGGTGAATTTATGTAAATTTAACCTGTTCTATTTGTTTCACCCAATAATGCATTGTGAATGTTTGGATTTTGAATATTGGTGAGTATATTGAAATGGATTTGTCTGAGAATTCGGGAGAAATGCAAGAGTTGACCTTTCCATAGCTAGAATACGGTATACACCAAGTTCAGATACCCTCTGGTGAACTAACATAGCAATGGAAAATGGCCATAGAAATAGTGGATTTTCCCATTAAAAATGGGGATTTTCCATTGCTATGTTAGTTCACCAGAGGGTATACCTGTATGGTAGGTTCCTCTAAGTTGCCCCTTCCTCCGTCATGCGCGTCATGCGCTTGCCATCCACAAACCTTGCCCTCTCATTGGTTGCCATCCGATTTTGGCCCTCTCATTTGTTGCCTTGAATGGGCCCACCTCATGTCCAGCATATCACCACCTTCGCAAATAACTAAACCCTCAGTTTATCAGTTTTTCATTTGTAGGGGGTCCCCCGAATGAGAAATGTAAGAACTTCATATGAATGGAATTGAAATATACATATTATATATATATATATATGTATACATATGTAGATCACATCGCATCCCATTAGATACAGTACACAACATGTCCTTCCATGACAATACAAGGAACATAGCAACCCCAAAAGGTGAAGTCGCTCCGAAACATCGCTAGGTGTGGCGCGAAGTGGTGAGGCAGACGATCGAACGTTTGATGCGGAAAGAATGTCGTACCCACTGGTAATTTGTTACAGTTTGCTATTGAAAATGGCCATAGAAATAGTTGATTTTGCAAAAATGGATAAAAATTGTGATTTTTCCAGTTCGCTATGTAAGCGTGTGCCAGAGGGTAAAGCCAATTAAGAATTAGCATTTGGGGATGAGTTGAATCCAAATGAATTAATTGGGGGCCGGTGCATGGCATTGGTAACTTACCACACCCGATACATCCAGCACATTCCAGCACTGGATTCTGGGAAATGCCGATGATTTTTCAGACCCGTCGACCCTTGACTCATGCCGATGATTGGGGTTTGATGGGTTTCACATGGCTTCACAATGTATAGATATAAATAAATAAATACACACACACATATATATAACACACACACATATATATATATAACACACAGATAGATAGATAGATAGATAGATAGATAGTTAGTTAGATAGATAGATAGATAGTTAGATAGATAGATAGATAGATAGATAGTTAGTTATATATATATATTTGTTCGATCCGACAAGCAGAAATTAAATGTGAGTACTCCTAAGGCCCTAAATCCATTGGTTGATCCTCATTTTCCCTATTCACATTGCCATTTCTGGGACCTAAAGGCAGGTCATTCCTCGCAGGCAGCGCCAAGTGCACCAGAGGTGCCAGCGGCACCTAAGGTGGAAGAGTAACTGATGCTTTGTGGCAGTGGCCGCGGTTGTGGTTTGATGATCTACGACTGGGGACTGGTAATAACCCGCTAATATAACCCATATATATAATATTATAATGTTATAATATTATATGTAATATACATGAATGGGATTTAATGGGTACATTATGTATATTTATTCATTCATTTATTTATATTATAGTCTTATTGTATTATATATATGGCATTTATTATAACTGGCTTATAATTTATCATATGCTCCTAAGCCACTTAGTAGCTCAGATGCGCATCCAAGCAGGGTGAGAATCCCTCCCCTTGGCATCCCCTGGTGTATTCGTTCCGCAATGCCATGGGTTCTGGCGGTTGAATCTGAGAGAATGAATGAGAATTGCAACGAATCTAAGTTTTTAATTAAAGTACTCTCTAAAATGTTGGGTTCTTAGATGGGAATACTGACCTAATTTTAGTCAATAAGTACTTATTACACCTAATACTTATTAATGACTTTTTAATAAGTACATACTCTCTGGGAATCAAGACATTGCACTAGGAATCAGTTTGACCAGCGCAATGGAAACTGATCATCTGACACTTTCTGAAACAGCGCGTCCTGATCTTTCGAAGAGGCTGGCTTTCCGTTGCCAGCTTAGAGCCAGCCTAGAGCCAGCTGGAAAGTAAGTTCATCTAGAAATGATAAGTTCATCTAGAAATGATTATGATGTGTAAGATTTTCCGGCCCGTCTTGGAGTTTTATCGGAGCTTGGGCCCCACAAGACCTCAGGACCCAGTGCCGGAAGATGCGGACCCAGCTCATCCGTGGGCGATGGCGATCCATTGCGCGGACGGCGATGAGTGGAATGCCGGAGGCATGACCCTCATGACTGCCGCATGGCGTTTGACGTGAAAACGACGTGAAAACATGTCCCGACCCGGGATGATTGGAGATGACTTGGTGGTCGCTTTCAGGGACCCCTAAGACGCCCTAAGATCTTCAAAAAACTGAGTCAACACTGTTTTTGGGAACGTTTCTGGGCAGCTTTTTCAAGTTACCTTCCATCAAAGTTCATGGCCACGATAGGAGCGGAGGGCCGGCCACCCACGACACTCAGGCGTTCCCCCCCACGGTCCTATGCAGGAAGCCAATGTCCAGCACTGCGAAGAATGTTGTTTTCTTTTTGAAGCGGAGATTTTATGGATGGTTTTGGATTACCCTCTGGTAATTTAACATAGCTATTGAAAATGGTGATTTAGTTCATGGATTTTCCCATTAAAAATGGTGATTTTCCCATCAGTTATGTAAACGTTTACCAGAGGATATCACTTCCTGTAGTTCCTGGATTTTGACTCATCCGGGTATCTCCGGGTATTTTCTGTCCAGTTGCTTCGTGAATCCGAAGAGTCCATATGGCCAAGTACAATGATCAGCTGCACTTGGGATATCTTGGGATAATAAAAACTTTGTTGCCCATGTGGCACCCTAGATTTCTTTCTTCCCTGGATGGTGCCACAAATCAGTTTCACCAGAAATGTCGCTTAAAGTGGGTAATAGGCCCAGTTGTGTATAGGACAAACCATGGATAAACCATGATAAGCATAGGATAAACCATGATAAGTATAGGATAAACCATGATAAGCACAGGATAAACCATGATAAGCACCGGATCAACATAGGATAAACCATGATTCAGACCACAATTCGGACCTCTGTTTCAGCCGCTCCATGATGCTCCATGCTGTTGGCTCCAGGTTTCAGGGGCCGGGGATTTTCCTGCGGCTGGTTGTGCATGGTGCCATGTTAGCCTCTGGTAAGATAACAGTTTGCTATGGAAAATCACCATAAAAAATGGGAAAACTCACTATAAACTAACATGGCTATTGAAAATGGCCATAGAAATAGTGAGTTTTCCCATTAATTAAAAATGGTGATTTTCCAGTTCGCTATGTTAAATTACCAGAGGGTATGCCATGTTGTTACCAACTTCAATTTTTTGGAATGTTTCGGAGTTCGTGAAACGGCATCTCTGCAAAGATTCGGGTTTAATGTGTTTGTGATCTCTTGCCTAGGTGGGCCTGGTTCGAACAGACTGATTCACAGGTTCCCGTGTCTATTGACCAGTTGGCTTGTGACTTGAAAAACAAACCAATCTTTTTGCTGCCTGAAAGATGCTGTAGGCATCTAGAAACTACAATCCAGCTTTTGCTGATGCTTTGCTTTATTCTCCATGCTTGTTGCTCCAATTCCCTCATATCTTGCCTAATTCCTCGTATTCTGTTGGTTAATTCATTCCTTCGTAAAGGAGATACAAGAAATACTGTAGTTAAAACATGTGCAATGGTTGCCTGATTTCCAAGGTTTTCCCATTTTTTTTCCTGTTTTTTCCAGTTGCTCACTGCCATCCCCTCCAAGCCTCTCGATGAAGCGCCCAGCCTCTGCCATGGACGCGTCCGGATTCGCCGTGACACGCGTGGCGTGTTTGGGGGATTCCAACACGGTGGGCGGCGGCTTGAGCCATGGCAGATGGTGATGGCGTGTGTTTTCTCAGGAAGTCATGAGGTAAACCATGGCAAACCCAATCTCATTGACCATTTGAAGGTCACTGTAGATCGTCCCAAATACCCTCTGGTAAACATACAAAAAGCTATTGAAAATGGCCATAGAAATAGTGAGTTTTCCCATTAAAAATGGTGATTGTCCAGTTCGTTATGTGAGCGTTTACCAGAGGGTAATCCAAATAGAGGTATACCCCAACAATACGCCTCTATTGGGGATGGTGGAGAAAAGAGAGGCATGGCCCCTGTGCGAGGACGACACGCACAAATTGAGAAACCGTGAGAAAGCTTTGTAAATAAAATGAATAATTACACAATGTATTTGATAAACTGCACATATTATATATATATATAAATACAAATATCACACAAATAATTATATATATATATTAGATACAGTGTATATAGTGTATATATATATATATCTATGCATGCATATGCGATTTTTTTTTCGCTCTCATGAAGATCGCCAGTGTCTCTAGCTCTAAAATGTTCTAAACTGAATCGCTAAATCGCCTCAAACCCATCGCACCTGAACAATGATGCTGAATTTTGGCGGAAAGTTGAGATTAAAACATATTTTGAACTTGTCGCTAGTCATAATAGTCATGCAGGGAACATGGCAGCATACTTATGGAGAGAGAAAGGCTGTTTTTTTGATCCAAAAATAACATTGGGAATGTAATTACCCCGTGTGAAAAGGGAACAACATAGCACAAAAGCTGGGCATCCATTGCATGTTGTAGATGGAGACATATGGAGACGAAAAGCCCCATGAATTCCGGTGATATCACCCATCAAGGTGAGAACAGCAGATAAGCCTCGAAATCTCGTGGGTGATCATGGGCCCATTACAGATTGCTGTTTGGTCTACCCCACTATTGAACGAACATGAACAAACGCGTACTGCAGCTATAATAACGCAAAAGTGAGGATATTCATCCACATCAACCGAGAGAGAGAGAGAGAGGGATATATATATATATATAATATACACACTATGTATATATATATATATGCATACTGGATATATACCAACCACCCATCAACCATTTCAATCCCATGAGCCCGGGGTTCCCGGGGTTCCCGGGCCCGCTTCGCGGGCCGACCCTTCGGGGGGATCTCCATCGCTGAGGAGATCCGAGAGTTACCCCGCACAGCTCCAGAGAAGACTGGATCAAGAGGTGACGAAAGCTGTGTGAATCATGGAGAAATTGGATGGATATGGATGGATAGTTGGTATATACTCTGGATACTTGGATTATAGCTGGTATTTTCTATAGCGAATTATTGCTATAGTTGGAAAATGACAGTAGTTAATAGGCAAACCAAGTAATGGTTGGTATAATATTCCCACCAATCGTGGAATATGAATGGACTGGTAATATAATACCAACTATAATAGTAATAGGTGGAATGTGGGTAAAACAATGCCATAAACCAGCCATGACCGGGAATGGTAACCATAGCACCTATATACAAAAATGGTGATGACTGGGGGTTGGTTTATATGGTAAACATGGCATTGGGAATTACCCACATTAGATTGTTTTTTTTTTTTAGATTTGGTGGTTGAGTAGCAGGAGACCAGCCATGATGTGGACTAGCTTTTGGTTTCTTTTTAGCATTTCTTCAACATGCAAAGGTATAACGTGTCAATTCTTCGAATAAGATTATCATTAATATTCTTAGATGTATCACATTGCCACCTTTGTTTGAGCCTTTCGAAGATCGGAAAAAAATGATGAATCACATGGCCATCCGTTCCGGTCCGTGCCGGTCCTGCCAGGCGGGCCCGGGAGCGTTCCTGGTGAAATCCTTTGGCGTGAACGGTGGGATGGGATGGGGATGAACCATTCATGGTTGTTCATGTTGTGATTAGACATGATTAAAGCCCAAAGAAAAATATGGAGATTGCTGACATTACTATGTCTTAATTATGATTGATATGATATTTAAGTCTCAATTATAATATGATTGATATGGTGGAATGACTGTAATATGGACAATCGACAGCAGATCAGGGTTGGTTTAGCGGGATCTACTATGATTCAAGATCCAGAACAACAATGAACACAAATCGATGGGGATGCGATCATCATCTCACTATTAGGGACGGGAATTAAACATGAAGCGACACACCATAGCTAAGCCAGCAACCGCCATTCGATTCCACATTTAGTAGAGATTCACAATGTGATGGAAAAGAACATTTTGAGTGCCATGTGAGTTTTTTCCCAGGAACATGAAAGTAAACCTGCAGCTAGCAATGGAGAATATTTCAAGTACAAAAGAACATTATATATATAATATATGTGTATTATTGACATGATTCTACTATGTTATTTGTTCTAGCCAGCCAGCCATGTTTCTTTTCGAGCGTTCATCACATAATCATGAAACTTTTTTCGTGATTTTGCCTTCTAACCCATTTTTTTTGACCACTTATAGTCCCACTCTTAATTATTATAAATAATTAATACATATTATACACGTTCTTGATTCTATTTTAGTTTTGCCTGAAAAAACCCTCCCATTGTTTGAGTTACTAACCCAAGTTGTATGTTTTCTCTCCAGGAGCGGTGGCGGCCAAGACGCCGGGCAAGAAATGCGCCTGGGATGTCCTACCAAGCGATGGGAGATCTAGGAAAGTCAGATGTCATTGGTACCCTCTGGTAAACTAACATAGCTATTGAAAATGGCCATAGAAATAGTGAGTTTTCCCATTAAAAAATGGTGATTTTCCCATCAGTTATGTTAGCTTACCAGAGGGTATAGGGATGGGGTTTTCACTTTCGATTTTGCCAGGCACGCCTTTTGAAGTACAACTTTGGTACATCTATTATCATCTATTTCATCTACCCGAAGTGGCGAAAATCCAACGTGAGCCGGGAAATGCCCGAAGTCAGTTGCTGGGAAAATCATCGAAGTATGGCTGGCCTGGCCCTGCAGTCAGGCTACATGGAACAAACGCGCTATACGGCTGCAACTGACTTCCAAGCGCATGTCCATGTGGTGCCTGGTCACTACTTGGGAAGGGCATGGAAGGGCCATGGAAGTAGCCCGTTTTTTTTTTTGGGGGGGTAACTGGGTGAGAAACTCCTTGGATGTTCCTCTGGTAATAAAGAACAAACCTCCCAATTCCATCAGAAATGGGTGGAACCCCTCGAAACTTGATCAAAATTTGAAGTCTATGAGTTTATTATAGTTTATTATTGGCTTTGCCATGCTAAAAACCATGGTAAAGCCACATGAAAACATTGGAAAACCTCAGCAGTCGACCAAGATCCATGGCATACATTGCCATGGCGGTACTGAGGTGATGCTGGGCACGAACGATGCATGGCATCGCAACGGTGAGCCGAAGAAAGTGGCCGAGGCTTCGCCCAAACACCGGTCCGGAAGGGTCCGGAAGGGTCCGGAAGGGTCCGGAAGGGTCCGGAAGGGTCCGGAAGGGTCCGGAAGGGTCCGGAAGGGTCCGGAAGGGTCCGGAAGGGTCCGGAAGGGTCCGGAAGGGT
>Ga0126342_10020879_pt1 | contig 10970 bp, 9 predicted proteins | sample Cyp1metagenome_FD_92528 | JGI IMG/M metagenome (GOLD analysis project Ga0126342, IMG submission 92528) | Coral microbial communities from Lord Howe Island, Old Settlement Bay, Australia - Cyphastrea 1 metagenome | ecosystem: Host-associated > Invertebrates > Cnidaria > Coral ... | reverse complement strand
GCTATTGCGTTGCAGTTTGCCAGAAGCTGCGAGCGGGGGACGCTGTGAAGAAATCGCAAAGAAAATATGCGCGTGATCAAGGTTTATTCTGATTTTGTGCAACCCAGTAAAAGTGTGATTTTTGAAACGACCGTATTTTTTCGAAACGACCAAAACTGAAACTGAAATGGTCTTCGACCAGAAACTTCTGGATGGTTCAGGATCTAGGTATATATATATATATCATATATATGTAATATGTATATCATATATATATATATATATATATATCATATATATATAATTATATATATATATATATCATATATAATCATATATAGATGTATACATAGGGATCTAATGGCATAACATGGTATAACCAACATGATATGACATGTGGGTTTTGTCTAAAAATGGGAGATAGCCAACCCAAATGGCAATGTTCATGGGGAATGCATGGGAATATGATGATTGACTATGGGATTTCCGGGTATCAAGCAAAGATGGCTGCTCGATGTTCCATATATGTCCTACAGGTTCCCATAGTTCTTGTTGCGCTTTTGGGGCAAACTGAGCAGCCCAAAACCTTCGGTCATCCCCAAACTCTGAACCTGGCTGAGATTCAAATCAATGTGATGGTTCAGGGCCAAGGTAAGTCTCCAAAAGCTGTCCTTGCATGACGTCAGGACCTGCCTAGCCCCATCGATAGAATGAATGACACCATGGTAGCATTGACGATTTCAGGCCTACTACCTGAATATCGAGTATAATATACTAATTATACAGGCCAATCACGTCATTTTTCGAGTCCCCAAAAAGATTGAACAGAAAATTAGCACCAAAATTGGCCGGTTTTTTCCATTCTTGTAGAAATGGTGGAAACATGTTGAAACAACGTCTGAACAGTGTGTCTGAACAGAAGGAATCCCCCAACATGTCATTCTGGTGGGGAAAATGATCAGAAACCATGGGGATTTTGGCTCGGATCTGCTCAAGCGGGCCATTAAAACACACATATTCCGAGTAGATTCCCCAAATCGACTAACCAATGGGACAATTCAGTCTCATGTTCAGCACATCCAGGTTTTTTTGTTGTTTGGAATTCCAGACTGCTGGCATCATATCATCTTTTTTTTAAACCACTATATACGTAGTTCTATACCCCAATATTTGTTGATTATATCCCTGTCCAAAAATCCTTGGTTCCGTGTGAAATTCCATCGAATTGTTGCTGATTTTCTCGGGCTGAGCATCCTCGCAGAGCATCTGAAAGTTGGGGCACTCCTGGGCGGTGCTGTAGCCAGCTTTTAGACATGTGGTAAACCCTGGCTGCCATAAACAACTACCATTTGGGGATGGTTGGATTACAACTCAGACACATGGTGATTTCTTGGGGATTGCTCTTGAAGTTGGGTTTGCAACCTTTATTTACATTTTTTCTATGACGTTTCATCCGCTAAGGCTGAGGTGGGTTAAAACTGATACTGCATAGCATTGCTAGTCTGGAAAGTGGTGAACATGTTGGTACGTGCAGCAAAACACTTGCTCTTCGCAAATGAATCTGTGTTCAGAGCTCATGAGTCCATTGAATGAATATCCAGCACTTCACCAACATGTTTCTAGTTTAGTGTTATCCAGTTTTCAACAGAACATTTGGAGAAGTTGCGACAGACTCTTTAGTCTAAATCATCCAAATTTGAGAGATTGAACTGATTGATTGAATACAGCCAGTAACTCAACCCAACAGTCAAAACAAATAGTACCAGTCCTTACAACGCGGGGGCATGGAAACAAAAGGACGACTCGGTTCGTCATCGCTGAAATCCACATCCAGGTCCATCGCGCTGATCGAAGAAAACACGAACCCAGATACAAGTACATGGTTGGTGGTTTTAACCATCTTGAAACATATTAGTCAATGGGAAGGATTATCCCATATATTATGGAAAAATAAAAATCATGTTCCAAACCACCAACCAGATATAATTGACCTTTGTTATCCCTTTCTGTAATGTGTTTTCAAACAACTTCAGGCCTGTTTTGTGTCCCATGTGGTCCCACGTCTCGCCCATCCCACGTTCCCAGGCCACATCCCAAGGGTCCCAGGCCGCAGCCGGGTCGAAAGCCTCACTGCTGGGGCATTTCGGCAGATCTTCCTTGGATTTGCAGAAGGAAGCCTAAAAAAAAACAGCAGATCTTCCCTGAAAATCGATCCCAGTAATGGATTTCCCATTGGGAAAATATGGAGGTTTCCGAAGTCATGGGGGTACCCCTAAATCATCAATTTTAATAGGATTTTCCCGAAAATAAACCATCCAGCTATTGGGGCACCCCCATTTTAGGAAACCCCAAAAAAATTGGGAAAATAAAGCCACATCACGGTAGACAAAGCCAAGCTTCCTTTCCCACTTGCGTTTCCTGGCAGAACTTCCAGCCCCCTTTTCCAGCGCAGAGATCCAGGATGCCACGAGCCAATGGGGCAGTCCTGGCTGCGATGGTTTCGATCCACGGGGGTCGTCAAAACAAAAAAACGAACAATCCAAGTATAGATGAACCAATGGATTGATAACCAATCATCGCAATTAAACTATATCTTCATGTCCTTAAATGGTGGATCGCTTGGGAGCTTCCTTTCTGAGCATCAAAAAACTCATCGTGGTTCCTGGGGTCCCTTCGCCTAAAGACTCTTAAGCCATCACAAAACAATGCTGGCGCCTCCTAGAGAGTCATACTCACAACGTGTGGTGGTCTACAACGACGGAAGTGGGCATGAAGAATATGTATCTGATTTCATCTAAATACATCTCAATGCATCTACCATGCCCACCAACTAACATAGACATTTGACCCTGAACACTGCTCAGCTCAGGAGAGTCTTCCAAGCCCCTGTTTGGCAAGCATTATATCATATGTTAGTTGAAGGCTACATCAGCAATAACTGATTCCTCTGACTTTGGCCAAGTGATATCTGGTGGGGTCTGGAGAATCTCCTGTAGTGCCCAGGGCGTCCTCAATTTCATCATAGTCTTCAGGTAAAGGCAAATATTGGCAACACCAAAGCCTGCAGCTTGTTGCCAATAATTATCGGCTACCCACACATACCAATGGTCCTTTGATGTACCATAGGATGATGTAGGGATGATAGATTTCTGAACCAGAATACACTTTTGCCGTTCCGCGCTATGCACATAGAGTACATCCCATAAGAATCCATAAGACACCTCTTGTTTCGTTGTTTCGTTGGGCATGATCCTCCGAAATGTATGACACAGAAGGAGCCTTGTGTGAATCGATTCAATAATCAATAAAACCACAAGAAACAACTTGGTCAAACCAAGACTCCCCCTCCCTTCTTGGACCCAACGTCATGCCATCACCTACCCTTCAAGACCACAAGGGACTAGAACCGGTTGCTTCTTTCAAGCAGTGGTCAACAAATTTCATCCAAACCAAAAACTCTGCAACAACTCGCCCCAGTGGCCCAGTACCTCAGTACTTGGGAGGTCGCCATGATCCAGATCCGGGCGACTAGTGCGTGGCATTGGAAGAAGCTCCTCTGGGATCTTCTGCTTCAAGGCCTCTGGCTGTGACAGAAAAAAACATCAGCTGGTTTTGGGTTGTCATCCAACCTTTTAATCCAACCATCTCTAGGACTCTAGGAGAATTCTCCGGGTGACCATGGCTTCACAAAACCATTTGGAAGAGGAACCAGCGACAGTGACATGATTTTTGCAGCGCGGAGCTTGAACCGCTCATCTAAAAATTGAACCCTCCAAACACATCTTAGCGGCAAAACCAAGCCATGCGTCGCGTCCTTGTCCATGTACGTTAAAGTTGCATTTCATCCAAATGTGGGGATGAAATCATAAAATGCGCTGTTCCAACCAATCATGCGTATCAAAGGTATAATATGATATATATATATATTATAAATACATAATCCTGCTCGTCGTTGCTGCGCAAATTCCTTCATCAACGATCCTGTCGCGAAATTGATTCTTGAGGTGGAGACTTCTCAAACACCAAAAACAATGGCTTCCCGATTATAAATGATCAATCTTAATCAATTTTAAGGATAATTTGGGGTCCCCCGGTTCAAGAAATTGCCATTTGGAAGGCGTGGAAACCATCTCCCGATATCAGCCTCACAATACTGCTGGGAATACTTCAGGTTGACAGTACTTCCGTTTGAATACCGTGCGCTCCGAAGCCCCCCTGCTTTCCCTTCACATATGCACCAAAAAAACATAGCTTAGAAAAGCCACAAAAGGCTTTCCATTCGAACAACTATAGACTTCACAATCTGGATGACGTGTCCAATAACCCCCTTATCCAAATACTAATTGGTAATAGTATCCAATATGATACCCTCGCGCCTCCTTCCGCACTCGTTTCATGGAATTCCAATGCTTCTGACCTCCGAGGACGACGATGGCTGAAATCCGGGGGAACATCTTTTTTTTGGGTTCCTTTTTGCATGGGGGTATCCCAAAAATGGATGGTTTATCCATGGAAAACCATGGAAAACCCCTATTTAGATATATTTCAATGGATGATTTGGGGGAATTTTACCCCTATGTTAGGAAACATCCAATTATGGGGGGAAAATCCCCATGACTTTTGGACTTTTGGGGAAATCCCCATGACTTCGGAAACCTCCATAGCTGCTGGTATCCCCACTTTCCAACGGCTGGTGACGCGTTCCAATCAACCCAACAGTGGTTCCAACAACTACCCGGCCTGGTAAACATACAAAAAACTATGAAAAATCACCATTTTAATGGGTAAATCCACTATAAATCACCATTTTCAATAGCTTTTTCTATGTTTACCAGAGGCTACCGACATCCTGGGGCAGAAAAAAACCTGGGGTGATACACCATGAATTTTCCCTACGATCTGGTGCCACGTCGTCAAGTTGCAGCGCCACAATACAATCCATCCGATATGCCGTGAATTAAATCCCCATGAACTTGGATGATGATTTCCATCCCATCCAATTTTCGATGACACTTGCCCATTATATATATATACATACATATATATATATATACATATACATATATATATATATATATATATATATATGTTGATATATATATATATTTATCTATATATATCCATTAATTAATTCCAGTTTTTCCAGTTTTTTTCATCGAAATCGAAGCCGGTGACATCTCACGGGACCATGGCACATCGCCTTGAACCCCCGCGGATGATCCATACAACGCTGCTCCCCCATCTGCAGCATCTTCAGCAGCTCCGCGGTACCGTCCTGGACGCGTAGGTAGCGTCGGCGTCGGTGACATGGGAAACACCAAGCAGGTCATGGGACGAAACAAAGCTGGGAATATGATTGGAATACCCTCTGGTAAACTAACATAGCAATGGAAAATCACCATGTTTAATGGGAAAATTCACTATAAATGACAATTTTCAATAGCTATGTTAAATTACCAGAGGGTATGTGGTTGGCCCCAGCTTGCCAAGTTAGTGAAACAAGTTGACAATTCTGGGTGAAGTAGGAATTACGCAAGTTTTTGTATAGTTTGATGAGATGAAAGAAGCAAGAACTGGGGAGGTCCAGCCTGGAATAGAGCCAGAAAACATGCCTTAAGACTTTCAATATCAATGAATCACTTGAATGTACTTGGTATCACCGGAGGAGCATGGAGTAGATTAGAGTTGAGTGGACAAACCAAATCGAACCTGGCCAATACTGTTGGTGCTTCAATCGCACACGTCTCTCGACGAAAAACGGGTAAGACCAAAGCCCATTGAAAAACGGCAAGCATATGAAACGAGGATGTCTTAACATATCTTAACTACCCCCCAGCTCATGTCTAGTTTTGAAATCTTATGAATCATGGACCTTCAGCCCTGTGTCTGAACCCTTGGCTCTGCCCTAGTGATCTTCTTTACCCCGCCAGGGGCACCCAATTTTTCAGGCCCAATAGGGCCCATGGAATCCCATGTAAACATAGCAACCAAAGATAGAAAGGTCAATTCCTACTAAGAAAGTGGCAAATCATTGTTTTATCCTTTTGTGGCTATAAACATCTTAAAACGACTGTACTTGCTCGTTAATATCTATCAATCATCAACACAAAATTATTTTCGAATTGTCGATGGTTAGTAACATTCTATAGCCATCAACCATCAACCAGCTCTGGTTGGTGGTTTCAACCTACCCTTCTGGACCCTTCTGAAAAATCATGGAGTTCGTCAGTTGGGATCATGAACTTCCCAATGTAATATATGGAAAAATAAAATTGTTCCAAAGCATCAACCAGTGCAGTTTTGCGAATTCTTTCCATGTCTCCAAGTTTTTGGCATCAAAATCAAGCAAGGTGAGCAGTGTTCAAAAGTTTTGGCATCAAAATCAAGCAAGGTGAGCAGTGTTCAAAAGCCTCTGTCGTCCCTTGCTGCATTAATACTGGCTGGTCAAGAACGGGATTCCCCATGGATTGTGATATTTCTTATATATATATATATTGGATAGTGTGACTCAGTATAACCTCATATAATCATCAACCAACCATCATTTATTAGCTATATCAACGTTTATCTTCACATTTTGCTGTCTATACTCCCTATGAAATGGCGAACTAATCATCTACCAACCATCATAGTTCAACCATAATTGTTCATATGTATCATCTATATCCCCATGTGTTTGATGTTTAAATCCCTACAATCATCATCATCATCCATACAATTCCTGTAGTCATCAACCAACCATCATTTATCAAGCACAATGTATTCTCATATGTTGATGCTATTACCTCATATGAGGTTTCCTAAAAAAGGGAGTACACCAAATCATCCAAGTCATGGATGACCATGACTTGGTATCGAAACCATTTGGGGATCCCCCATTTTTTAGAACCCAAAAATCATCCATTTTATTTTCAGATTGTCCATGAAATAAACCAATATAGCCATTGGGGTGAAACCTTACAGGATGGTGCCCCCCAGTTATGTTTGTTGGTTTAAAACCACATCTAGATATAATTATATGTATGCGTATCATACACTATTGTTATATATTGTTATTATAGTTATGTTCACCAACTTAGCTCAGTATGATTTTGTTGGACACCTCCACATCATCGGAAAATCATCTCCAAATGGCAAATTTCTTCCATTGCTCTCTATTGGAAAATACCGGTAAACCCCTATGGAAACCCAACAAAAAACATCAACCAAAGGGGGGGTTCGATGGTTCCATTGCTCGATCGGCTCGATCGGGCGTCCACCGTGGACAGATCATGTTGTCGCAGAAGTTCAAGGTGGAAACCTTTGCTGGTGCTTTTGGGGAACGAAGAAGTGCCAGGGTCACGTTCTTTGTGAGTGAAATCATGTGAAATCTGGGTCTTAATGAGATTTTAATGCTCTTTTTTAATTGCTTCTAAAAGGTTTTAATGGGTTTCAAATGGGTTGTAAAAGGGTTTTTATGAGTTTTAGTGGGTTTTAATGAGCTTTAAAAAGGGTTTAATGTGTTTCAATTGGTTTTAATATGTTTTTTGAGTGGGTGTTGAATGGGTTTTAATGGACAAAACATCTACAGTACAAATGGGGATTCGTGTCAACCCCCAGTTCACTTATTAATTAAGGGGGGTCGCCAAACTTAAGAAACAGTTTGAGAAACCATGCCCCAACATGTGATGGTTTGATCACAAGAGGGCCAAATCTATCTATGAGTTGGCGTCCAAATTTGATATATACTACCCAAGCTTTTTTGGATGTTGCTTACAGTAATGACAGTAACCCGTTTATTTTTTGCTAATTCAAATCTTATCTCGGGTATGGGTAAAAGCTGATATCCCCTGGGGGTGGCTTGGTGGGAATGACCAATTCATCTGCAGATTCGAAGGCCTTCAATTTCGACTCATTCGCATGTTGAATGGGTGCAGTTTGATGATCCATGTCCATGTCCTCTGGAATCTTCAGACTTTCTCTGGGTATTTCCCAACGGGGTACCGCAAATCCTTGGTTTCCCCATTATACATGACCAATTTAAGTGTCGATGTTCGTCGATTTTGGTGGTATCCCATTTGATTTGGAAAGAACAAGAATTAAACCTCACTAAACAATCATGATTACCAAAAAGTTCTTGCTTCTGATTAATTGTACACACGAATTACAGTAAACACCAATTTGAAATGATTTGGGAGTCCCAAAACTTGAGGGAACCGCCATCTGGTCGCCCCTGAAACGTTCAGATCAGCAGCGGCTCAAGGGAAAGCTGTGAAGCAAAGCTGAACCTCGTGGAGTGGAGGAACTCTATGGCTGCATTGCCATCCTTTCAACAGACCAAAAGAAATGAACAGTGCTCAAAACCCTCTGTCATTCCATCATATTCCATCTCATCCTGGTTGGTTTGGAACAGGATTGGCAGTTCATAGATGATGATAATCCCCAAGTTTTGTTGCGTAGAGTAGTCCCTGAACTAATCATCAACGAACAGGAGGGTTGAACACTGCTCAAATGAGAAACAATGCGGGTTAGGGGTTACATAGTTACAGCAAAAAACGAGGAATTCATCGCATGAAGAACAGGAAGCAAGTCTTCATCAACTCAGGATATTGACAAACAAAAGGATTTTAGTACACAAAAGAACTGATGATTTCATGGGTACAATTAATGGATTCTCTCTCTCTCTCTATCTATATATATATATGTCAAATATATATATATATATATATGTAATATAATATACATGTACAAATCGGCAACAACAAGAATAAACATCAGCAAGATGTGAGTGAAATGACAAAGAATTCTTTGAATCTGGTGCAATTGTACTGCATAGAACAATAGCCACTGACGACCAAAGCTCTGAAGATCTTTAAACCAACCAAAGACATGGCAGAAGCAGCACAAGTAGTACTGTAGTACTATTTCAGCTTTCAGGCTGTGGTAGTCCACGTTTTTGCTGGCCCATGACCATATATCATCTATTACATCCAATGGATCAATGCTATATGATCTAAAATTTAAAAACATCACCAAAATTCACCAAATATCATGGCCATAATCTATGGCTATGGGTCCTTAAATTGGGTACCCGGGTACCCCTCGACATCTTTCTGGTCCCCTGAGTCTGAAAAAACATGATTTCCATCCCACCAAATGAGGAGCCGCGCCGCGCCGCTCGTTGGTTGATAGGCTTCCCAATCCGGCATATCAAAATCCCCAGTAAATGAGGTAGTAACAGGTACTATGAGTCCCTAGTTCGTAGTCTAGTTCATAATCAATCAACCAGGGTATACCCTCTGGTAATTTAACATAGCTATTGAAAATGACCATTTATAGTGGTTTTTCCCATAAACAATGGTGATTTTCCATAGCTATGTTAATTTACCAGAGGGTAACTTTAATGCCTCCAATCTCCAAGCAATACCTCCAGGGCCTCCCGCACCATTGCCAAAGGACCATTGCCGATCTCCGGATGAAAGGCCTCCAAGCCCGTCCTGGATGAGTTTCTGGAGACACCTTACACCGTATCATACGTTACATACATGTAATGTAATGTAATACAATGCAATGCAATGCAATGTAATGTATGTAATATGCTATGATATGGGTTTATATATAGAATATCTAAGACGTTCTAAGACTATATAAGAATGATCTGGATGATCATGGCTTTGAGATATCAAAGACATAGAACGCCGTTGGAAGATGATTGATGTTGTAAACCATCCATTGGGGGGGGCAATTTTCATCCTCCCAAATATATTTGGGGTATACCGGTATACCTGGTTTATGATTGGTATTGCTACATTATGATTGAACACACCATCTTTGTTGAGGCCAATCATGCCTTCGGCATCCTTCGGCTTCTTCTCCGAACCGATGTTACTTGGATGATTTGCAATCCCCAGACCCTGACAATGGTGAATCCCAAAAGGAAAATCGTCTTCCGAACCCATAAGTGGTAGCGTCTATGTTACTTGGAAGAAGCGGGCCTTCCTACCCCATAGGATCCATGTACGGTATATATATATGCTAACATAAAGGGGGTATATTGATGGTAAATGTTCCCATATATAGCATACATGCATCCTATGGGTACTGGATTACCGGATTTCACGGGAACGCTCTATGTTCAGAGCAACACCGGGGTTGTCTCAGGGACTTCATTACGTGTGGCCCCAAGCTTGGTATGGGGAAACCAATGGTCTTGGGATGTCTTGGGGTATCCCATTTTCTGAGGAACACCCATATTAATACACTGTGAATACACTGTGACTCTAAGCTTTCACAACTTCAAATTGCCACTCCTTGTCCATGAATTTTGTTCCAAGTTCTGCTATAGGATTCTAGTTGCATGAGATCTCGCACAGATCTATGATCTGAAATCTTCAAGGATGGATTTGGTTGACCGAGCCACGTGTTGCATCTGTTCCACCCATCATCAGCCCAATAAATCATCCCAGCATCACTAGTGCTTCGGTGTCTGGAGAAAAGGCAATGCGTCGCAAAAGGAAACCTGGGATCAGGCCCACCATGGCCCACAACTCAGAACATGATCAGTACGGGAAACAGATCAGATCTTACGCTGCTAAAATAACAAAATGAAAACATGAACGGTTGAATTCATGTGAATTGATCCATCATCGTCATCATCATCATCATCTTCTTCATCATCATCATCACCACCACCATCATCATCATCATCGTCATCATCGTCATCATCGTCATCATCATCATCATCTTCATCATCATCACAATATATATATATATGCATATATAATGTAGACTCTAACTCACTTTAGTAGTAGTGTTCCACGATGTATGATTTCGATTGAATTCAGAGAACCGCCCAGTGAACTGCCCAAGCTACTGCCAGTCAAACACCACCTTTGCCAGACAAAGAAACAACCAAAATGGATGAAACAAAAAGTGTCGTACCAACACCACTGATGATTTTGAAATTCGAATGGAACAATGTTGATAGATATCTTGCATATTCTTGCATTATT
>Ga0126342_10020878_pt1 | contig 10970 bp, 10 predicted proteins | sample Cyp1metagenome_FD_92528 | JGI IMG/M metagenome (GOLD analysis project Ga0126342, IMG submission 92528) | Coral microbial communities from Lord Howe Island, Old Settlement Bay, Australia - Cyphastrea 1 metagenome | ecosystem: Host-associated > Invertebrates > Cnidaria > Coral ... | reverse complement strand
TGCAAAATGACAAATTCAAGTTCCAAACCGTTGCAAACACTAGGCAAATGGTACCAGCCAAGAAATCCAAAAAAAAATCCCAAACCTGTTGAAAAAAAAAATCCTAAAACTATTTCACACCCTATAATAAGTATATATATAATAAATATAATATATATATATATTGTTTTTTATTTGTCTCACTTTCTCTTTTTGTTTTTCTCTCTCTCTCTCTTTCTTTCTCTGTGTCTCTGTGTCTCACATGTCTCTTTATCTCTGTCACTCTGTCACTCTGTCTCTCTCTCTCTCTCTCTCTCTTTTGTTTCCTGTCTTACATATGTATATCTCTTCCAAAAACACGGACATATGAACCCACACCAGTTGCCAGTTTTTTTTTGGCCTCCCCTCATGCCCTCATGCCCTCACCCGAGGAAGACACCCGACTTGAAGATGACCGGCGAGCAATTGGCCAATTTTTACGCAGATCTGTGCAACAAATACCCTTTGATCACCATTGAGGATCCGTTCGACCAGGACTGCAAAGGGAGATGTGGAGAGGTTGAAACCACTTCGCAGATTTTGAAGATCATAGGAACCATTCTGTAATTGTTGGTCCAGAAGAGTTTGGGCAAATTAAATTTCAATCAAATGCTCAAATAGTTGATGGGTCGTTTGCGGGGAGAGTCTGAATACAGTTGCCGAATTTTGTTTTCAGCATCCAGCTCTTAAAAGTGTTCAAAAATATTTCAATTCCCTTCGTCATTTTACACAAATATGGTTGTTGATTGCCCACGGGGGAAGGTGGTCAACATCAACCAACCCAACTACCCTGGTCGACTCATTGGCACTTTCCGGAGTTGTTGGAGGGTGAAAACATGCGAATCACCAGTATATATTAGATGGTTCATTTAGTTTCATGTTTTACGGGCTAAAACAAATCATGATTTTTCGTAGTTAATTTTGAAGTTAGCAGTGGGTATATTGACATATGATCAATCCAATATTTCAAATATTGCATCTATGCACTGACTTGACTTACCCAATGATTCACCAATTTTCACAGCATCAAAATTTAGCAACCAATAATTTCCAATTATATATTCGGAACTATTAAATTGTGATTTTATTTCCCGTGTTGAATAAATTATACCGACCTTACTGCGAAGTCACCGGGATGCTGGTTATTGGGGTGACTAGCCCAGAAAAGCCAAACATTGCCTTTTTCTTTGCTGGTGAAGTACGTTCACCATGTTTCGCTGGTCAACCCCCCCCCCCTTTGGTGAAGTCCTGGGGTCCTGTCGAAAGGACGACTGGGCCGCCTGGACTACATTCACCACCAAGGTGGGCGGCCCCACGCAGGTTGTTGGAGACGACCTGACTGTACCTGGGACATGGCTGGGGAGACCATGGAACATGTGGAGGTTGAACCATGGGTTAACATGGTTCAAACATTGTTAAACGTTTCACCCTTGGTCATTTGGGTGAAGTCACTGAGTGAAGTCGTTTTATTTTAATGGATTTGAAAGGGTTTCTTGCAGGAATTAGTTTCATGTCAGACATTGGATAGAACGACTGGAGATAGCAATGTAGGTTGTAAACTTTGAGACTGGGCATCAAGCGGCATGCTCGAAATGCCAAAGAGATGAACATACTGCTTGGTTAGGCGTTGAATGCCTCCCATTGGCCAACACGTGGCAACTTGATTACTGTCTTACGTTTTGATGCTACATATTTCCGCAGCCTTTATTCCCTTCCCAAGTGTTTGTGTGCTTGGCTGGTTCTGTTCAATTCTGGTTGGTGATTTGACATTTATTTTTCCCCACCTGCCAGGTGAGGGTCTCCAGATTTTATCCGAATTGCTTGTCTCCTTCCTTCCTCTTCCTCCTCCCTTCCTCCCTCCTCCATTCTCCTCCCTGCCAACCACGAGCTCCAGATCTCAGGGGGCACTGCAAGCTCCCAGTGGCGCTCGTGGTTGAGGTCCGGCAGTGCCCATGTCAGAGAGAATGTCAGAATAGATGCCAGATAGAATGCCAGAATAAAATGTTGGAAATATATATGCCATATATATATAGATATATATATATATATTTACTGCATATACTTGGAGATGAAATGTCGCATTCTATAAAGAAACTTTGTCATGGCGGGGATCACTCGAAGCAAAGTATTTTTTTCAACCATAGACATGGGATGATAATGCTAATGACTAGAGCATGATGTTCACATGGTGGCTCAACCAACAGCCAGGAAAAATCTGAATTTTATCGGCTATACTTATCCGCATATGATGTTTTTTGTTCTTTGACGTTTACCTTTCAAACATCCCATTCACAAAAAAAGGTTGAAACCAACCTTCGCCCAATGCTCCATGTAACATGCTATATGGACTACTTACCACCATTTACCAACATCCATCCAAAAAGTGATCCAAATGTAGGTAAATATTCCATACGTGAGACACATGGCTTATGTATAATCACCACAACCCCAAACCATGAATTGGTAAGGTTGACCAACGGTTTAAATTTGTCGACGCTCAGGTTACAAACGTCTCTCGCGTCAAGAAGGCGATCGATGACAAAGCATGCCACTGGGCGCTGGGCGCGAAAGGGAGCGACAGGGGGATGGATCAACAAGGCAAGACGTGTTGGTAAAGGGCCAAAACGTCAAGAGCAAATGACATTTTCTGAACTTCTTAAGTCATGGGGTACCCCCAAATCATCCAAGTCATCAGACGATTTTAGATGATTTTAGTATTGAAAACCATGGGTTCTGTATTAGATGATTTTAGTATTTTAGATGATTTTTGATGATTTGGGTTCCGCTATTGAAAGAATCCCCCCAAATCGATTTATTTGGGGGATGAAGTAAATTTATCAACCGCCTTGCTGTTTTGAGGTGTTTTGAGGTCATATTTATGGATTTGTTTAGGCGTTATTCCGATAGAGGAGGACTACTAAGAAACAACATATTCCAGTGGAGGGTCAATTTTACTTTTAGCGTGATATTTAGCGTGTGCAGACCAACCACTGGCCGTAATCCTCCATCCACAGAATGAACGCCTTAATTTGGAGATCATTGCCCAAAACCTAAGTTTTACTTACGTAGTTTCAAATTCATTTTGAGGCAGCTAGACGCTCTGTATAGTGTATAAGTATATTCGTGGGGTCCGTTAGTGGGGTCGGTTTGCCATAGCCGGAAAAAATATGATTACATACACACATATATATATATTAATCTATATCAATATAGTATAGGTAGATCAAATATATGTATATATATATTTATTTATTTATTTATTTATTTATTTATGTTTTGAATTAAGAAATGCAAACATTCCCAAACATATGCCCATTATTGGGTTATTCCAGAACTATTATTGATGATTGATATCACAACAATATTGGTGGGGTATGATCATTATCACATCAAGGCTGTAGTGAATGGAATCAATGGCCATTTCAGGCACCTAAAAATTGGAACTAAATCTTAAAGCAATCATGTTTTTTTGGAGGATTTATCCCCACTTTCTGTGATTCTTTCTATGCTACAGTATCTCCATGTCGGTCCAAGGCAATGCCCTCCTCTTGAAGGTGAACCAGTGCCTTCGGCTTGGCGGTGATGAAGGATTCCCAAGGGGAAAGAAACGTCTGGAACTAACGGAGATGATTGGAATTCATAATATTCCATGTGATTATATCCCCTTGAAAATTCATTGAAATTTGCTATCCAATATCAATTAATTATATATATATATATATATGTATGTGTATATATATATGTATGTATGTATGTATGTATGTATATGTGTATATATATATATATATATATGGATGACTTGCGATATGTGAATGGTGTATGATTCCAATGCCCACAATCCCCAGCACCCATAGCACCAATCCATCACTATGAATCATAGAGGCGCTACCTGCAAGGCAAAATCCCCAGGCCTTCATTGCAAACATTCAAGGTGAGAACTTGACCATAGAACCCATCATCATTATAGACTCTCTCTGTATATATATATATACATACATATACTCACTAAATGTTATTATCATCTCTCATATTGAACAGTTGAAGTCAACTCATGTGCTGATGTCATGTTCCGAACAAAACGTCCGGTCCCGGGTGTTTCTCTGAATTGGGGATCCCTCAAACAATGGGATCCCTGAAGTCATTTTGGTGGCTCAAGATCCCTTCCTCAAATGGTTCTTTGGATGTCATACTCCCAATCCTACATGCTCCATGTGAATATCTATCAACATTTATTCCACATACCACATATCATATGATCCACATGCACCTAAGTATACTAAGTATATCATACATGGAGCAGATGGGAATGGTTGGGTGATCCTTTCAAATCGCAATGGGCTTGATATTTTCATCTGGGGATTCAACGAAAATAACAGCCGTTTTTGACCACGTCCCACGTCCGAATCCTACGACCCACCAATCCCACTTGTGGGTTATACCGCTTAAAAACCTCCAGTGATAGATGGAATGCCCCCATGAGATATGAAATATTATGAAATGAGATGGCTTCGACTTGGATTCTCCACCCCCCGTTGTTGTGGCTTCATCAAGTGGGGACCGGGCTTCGCTGTGGCCCCCGAGGATCGGCACCATCACGGAGTCCATCGACGCGGTGAAGCTCTGCAAGAGCAACGGCTGGGGCGTGATGTGCTCCCACCGCTCCGGCGAAACCGAGGACCGGGTCTGATGGACGGAGGGGACGACGGCGACGACGGCCTTCATGAGCCAAGAGAGATGGTGATTGTTCAGATTAGCCAGGGGACTTATGGGGACTTACCTGGCTGAAAGATAGTTGTGATGTTGTGAGTAAACCCAAGATTCCCCAACAGCCCAGAAATTCTTATAAACCATCCCCAAAAGGGTTGTTGATGCTTGGATTTGCCACAGTATCTCTGTGCACGGAACCAACATCCGCCACCTGAAGATGATCAAATTTGCTCCGCTTCAAGGTCCTGGAACCACAGCTTTCCTGACCCTAACTCTATAGCTCGACACAACAGGAGTCTGTGGTTGGTGGTTTCAAACATGTTTTATGTTCCATAATACTAGTATATGGGATAATCCTTCCCATTGACTAATATGTTTCAAGATGGTTAAAACCACCAACCAGGTATAATTGTTAAGTTATTGATCAATAATCGTTGGTGACATTTTTCCTATACTCCTTCACGGACATATTCTCCATTTCCCAATCTTCATAATATGCCCATGAATTCGATTTTTTTCTGAGAAGGTATGGCTTGCCTCCAAAATCAGAAAACACTCCCCAACGACTGCCTCTGGGTTTCGACATCGTTTTGTATGTTTACAGGAGGGTAAACAGCAATCATGGGATAATTCTGGGAGATCCTGATTGACATAATGGGCTATGTCACCAATTTAACCAATTTAAATGGGTTTATGGATATCTCAAAGTTGATATCTCTAACATATTCTAACATGATGAAATAAACCGACCAGGATCAAATCTTAAACTTGGCTTTATTCGATAGAGATGGGTGATTATAACATCCCCCTATGACTCTGGACCCCATGGGGTTTACCACAATCTGCAGGGCAACCATGAATGTAGATCCTTTTCCAAGCAGTTTTTTTCCACGGGTTTTCCACCTCTATGTGAGTTTTCTGAACCCATTTATAGACGATGTTCTCCAGCCTATAAACCTTCATTTACAGGGGACTTCCCCAGTTTTTATTAGTTCTATGGATTCTTTCCCAGAGCTTGGATTGTTTTTCCATGGATTTCCCTAGTTTTTATTGCTTAACATGGGATAGTCTCAGGCCTGGAGTGCGCCCCCAGCTGGTGAGGACACGACGATCGCCGACTTGGCCGTGGGCCTTTGCACCGGTCAGATCAAGACGGGCGCGCCCTGCCGATCCGATCGCAACGTCCCTTGAGCGCAAATGGAGGTGCTCCAAACATGGTGGGATTTTTGGAGATACATTGTGGATATACTTAGACATATGGCTGGTGGTTTGGACCATTTTTTTTCAATATATTGGGAATGTCATAATCCCAACTGACGAGCTCCATCATTTTTCAGAGGGGTTGAAAGTTGAAATCACCAACCAGATGGATAAACGTTAAGGTCTGATACATGTATATCCACAAAATATGTTGAATATTGTGGATATACGTCTGTTGGATATGGTTGGGAGGTGCTCCAAACCGGCAATGTCCCATATGGCAATGGGAAATCCACGATGGCAATAGTTCGGAGACTTTCCCATTGCCATGACATTGCCATGTGGCATGCTCAACATGGTCAATGTCATGGGAAATACCATGGATCTACTCCAAAGATGGGAGATGTTTCCGCAAAATTTACAAGAAAACCCTATATTTGACGGTAAAAACCATGGTTTCCTGTAGATTTTCCCTTAAACCAATCCAGTGATTAGATGTTATCTTAAAAAGTTGGTTTTTATCACGAAGAGTTACGGGATTTCACCAGAAATGAGCCGGGAAAGCCGCCGAGATGCCATGCCTGGAACCACATCCCATTGGTGGTCAAGCTGGTATGATCCCACCATATCTTACCATGTTTTGGTCTGAATGTAGGCTACAGTACCTAAAGATTCAACGGTTTATCATGATGTTCCCATATGACAATCCAGATATATTATTATTCATTTGTTTGAAAAGATGTATTTTGGGGTAAATCCATGTAAATCGTTCTTTTCCAGTCAAACCCAAATACATTATTATTCATTGGTTTGAAAATTAGAACACGCAAAGTCCCCAATGTTTACTACTTATTGGTTGGTGTCATTAACCAAGAAACACAGATATATCTACAAGCACTAGAAACATATCTATAAACCCCAGCACTACACAGGTCAAGAGAAGAAAAAACTATATTCTTATATGCCTATAATATATATTTCCGCAAAATACACACCAAAAAACTTATATATATATGACAAAACAAGCTATATACACATCTATGTCTAGATCGTCCCCCAAAGTCTCAAGCCAGTCCCCCCAATGTCCAAACAAGCCGGCCCCGAAGACGTTGACGTCGTCGTTGACGTCGTCGTTGACGTCCGAGGCCAAGTACAATCAGCTGATGCGAATCGAGGAGGAGCTCGGCTCGGCCTGTGCCTATGCCGGTGAGACCTGGCGCAAGCCTACATGGATGGCCTAGGTGCCGACGGGGGGGAAACCAACGTGGTTGCTGTGCCAGAAATGGGGGAGATGAAGGGAAGATGTGTTGTTTTTTGGGGTTGAATTGAAGTTCACAGACTTATAACTTTAACGTATAACCAAGATACGTGAAAAGAAATGTGGGGGTGTCACATGATTTGAGATCTTATTAGCAAAAATTTGAAAAAATCGACATGTTTGGATGAACCCAGGGTTAGTTGAACTGGACTTAACGAAATTCACCATCAAAATTGGGATTTTACTAAGAAGACTTGGGATTTTGCTGATTGTTTTGTTGGTTTAGGGAAACATCACCGGAAACCACTGTCTTTTCCCAGCAATCATAGAGATGTGCGGTCTCAATGTCGCTTTTCGAAATAGGGATTTCCTGTCAATGTTCAAATCTATAGGAGAGCAAGTTTTGCTCAAGAACGGGATCAACTACACCAACTCACCAACTAGAGAAACTAGTGGTCATTGTGGTACTGCGGTTTGATCCAAAGATGGGGAGGTTTGAAATGTGCCGCTTGGTGCTGTTGCTGGGTAGACAAATTGTAGCCCGAAATGTCAAGGGTCAATATTCATCGTCCATAAATTCTATAGATGAAATGGGTGTCTTTGTTGTGTTTCGATTTTCATCAAGTACCTGAGTTTTGCATGATTTTTGATAGATAGAAACTTTGGAAGCCTGCAAGTTATGCGTTCTGTGAGGTAACTAACTATATATGTATTAATATCAAAATTATAATATATATATATATATATATATGATATGTATGTATTGATGACATGGAAAAGTCTTGAAGAACGATGCAATCCATGTGGCTTTGTCTTAGAATAGTGGTACCCCCAAATTCCGGGCCCAGATCTTGCAGGGAAGATGTGGTGGCCTCTACCTCAACTTGGATTGTTGATCACCGTTTTCCCCATTAAAATAGCCATTTGGGTGGTATATCGTATTCTCACTGAGGGGGATCACACTGGGGAATGGGTAAATCCACCAACAATTGATAGGGTCACCCATGATTTTTCCGTTCATATGAGGACACCCCCCGCAAGAAACCATGTTTTGTTGCTGGGATTTGCACCTATTTGGAACATGTTGGGACCATGTTTCATGAGGATGGGAAACTTGTTGGTTCACTTCCTGATTTCCCAAAAACATCGCCGTCCCGCCCTTGAGGTCATCAACTGAGAGGGACTTTTCAAACAGAAATTCGTTCAGACGGAGGGCAGACAGTCAGACTGCGCAGGGTAACTAGAAAGTGCCATGAAAATGTCAAAGAAACCAACAAAACTTTGGGATTTCATCGAAAGTTCTATGATTCAGTGAACAACATGGGCTTTTGAAACCACAATGAATGGCCATTTGAGCCAACACGGGGATCGAACCAAGAGAATGGGATTTGTGAACCCCTCCGCCATGGGTACCAATCAACCTAGAAAGAAATGTTGGCACACTATGATTTATTTTTGAACCATGAACGCAATATGGGGACATTTTTATATCAAAATCGTTTTCTACACAAACAACCTTCGGAGATTTTTGTCAGAAAAACATGGTGGATCTTGCTGGACATTGCCTCAGTTTTGCAATGGACATCCTCTGGTTTATTGGACATGTTAGCAGAAGTTGATGTTAGCAGAACTGGCTAAGTGCCATAACGAGTTACCGGGGGATATGCCCCAATAATCCCCAATAATATGCCAGATTTTTGAGGGGCTCTAAACCACTTGCCAAGCACGAATCACAAATTCTGCCAACATCTAAGTAGGAGTTGTGAAGATGATATTCTCAGTGGCTCAACTTGGTATTTCCCAAAAATGAGCGGTACCCATTTGCCCGTGTTTGTAATACAAGAATATATCGGTCGAAATGTTGGGTGATGTGGGGATACCTCGATTTCTGGAAACACCCAATGGTGCAGACAAAGAGCTCGTTGCGGATTCAACTCAAAGCATAGCGCAGTGCTGCTCCGTCCGTGAACTTGTGACTGGGGAGTGCTCCTTTTGGCCGCTTAGGGTTCGCGTAGCACGTGCCAGTCACAATTAGTTTTACCATTTTACCACAGAATAGGACAGAAGAGAAAGATGCCATTTGTTGTTTTGAGGCTGATCCTCCGGACATAAGGGTATAATGATATAGCTGATATTGCATAGGTACATAATACATATAATAATATTCATGTATATACGCAGTAAAGAAGAACTCTTCCAATCACAAACTTTTCATATGAGTTTGGCATTTGGATAGGTGTGCTTATTGGGGCTTCGTTCAAAGATGATCCAACTGATGGCCATCTTGAAAGGATTGAAGGCTGCCCTTATTGGGGGTCAGGTCTATTAAGGTAATCTCCATGTTCTTGATGGGTTGTTGTATGCTACTGTTATACTATGTTATACTAAGTTATACTGTTGTTATGTAAAACTTGTATGTTACTGTTGTTATTGTTAATGTTATATCATTGTATCTCCAAGTTTTTTGGTGTTCCAAGTCCATCCCAGTTTTATTGGTTCTCCCGTCATCCCCAGTTTCGTTCTGCAAAATCCTCATTTCCGTGGCTAAAAACTCTGATTTCTGGTTAGATCTAAGTCTTGCTGCTAAAAAAACAAAGAAGAATTGGTTGTTTATGTTATTGAATACCATTGAGATTGATCTCAGAGTCCGAAACTGAACTGTGGACAAAGAAATCATAACAAATCAGCTTATAGGGAATGGTTGAAGGATCTCAAAGCCCAGAATAACATATGGGGGTTTCCTAAAATAGGGGTACCCCTAAATCATCCATTTTAATATGATGTTCCATTATAAACCATCCAGCTATTGGGTATCTCCATTTGGGGAACCTCCATACATACATATATATATATATAGATAGATAGATAGATAGATAGATGGATAGATAGATAGATAGACAGATATAGATATAGATATAGATATAACTATAAATCACCATCCCCCATTCCCTACCTCCGCAGCTCTTCCACTGAGAGGCAATTCTTGGATCGTCGGCTGGTCGAGAAGAAGCCGCTCCCAGCCACCCTTCCAGATGGAGGAGATCCGTCAGAGGCTGCTCAATCCTGGTTGATGAGTTACCCTCTGGTAAACTAACATAGCTATAGAAAATGGTAATTTATAGTGGATTTTCCCATTGAACATGGTAATTTTCCATAGTTATGTGGCTGTTTACCAGAGGGTAGCTATCAAAATCACCATTTTTTAGTAGGGAAATCAACTATTTCTATGGCCATGGGAAAAATCGCTATGTTAAATTACCAGAGGCTATTTGATGGGAATTTTAAGATGATGCTTACGGGTTTTTAACCAGCACAAATATAGCGATAAAACTGAGAAATGATGATTGGTTGATGATTGGTTGATTGTCCGGGATTCTAACCTTTAACCTTTATATATTCAGGAATATATGGGAATCCATTAACGGGGAATCCCATTCTCAACCAACCAGCACAATGAAAAGGGGAGGAGACAGGGTTTTGAACACTGCGCACATTTTCTCAGACAATACTTAATAGAATGGGGCTGCAACAAATATTGTATAGGGGGATGGGATCGTAAAAAGAAGGGGGCCTCGGATAAACCACGGTCGCTCTTTGTTTTTTTTTGTGTGTGAATTGTTCCCCACCTGCCAGGTGAGGGTTGTTAGATTTTATCAGAGTTGTTCTCCTCCTCCTTCTCCTCCTCCTCCGCCTCCTCCGCCAGTTTCTCCTCGACCATGTCTGCATCAACTTCCACCTCCACTTCCGCCTTGCCAACTCTTCGCCAAGCTCTTCGCCAACTTCCCAG
>Ga0126342_10020877_pt1 | contig 10970 bp, 8 predicted proteins | sample Cyp1metagenome_FD_92528 | JGI IMG/M metagenome (GOLD analysis project Ga0126342, IMG submission 92528) | Coral microbial communities from Lord Howe Island, Old Settlement Bay, Australia - Cyphastrea 1 metagenome | ecosystem: Host-associated > Invertebrates > Cnidaria > Coral ... | reverse complement strand
TAGGGACATAGATGGCTCAACTGCCCTGTTTTAAAGGGAGTTGAGCCATCTATCCCCCATTTTTTTTTTGACATAGATGGCGCAACTCAAGATTCTGAGCCATCTACTTTTACCTCAGAGTATATGAATAGTATTTATATGTGTGCCTACTATGTGGACAATACTTCGACTTGGTTTTCACGAGTTCATCGGCTTTTCCAACATCCCCATCCCCTAAAGTTGCAGTCATTGCTTTGAGCTGTCTGACTTTGGAAATGGATCCTTAATTCAAGAGATTGATCTTCGGATTTTCCCATCTCCCATCAAACCTGCAGCTGTTCATATGTACCATATTCCAGAGCCATTTTCTGCTTCCAACTACCATGTTGGGCAAAGTAAAACCAAGCCGGAAAGACACTAAATGTGGTCTTCCATGATTTCCCTTTCTGCCTTACTAAGCATCATTTTTCGGCAAACGGCCAAAGCCGTCGTAGGGCTTTTTCCGGGGCACTGAACAATCTCTGGAGGATAAAGCATGTTGATCTCTTCGATGTAGTCGTGCAACTTTGATCCCACCTGCGGTACAGGGATTTGGTGGAGCCAACAGTGGAAATGTTCAACGATGGACATGAAGTTACAACCAAAGTAGGGATACATACGATTCATATAAGTATGTGTACATGTATTGTCATATTGTGTTACAGTTTTACATTATATGACATCGAATCAAATCACATCAAATAACATCCATGAAGTAACATGACATGAATGACATGACATGACATGACATGACATTGCCTTACATTACATGCATTTCACTGCACTGCCTTGCATTGCATTCCTCTCCATTCCAGTTGACTCTATTTGATTCCATTTCTTACAGTTATAATACATATATATATTGCACTATGTGCATCATATAGAAATACAACTATATAGCCACCAGAGGGTAAATCCCCAATAAATCCCCAGTCTCAGATTAAAATCCAGTTTTTCATGCCATTCAAATCCGCATCAAACATCTCCATTCAAATCCCATGAAATCCCCATCATTACATCTCCCATGAAATTCACCACCTCAGAGAGATGTGATTTCATGGGGATTTCATGGGGATTTCATGGTTAAATCCCCATCATAAAGCATCGCCAACTTCACCACTTCGGCTTCTTTTTCTCTGCACCTCGGCTTTGACTTCCTGGATCTTTTGCAAGCCACCTGTGGGGGAAAGCAGAAATGAAATGACGATTTCATGGGAATTTCATGCGAATCTTAATTGGATTTTATTGGATGTTAATGATTTCATGGGATTTTTTCATGTAACTCTTCTGGTAATGGGATTTGATGGTGATTTACTGGGGAAAAAATCGGGAGATGATGGGAATCAAATGGGTCTGGCCAAAAATAAAGGATGTAATGGACATATCATGGGGATATACAGGGATTTGGTGAGGTGTTCATGGGGATATACTAACATATATGATTTGAGTGCGTCTGCAAATGAGAGTTTCAACATTCAACAAGCAAGCACAAGGATTTTTAGCCATGTCTGGAAATGGAGGTACTGACCCCCAATCAAGACCATATTGCAGGAAAATCAACGAGAATGCGGCAGTCAGCAGCAAGACATGGTGTATCTGACCTTTCAAGTTTTGTAGAGGGTCAAAAATACCATCGATGAGGATGCCCTGTAAATGTGGGGATATGACAAAACAAACATGAATGGAGAATGGGGGAATATCATCCAGTTTTATCGCGGCTTGGTTGGCGGTGGAAGAGTTCTTCACCGCTTTGACGGATTTTTTGCGAGTCGCCGCGCTTACAGAAAGACTTTGGAACGATAAAAGCCGTTATGATGCTGATGATGATAATTATTGTTAGTAATAGTAGTCTCGCTATATATACTACTATGAGTAGTATATGTAGTACATACTATTACTATCTATTACTACTTGATGATGACGACGGTGCATAATAAGGATGAGGATGAGCAGTATGGGGGAATTCTCGATGTTCAACCCATGGTGCCAGGTACTGACCCCCTTTTTTTGGAAAGTCAAAATGAAACGGGGATACCATCTGGTGATTTAACATAGCCATGGAAAATCACCATTTTTAATAGGTAAACCATCTATAAATGGGCCATTTTCCATGGCTATGTTAAATAACCAGAGGGTAATTGTAAACAAGACGATAGAATATGATGTTGTCCTGTATCATCCATCATTGTTACAGTAACGAATGGTGATTGATCCACGGTAATCACCACAATCATTCAAAATCATGCATAGTGTTACGATAGTTCTCAGAAATTGACCAGAATTCTCAGGATTGCATCATCATGAGTAGAGATTTTCTATGAGAATACTATGATTTACCACTCAGCTTACTATATCATTGATAATCAAATACTATAAAATGATCAGTATACTACAATAGTGATAATACTACAACTCAGTGATAATCAGTATACTACTATAAGACTTTATCAAATAATCATCATCATGTGGGTATGGGTCAAAATTAGGTACCTCAATAATTGGATGGTTAATACTAAACTAGACATTTCCATCTGTGGTCCCCTAGGTCTTCCATTTTGACCCACATCCATGTTTTCCCCAGGTCACTGCGCCTGATTGCACAAAGGACTTCCTGGCGTTGAGGTCGCTGGGCAAGACCTGCACGAAAAGTGCTCGAAAAGCGCTGCGGCAATGACAGGGTCTGGTTTGAAGAAATCATCGCGTCCAATTTAGCGGGAATATAAACTAAGAACAGTACTAACATGTAACAATATGTAATAATATATAGCCACATGTAATCATATGTAGCAACATGTAGCAATTGCAAATTGTGTTTAAACAAATGTAGCAATATGTAGTAGCACAAGTATGTAGCAATATGTAGTTATCTGTAGTGTAATATATAAAAATATGTAGTAATATGTAGCAATATGGGTTCAGATCCGTCAAAACGACTGTTGTTTTGAGGGCCCATGAAGGTACCCAAAAAACTCAGACTAGACCTACTGTGGACATGTCGTGTCAGCTGGGATATTTGGAATCTGCGTGGTGAACATGCACAAGAAGCCCGAAACATGTAAATCACTATCCCATAGGATCCATGTATGGTATATATGCTAACATTGGGGATATATTGATGGTAAATGTTACCATATATAGCATACATGGATCCTATGGGTATGCAAAAAATGTGATTTTTATAATGTCAACCCCGGATGAATAAACCCTAGGCCCAAAGGCTGTTTAGTTGGGAGGGTACCATTTAAATGTCAGATTATGACTATTGGAGGAGTTAATAAACCCCGGGTTGACAATAGCAATGATTACTGGTTGGTGGTTGAGCAACTCCTCTGCCAAAAAAATTTAGTCAAACGGGATTATTGTTCCCAATACATGGAAAAATAATCCAGATGTTCCAAACCACCAACCAGATTATATCCAATGAATTGGATAACCCCGGGTTGCCATGAACAGAATCCAAAAAATCGATGAAATTCTTCATCATTTCTTCCACCAAGCCTAGCCACCTGCTAGGTTCTGTGCATCCCAGCTGGTATGTCGTTGATGACCTCTATCCTTTAACATGTACATGCAATTATGTATACATATATTTATATATATATAGTATATCTATGTGTATAATATATATATATATAATTACACATTATAAATCATTATAATACATACACAATTGGGATTAAAGAGCTGGACTAAGTGGGTATATCCTTTGTATCCAGGGACACGGTTCACAGAATTTGCATTTACGTCTGGACGAATCCGGCCGGCCTTCGCGAACTGCTGCACCACGTACTTCAAGATGTTTGGAGGTGCCTGTGAAGCGCTGAAGTTCAGCGGTTCGGGGTCTATGGCTTTTGACATCAAAAATTGTCACTTCAACATTTTCAACGAGGAAAATCATCTTATGATTCCATATAATTCCATGAACACTTACAATTGACATGTGTTGCACAGCCTCTTTCTTGACGTCTGAACACATGGACTTTCTAAGATCTTTGGTGTGTCCTCTTTCAGCAGTCCGCAAAAGCGTGGCAAAAGTGGGGCCAAAGTGGCAACGGCTCACTGTGTCTTGGAGTGTCCCAGTTGTGACGTACGGAAAATGGTGGTATCTCCTTGAAATCTGAGCAGTCCCATAGCATATATCTATCTCCACTAAATGAAAAACAAAAAGAGATACGGGCAAAAATATCAAATCTTCCACTGCTGGCAACTGCCTCAACCATATCTTCGGAACCTGCTTTTCTGTATGGAAAGTATCCGAACAATGAACTTGGGAGCTAGAATTCTGAATTACGACATGGCTCTTGGCTCTTAAATGATCAAAAATCAAAACATATTGGATTCATTAGTCACTTAACTATATTGGATTCATATTCATCACCCAAATGAAAAAAAAATGGGTGCACTTCTCCAAAAAAAAAATCACATATTTTTTGGTCGGTGCCTCCAGGAGAGGTTCCAGGGCTGGCAAATGGGTGCACTTCTGGATCACACTCTTCAGAGCGCGCTTCGCCTGATCCCAAAGAAGGGTGATGGTAAAAAGTGTAGGGAAAGCCCAGCTGTGTCACGAGTTTCTACGGCCAACAAAAAATGCGAAATACCAAGTGAAGCGCAGTGAATGGCTGTTTAAGTAGGATTATGATGATGATTTAACTTTTTTGGGGGGTTGTTTCTATAGATAGATCCACTCCAAATCCTAGTTTTTTTACTACATACATATGTATATATGTATGTATATATATATATACATATGAGTGTGTGTATATGTCTATATATATATGTGATGTGTGTGTGATGTGTATGTGTGTGTGGTATATCCCATGGTTTGAAACCTAATGTTCCCTTTTTTTAAAATTGCCAGAAGTGCAAGAGTTGAGCAGTGTCAAAATCCCAATGGCTTATTCTTAAAAGGGGTTCTGAAAGGGATCAATACAATCCACGTGAATTTCTTGGTAAAATCCACAGAACGGTGCACACCTCGATGATTGAAGTGGGGTTACCGGAACATACCGCAGTGGGTCACTCCTCCATAAATTTATATATGGCACTATACACTTTGAATAGTTGGTTAAACACCATTTATTAATAAGATTATCACCGGACTAATTATCAACCAAACCAACGCACTACATTAAGTTTCATTAGTCCCCATTAAATCTATACATATAGGTATAGATTATATAATTATATATATATCCCATTTTCATAATATACCCATAGATTATCATATATTCTAATAGGGCTATATATATCCCATGAAATTCTCCGTGCACCACATTGCACCACTGTTGCTAGACCTTGGTGCGTAGATCCTCACTGGAGTCCTGGTGCAAATAGACCTGTGAAGGCGTGGGTCGATTTTTTTTGAAACAAAAATTAGGACGGGAAAGCGTAGGAAATAGGCCAGTTGTATATGGTTTATATATATATACATTATATGAATTTAATGGGATTTGGGGATTTTAATGAAGTTTCATGAAATTTCATTGGGATTCAATATGATTCAATGGAAAAACTGACACCCCAATGATGCTGATGCTTTCCCAACTAAATGGAGATATCTACCATATAGACTTTGCCTCCTGATAAACAAATAAATAATTTGTGTTGCACTAGTAGTTAATAGGTATTTCAATTGTCAAACCCCTGCACTCCAGGTTCCAAACCAAAGCAGCTACTGTAGCTACGGATGTTCATCAAAAGGTCAGACTCAACATTGCCTGGAAATACCAAGTTGTGCCCAATCAGCAGATCCCATTTTCGGGCGGTTCAGGTCCTTAATTTGTTACCTGTATATGATGTACCTGACTCAGGAAAAGGTGTGTTTGTCTGAAAATAAGGTTGATCATACCCTCTGGTAATTTAACGTAGCTATTGAAAATGGCCATTAATAGTGGATTGTCCCATTAAAAATGGTGATTTTCCATAGTTATGTTAAATTACCAGATGGTAATTCTCCCGATTTAAAAGGGCCATGTGGCGGTTCAATCAGTTCAATCCCCCATTTTCAGACATACCCGAATCACATGTGTGGCGAAAAAATATGAAAAAATAGCCAATTAAATTGTGTTACATTCCCACATAACATCCTCACGAATGTGTTTGATTTAAGTATATCATATATATATATATATATATGCATCCATCCCATTTTATCCCAACATATCTCGATTATGTCCCGATTGTATCCTCTGTTCATTGGCCAAAATCTCCAATGTTCATCTATTTAACCTCGTACAAAAAAATGTCGGGCTCCGGTTCTCGATCGCGAAGTATAAGCCAACAGCTATCGTTTCTGGTGCTTACAACTCTAATATTCATGTCAATGGGAATTTCAGGATCCTAAAATGGAGGTGCTGTACCATATAAGGCCATATTTTGTGGGGATATTCCCTTACACAGGCCTTACATAGGCCTTATATCTGGTAGGTACCTCCAATAAATCGGATCCTAAAATGGCCATTGATCACTCGGGGAGGCCCTTCAAGTGGTTCCGGATCGCTGAGCCAGGGGCTGCCAGCAGACGACGCAGGACATCCTTGGTGCCATGAAAAATGTTAGCTGCACTTTGTAATATAATATACAATCAGTATGTATCTATATAATTCTATCTATACATCAAAAATCATTTGTCTAATTTACGTAGCTCTAAAACCATGTGATTTAATAAAACATGTGATTTGTCTAATCATTTGTCTAAGTCTAATCATTTGTCTAATCACTTGTCTAATAATTTGTCTAATAATTTTAATATTAACAACATATTAATCATTTTTGTTGGTAATGTTTAATAAAACCATGTGATTTTTTACTGCACATTGGGCACCTTCATGGTGCTAAGTTGCAGCAGCGTTTCGCCGCCGTTGCGATCAGATTGATGTAGAGTAATAGATCTATTTACATTCAAGGTACGGATTTGAAACATGAAAACACATATAATATCATATAATTATACATGAAATATAAATGTTCATTTAATAAACAGAAAGGCTTGTTGCCAGCGCTGAAATCACCCATTCTTTCAATATATGCATGATTTTGGCAATATATTGCATGATCTGAAGTAATATTGGTTGTTTGTTGTCCATGCACAAACAGCCTTTCCTATTAGAAATACAGAAAGGCATGTTGTGGGAGCGGAGAAGGCATTTTTCCCCAAATACATTACATGGTCTAAAACAATATTGGCCTTTTGCTGTCCATACACAAGCCTTTTCTAGTGGAAATAGAGCTTAGAGTGGAAATAAAACAACAAAACACGTTTTGGGGACTACTTGGATCTAGGCATAATCAGACTAGTCTGGAAAACCTTTTTTTTTTGTTTTTGTTGGTGTCTTTGTTTTTGTGTTTTTATTTGTTTTTGGTTTGTTTCTGTGGGTTTTTGATTCCTCAGGATTAATCCAGATTAATGCAGATTACAGTAATCCAAACCGAATCCGATTCATCTTGCCCAAGGCATTCTTGTCAAGTCATTATTAAAAAAAAACATGTATGCTAGGCATGCTCAGTATTCCTTGGGGATGTGCAATTTTCCTTTTCAGGTGTGAAGCCTTTGGGGATGTAAAATTATGTTTTTGGTGGAGGAAACCGTTCCTTCAAATAAATTGTGTTCCTGTCCCAGTAGAGCGCAGTTACATATTTACAAAGAAATGGTGTGATTGAAAGGATTGTTACATATGTTCAAATCATGGTGTAACTTTCAAAAGAGGCAGCTGACTGAATTTTCTTTTTGGTGAGTAAAACCTTTCCTTCAAACAAATGGCGTTCCTTCCAAACAAATGGTGTTCCTTCCAAACAAATGGCAGTTGTTTTTTTTTTGAAAGAAGAAATGGTGCTACTTTCAAACATGAAGGCCAGCTGAGCTTCTTTAAGAGGAATGTTACATCTTTAAAGGACACACTGTATATTTTGACACAATATTGTTTCTAACATGTTTAAACTAAACTGTTTAAATACGATTGCAACCTTGGGTTAAGTATTCAATCTTTGAAGAAAACAGCATCTGCCTGAAGGAATGTTACCATGATAAAGGAAGAAAACAGGAATACTGCACTTTAGAACAAAGTACACATCGTAGATAACATATATTTTTTAACAAAAAATCCAACCTTCACCAAAAGATTTCTTCCTGAAGAAACATTTGGCTAGCTCAAAAGCAACCACCAGTTTGTAAATGACAGCAACTTTTTTGGTTGAAGTGGATGTGTTGTAAGGAAAACTGCACTTATTTGAAAAAACTCATTTCTTCAAAGCATTGTTTGCTGGGAATGTAGCACAGGCATACAATTTAATAGACTATACGCAGATATTTCTCTTTGGGCAATGAAAGCAAGTGAGCAAGTGTGAAAAAAACTGCATTGCCTGATAGTGTTTGCACTTTTGCCTTTAGCTCAATGTGTTGCAATTTCTTTGGTCAACTGCTGCGCTGCGCAGCTCAAACTCATTCAACATTACTATATACATCCACACCTGTTTGAAAACACCAGGGAATTTCCTTAATTTTCAAACTGAAATGCCTTGTAGATGAATCACGGTTGTGTTTCAAAAACGACTTATTTGTTTCAAAAAATGTGGTATTGTACCACAATCACATGGAAACATGACAATAGTGTATCCCTAGGTTTTAAAACAATATTTCAATTTTCCGTGATGTTTGCCACAAAAAAAAAAAAAAACTATATATTGTTTATGAGACGTACATGACCTGAATTTATACACTGTAATTTTCCGTTTTATGTTATAATATACATATTCTGTTGCACCTAATGCTTCAAAGTGGAAATATATTTTGTTTTCTTTTCTAGGGTGTTTTTTTCTTGGAATTTGCCACAGTTTGAACCTCATGACTACCATTGTTTTAAAGGAATGCATTTTACAGCGGAATATGTGTTTTTTTTTGGGTCAGGCCTCCTCCGTTTAAACATCCTATTTGATTATGACCATTTCCCAAAGGATACAAAAACATGAGGAAAACCTACTTTCCAGCGCTGGCAACAAACCCCTCTCTTAATAAATAGTTCTTATAAATTTGACACCGCATAAAAAATGTTATAGATAAGTGTTTATGTTTAATGCATATTTTATAATATTTTTTTCTATCAAAAATGGTTTTGACCCAACAATGTTCAACAGTAAATGAGATCCAGTGAGAATTCACAAGTAACAAATAGGTTGTGGGGTTCAAATTTCGAGTGCCCGGAGAACAGTGTCCGTTTTCACATGTTTTCACTGTATTGCAGTAGTCATTATGCCTTAGTTTTCGGAGTTGCGGTGCGTGTGATGCCAAAAGATGTCAATAAACACGGTTACAGACCAAACAAAACTTTTGGTTGCGTTCTGACCTCAACATGTTGTTGAGTTTGAAAACAAGATATGTTCAAAACATCACCCAAAATCCACCCAAGACATATTTGAATGAATTTATAGTTAGCAAAACCTTTGTATATTATGGCAATGGGGCATGCCTGCAACTCCTCAAACCACACAGAACGCAGATTTGAGATCTTCAGCATCTTCAGACACACTCCATTGCCATCGTGTCATCACAGCCTTCCAAGCTGAGAACTTTACCGCCTCAGCCAATGCGCGGGCATGGTCCGGAGAATGACGTCCAATCCTCATGGCGCATGCAATGGGTTTAATCGCTGCGGAGGCTGATTGGATCTGATTGGGAAGCCGCCAGTGCCAACAAAATGAAAGTTAAGAGGAACATATTTCCAACCACCAACTAGCCCACACATTGATCAAATCTTGTAGTAGGGGAATGCGACCATCATATTACCGTCTATTTTGTTATATTCTGTCACTGTCTGGGATGTTCACTGGGCGCACGGGTTTTTGCCCATGCCCAAAATTTGATGCGATTGATGCAAACTGATGCTGACCAAACCCAAAAAAAAGGATCAATCAGTCTGTGGGAAGATTCAATGAGCCCCATTCGAGCTCCCTCCGGGGGCGGCGCACGCCGATCATCCCCAAAATGGCTACGCGCGTCCCGGTTGAATCCATGTCCTTCTGTTGGCAAGCTAGTCATAGCCAAGATTTCGCCACCTTCTGGCATGTGGGTCGCCAGCCCTTCCAGACTGCAGAGCACGTCACTGCGCGAAATGTGAGTGGCGAAAGTTTCCTTCGTGGCCCTATTTTTCGAAACGGGTAGCCTTCCCTGGTGAGGTCCAGAGTCATTCTCACGTGCACGAGGCGGTTAAAATTCCAATACCGACAACCAATCCTTAAGTGCTCGAAATGCTCCAAAGTATGGGTCACTGAGGTAAATGTGCAAGATTTGGAGAGATCCCAGAATTGGAGAATCTGTTAGAAGTTCGATTGCAAACCCTTAGGAAATTTTAGCATTCAATTCTGCGAGCAACCTCAAGAAGTTGTGTCCCAGCGTGCAAACAGACGTATGTCGAATGTATGTCTTATGTCAACGCGGGATCAAAAAGCCTGAGCTGTTTAATTGGGAAGTACTTTTTTACTTTTTGGAGGATATGCCACTTAGCTACTGATTAACAACCACATTTCTCCAGGATTCGTATACCTTTGTGAAAATTTCTATAATAAAGTGTCATTCACATCATCAGCTCACTTTACAACGTCATTCGCAACATTCCTGCTGACACATGAGTTTGTTTCGACTTGATGGCGTCTGCGCAAGTAAGTTTCATCGGGAAGAATGTGCCATATACATCATTTACTTGTCATCGGCACGTTCTCGCGTTGCATTTTTCATGCTGTCTCTTTCTGCTTGTCCTTACCAAACAGCTTGCTCCATTCGCAGCATCATGGTACCCAGCCTCCTGTGCACTTTTGTTGCTCATATTATTTTTTCATGTTTTCTTTCTATCTCCCTCTATTTCTCCCTCTCTCTCTCTCTCTCCCTTTCCCTCTTTCTATCTCTCCCCCCCCCCCCCCCTCCCCCCCCCTTCTCATCACCCCCCTCCCCTCCCCTCCCCTTC
>Ga0126342_10020876_pt1 | contig 10970 bp, 10 predicted proteins | sample Cyp1metagenome_FD_92528 | JGI IMG/M metagenome (GOLD analysis project Ga0126342, IMG submission 92528) | Coral microbial communities from Lord Howe Island, Old Settlement Bay, Australia - Cyphastrea 1 metagenome | ecosystem: Host-associated > Invertebrates > Cnidaria > Coral ... | reverse complement strand
CAGTGTGCAGTGTGAGGTGTGGAGTGTCGAGGGAAGGACACGGTCGGGACAGGGTGTCTTTGAACTATAGGTCATTTATGTTTGGGAAACTTCCGCCGCCGGCTTGCCCGGGTCTATGTTAGGATCTATTTGGGGGATATCCCATACTTTTTCGGGAACTGGTTGTTGGTACCAATTGGTTGGGGGTAGTCGTGGAATTAGGATAATAAAAATACTGTTGGGGGATATAGAAATAGCTGGTAATAGTTACCTATGAGTAGGAATTATTCAGGATAGTATACCTATTAACAATTAGGGGAAACATGGACTCTTATGACGGAATTGGGATAATGAACATGCTATCAGAGATATAGAGTTACCGCGCATTTTTTTGAATTTCTGTTCATTTTCTGGGGATATCCCATGGGATATCCCATTCCCATTCCGTACATCCGCTGGTTTGGAATGATGAAATCATTCCATCCAATGCTAAGTATACCCATAGATTTTCTGCTTTCGGATCTAGGATCTATTTTTTTTGGGCCCATGCGGGTAGTTTTTCTGCTGGGATGCGATATGATGGGATATGATGGGATAGACCTGGAAATCAGATCCATGGCTCTTTGGAGAATCACTTGTGGCTGGTTCGATGACGAACTCGCGAACTAAACCTCGATTGGGCTGGGCCGAGGGGATTTTCCAGCCTGCCGTTTGATGACACCGGAGAATATCATAATCAAAAGTGACTATTCCTACTTTCATCGACTGTTACGTACTAGTTACTATGATTGATTGATTGTTGTGAACTAGTTACTATGATGATTGATTGTTGTGAACTACTATCAATATTGTGAACTACTATGATTCATCAATTATTAACTGCTATCATTGATTATTGTTATATATAACCATTATATATTACTGTGATGATTGATCAATGGAATTAACTGCTGATGCTTGGGAATTCACTCGGGTTCATCATGGCCAGGCTTGGCAGATGGAGATGATGTTTCGTCCAGGCCATGGGATGCGGGACGCCCTTGGACGCCGGGACGGCCGGTCGACTCCCAAGGGTTGGGAATTTTTGTCGCAGCAACTGATCCAACTGGTGCTTTGAAATATAATAATATATATTAATATATAACAATAATCAATGATAGTAGTAATAATTGATGAAGATTCTAAGAGTCTGAGTCAGATTCTGAGTCAGATTTTAGATTCTCAGATTTGCCAGGCTTCATTGATTCTGGACTGCAATCTGGAATGGTGCATGCACCCTTCTTCGACTGAGGAGCCGTTTCTTTTTGGTCCGCATGATCCTATCATCCAGCCACGATAGACAGCCCACCTTCTGGACGTTGAACGTGCTCGGAGTGTCTGCAGGAGACTATCCACGATGCCAGCGTTGTCTTCCCACTGAAAACACTCAGAATATTTCAGACAGTCGTGCAGACAGCAATGCATCAAACAAGAGACGTGAACTGCATCAGATCCCATTCGCATCAGCAAGAAAAACTCCTTTCCATCCTTTTGGGACACCAAAAGTGCTCAGCCCTCATTATGTAGGGCAGGGTATGATACGGTATGATCAAGATAGGGCCCTCTACATCCATAGGTCCATAGGCATTTCATTCGTGACGTCAGAGATTTCTACATCCGCGCCCGGAAAAAGATGGCATAGGATGACGCCAATGCCGGGATTTCCCGGGATCATGTAAAGCCTTTACCCAATGCCGTTGCCACTGTCCCCGAGATTACCATAAAAGGATATAAAGGTTGGGTAAAAATCATTCCTGAAATGGTAGACTTATGGCATTGGGTTTACCACAAAAGCTCAGCTTCCTTCTTCTGCCGTCCAAGCTGATGAAAACCCATTATACTCAGCTGTGCTGGATCTGAGCATTTGACAAAGGAAGGGGACAACAATAACAGCTTTTCAACGGTGGTCAAAATGGGTGATCCATATTCCATAATCACATGTCTTTTTAAGACAATATCTCATATCATGTATACGAATCATTTGTGTACGATGTAATGATGTATGATTACGTATAATTATTATAATTAGAATATATATATATATATCTATAATATATACTATTATATATATATATATATATTATATCTGTATATAATTCTATTGCAGGAAGGAACACATCACACAACACGCTTTTTTCTTGCAACTTGTGTGCCATTTGTGTCATGGCCTGCGACATCATCAAGCTTTGACCTCAGTCCCAGGTCGCTGAGATGATCTGATGCTGTCTGAATGGAGAAAATCTCGAGGTTCTACAAATGGGGCATGTTTTTATGCTTGGTGATCGCGCCAAAGGCTCAGATTTCGTGGACTTGGCAGATAGATTTCGGGGTGCAGTTTTCCGTGATCCAAGGACAATAGCCCTGTACCTGGCGTTCAAATGCCCGTGACCTTGCGGAAATATGTGGGGGGTTTGGCTGGTTTGGCTGGTTTGGCTATCCTTAAGCAATGCATTCTCCTGGAGAATGCCTTTTTTGGCCAGTCGCAGTGTATGGGGATTGGCTGGGAGGTATGCGACCATTTGCCCTGCTGGCTTTGCAGCGATGTTGGTTCCACTGGCCTGTTTCAGTGCTGGTTTGAGAAAGCAACGGCTGATGTTTGGAAAAGATCAGCACAAAGTGAAGCAGGAAAGAGTAATTCAACCTGCCTTAACGTAGCATCTAGCATCTTCAGTGGTTTTCTTGTTTCAGTGCGGAACATATGGTGTCAAGACTCATCAATTTTTCAATGCAGTCAGCAAGAGGGCAGTCAGCAAGTCTTGCCGCAGATCACTGGTATATTTGCAGCCTTAACAGTGGGGACCCTAGAGATCCTAGAGGAGTCGAGTCCTGCGCAAGACCCACGGCTGAACGGCTGACACAGATGGTGTCCTGCCCAGGGGATCATCATGTTCTTCGTGAAGCGGTCGCTGAGTCATGTTCGCAAGCTCTACATTGACGACCTCACAGCGAAGAAGATGACAGTCACGCCGGCATGTTTGGTTAATGCAACAAGTGAATAATGTCAACCCTGGATTAATAAACCATGGTTTATTAATTAAGGGGGTACCCCTCCAATAGTCATAATCTAATACTTCAATGGTACCCTCCCAATAAATACAAGCACCAGAGTTGCCTGTACCAGGCAAAGACAGCGCAGTGTGGCAGCATTGCGAGGAAGTGTCCTTGCTGGTCACTTGGCAAGGGCAATGTCTCTTATTTTTGGTTGATATGGGGTTCTCACAATGGGACGAAAATCATCCCAAGATGGTGATTTATCACTGGGACTGTCGACTGGCCCCTAGGTAGCTCACAAGTACGAAACCCAGAAAATCACAACGATGAATTTTTCCCTTTGGGTTCATTGTGGGTTATCACAATCCAAACGATCAAGTTAGACTTGATTTTCAAGGATTTATTTCTGTAAGTGATATTATGGACTATATCGAGTATGTTAACCGGTGGATAATCCATGAGTTTGACGACTGACTTTCAGGCTACCGTTGGATGGTTTTGTCCCATGATATCTCCATAAATCACCACTCTTCCGGGTTTTTTTTTCCATGTCAGGGACAAACACAGCAGAGCCCAGCTGAATCGAACTCAGGTCGCGCTGGCTTTTCTTCTTCACCAGCATGGGGATCATCATGGGTCCCGAGACGAAACAGAGACACGGAAGCCGAGACGTGGGCTTGTGAAAACTATGACCTGAAATGGAAACCTTGAATGGTTAACAAGGGTGCCACTGTGGAGAATGGCTTAGGAAAACCGGAAAACCTTATTAAGCTTATTAACCACGATGAGCCTCCGGGAATCAAACATGGCCTGCCGGACAATCCATCATTTTTTTTCGATGATTTTTTCAGCTATGGACCTCCATGGCTAGTTCAGAGATTTCCCAGCCAGCCACGTTTCATTTCCGAAGGGTATTGACCCATGAATCAAAAGTGATTGTTAACCATTGTTGTTGATTGTTGGGAGTTAACAATCATTAAATCAACACAATCATTTTTCTATTGGGGCTTCTTTAAATACTATTTTTTTTGACCTTTCAAGAGAAAATACCATCATCATGATTGGGGCCCTTATGAAATCCCTATTGTTTGCCCTTTCAAAAACGGGGTAGCCTTGGAGGTTTCATGGTGGCTGTGCTTCTCTCCACATGCCCGGAAGCCGGTGATGCACTCTGGCAAGGGGTGCGGAAACACAGCCATCTGCCGCGACTGTCGAGTTTTTTCATGATATAACCCACAATTTGAGTATGGATCAAACCTCTTCTTACCATATTTGAGTTGAATGATATTCCACAAAAATTGAGTATGGATCAACACCTCTTACCATATTTGGGGGAGTAAATGAGAAAACATCCATTCACCAGCTATAATTGTAGGGTACTTCGGGTGAAAGGGGTTTTGACTCATACCCACTTATTTTATCGTATTCCATGATGCTGATTTGGTTCATCTGCATACAGTGGGCAGGGATGGGTAGAGTGATAGAACTCTGTAAATAATCTGCAAATCATCAAAGTCAATGTAGCAGTTGGACCAGCCATGACAGCTGCTGAGGTCTATTGTACTGAATGATTGAAACCCAATTCACAGAAGTTTTTTTTTTCACCGTTTCCATTTATTTTGTTCCTACATTTTCACACATTTTCCGACATGTTTTTTCCAGAGGGTATGTCTTCACCATCTTTTGCCAGTTGGACTGCGAGATGAAGACGCTTGGAGCCTCAGAAGTCATGGGTCAATTTCAGCTTAGCAGCGGATTTACCATCAACAGGCATTTATGTGGGAAACATGTTGTTGATGATAAGAATATGCTGATTTATCATCAACAGTAACAATATAGCAAATATGGGCATTTGATATCATGGGATTAAAGCTACTGTTCTATTCTTCGAACACCAACAATAAAGATATTCATCAGCCCTCCGTTAAATGGACGCCCATCAGCCGGTTTTTTGGGCACATCGGCATGAGTTTTACATCATCCCTCTGTGACCTGCAGGCCTGATCCAAAAGGAGAGTTTGGCTTGTTATTCGGTCTCTGGCCATCGGCCTCAGTCGTTCCAGTTGTGGAGTGATGGTGGACGGCCTGGTGGGCCTTGGCACATGATCCGTTGGTTCCAACTTGGGCACCCTAGAACTATTGGGGATGGGTCAGACCTACAACATGGCAGATGAATTTCTATCAACATCACCAGTCAGTTTAATGCAATTCAAATGTACCAGGCTTTTGACCTATACCCATATTGCCCATGTTGCGCTGGTTTGAGAGTTCCACTGTGCCACTTGTGCTGTTGCAAAATCGCCATTGGAGATAGTTTCCTCCGCAGCCATGTTCAGTGGTGGATGCGGTGAAACGAGAAACATTTGCCAAAGTCTAGGTCGCATCGGAAAAGCATAGGAGATACAGTATACACCGTATACCATTGTAGACCATTCGAAAGAAACGACTTCCCCACCAAATTTATAGGACATGGTACTTATTTGAGTATTTTCTGTGTTCATCGAACTAGTCAGAGCCATGGATCCTGAAGCGTGCTTGGGCATTCTAAGCCGAGCTCATGCTGCTGCGAAGGGAAGCGACTGGGAAAGATTTAATTTTTCCGCCACTGGGGAGGGTTTTGTCGGCCGTGAAATACAACGACGCTGCATTACTTGGGTGTGGGCATGGGTCGTTTTTAGAGTTGAACCATAGTTTTTTCGTTGGGTGGTTGGATACATATATATATATAATACATATTATAATATGATTGACCGATATTTTACCCATTGGTTTAATGATGGTTATAACCATATTAACCATATTAACCATATTAACCATTGGTTATAACCATATCAATGGTGGTTATATTCCTGCTTGCAGAGATGTTTCAACATTTCCTGCGACTAAATTTAGGTGAGGCCGATGGCCACTGCTGCGCAGGCGTGAGAGTGATGTTTCTACAGTTATACTTGGCATCATTTTGGCAAGTATACCCTCTGGTAAACGTTTACATAACTATGGAAAATCACCATGTTCAATGGGCAAATCCACGAACTAAAAGACAATTTTCAATAGCTATTTTGACATAACCAGAGGGTACTCCATAGAAATTAATCCATATATAGTTGATACAAAGATAGTACTGCATTATCAATGGATTTAATAGAGCTGCGGGACCTATAGATTCTATAGATCCATAGCATCGTGACGAAAACAGCCGTGACTGTGGACAGGTGCTCCAAACGAAGCGCATAGCCATGGCTACCCGGCGCAAGTGCAGAAGGTCGGCTGGAAAAATCGTCGTTGCAGAGATATGTTGCTTCATTCCCCTTTATTCCCTATAATATATATATACATAATATATATATATATGTAATATAATATATACATATATATATATATTGATGTTGATGACATTGACTCATTCTTTGTTTCCCGCATGGGCCAAATGGATTTCTTGGAGATCATCTACAGGAAACCATCAAATCATAGGGCGGAGACCGCCCTATTTTTTTTTTCCCCAAGAGAACAACTGAGTTTTTCCTGGTCCAAAACACGGGTTCTTTCGGCAGGTGGAGCGGGTAGCTGATGCCATGGGCTGTGGTCAAGTGTTGGATGTGGAGAGCGGGGAGAACCAAACGTTGGGTGCCGACTTCACGGAAGAAGTGCTGTTGCAGCGCTTTCCGAAGCTGCAGGTGGGTGATGGATGGATGATGGATGTTGGTGCATGCTATGGCCAGCATGGTGAAAAACTGGGGGATTTGATGGGATCTTAATGGGGAATATCATGGGATATATAATATATAACCAAATGGTAGTCAAAACTCAAAAGGGGATATGGAACTAAGCAGAGCAGGTGAGAGGACACAAGTTGATGACAACAACTTGATTCTGTCGAAACGCTTTGGTTTGGCTTTTGCAGCTATATAATATTGCAGTGAATTCGGATATTTGTTTTAGTGGGGGTCCATCTGATCATAGAGGGAATCTAGTTAGATTTTCGTGGGTGAATCTTTCTCAAGTTTTGATCATGATCGAAGTGTCCTAAGTCAACCTCGGTCGCAGCCGCGGCAGGGTAGCTGCCAGTTGCCAACCAGCACCTTGGTATCACCGGTGATATGGACCGGGACTGGAACTAAATGGGCCATGGCTTCCATAGCTTCGTTAAGGCAAACCACAGGCATCCAGAGGCATCTGTCAAAACCTGAAGCCTTCAGCGCCAAGGCAACGCAATGGAAGTCGAGAAGACCTTCAATGGAGATATTCCTGCTGACCTGGTGCTGGCTGCCATTGTATTTCAAGAGGACGGGTGGTGGGCTGTTTAGCTGTTTAGGTGGGTCTAGAAAACCAGCAGAACTTTGGGATCTTTCATATGTACAATAAAAACGTTACATATGTATATGTATATATATATATAATTATGTATATGTATATATATATATATATGTATGGGTAATGCATTCTGCATGTACATCGGGCTCACCGTCCGGGTCCGCGGAGCAGCAATTTGGACCGCGACTCGGGCAGGGACCGACAGGCCGCCCCTGCCCGACGTACAGATCGGGAAGCCAGACGGGAGGCAGGAGAAGGGGGGGAGGCGCGTCTTCACCGGGAAGGACTGAGTGCGCAGCCCCGGGGCCACCGCCTGAGCGGAGAAGTCGCGTGAAGGTGTACTGTAATTATGTTGTTTTTCTTGCTTTCCCTACATGGTTGGATACCTCTGATTTAATGTAAAAATATTTTCTTTTAGGGTGCTTGAGGGATGGTGATGCAGGCGCAGACACCGTTCTCGCCAAGGGCGTGGTCACAGTGTCTGACAAGCTGCCCATGAGCAGATTCATGCTGCGAGACAGCAATGAGAAAGCACGCTGGCCGGCCAATGCCGGCACGCAGTTTGGCTTCGATGTGGTGGAGCACTCCGCCAAAGCGGCTTGGCAACGAAACATTCTACCGTTTCAGCCGAAAAGATGCACTAATCCTATGCGCCGCGGCAAAAGTTTGCAAACAGTTTGGATTTGCAACGCCAATTTCCAAACTGTTGCTTCGTAAACTGGTCCATGGAAATTTCTGAGGCCAAAATTTCGAGCTGCAAGTTCAAAACTGGACCCTGCATTTGTTCAGAGGATTCCGGAGTTAAGCTTAGAAGTGCAAGCACATTGGCTGATGGACCAGCCTCTTCAATCTATGGATGATTATACAGATACATCAGTTGCAAGGCTGATTGTTTTGACCGGATCAGTGGTGAATCACCGTTATGCATGCTTTCGACGATCCAAAATTATACCGGCAAGAGACCCCAAACAGTTTGGGGGAATGGGAGGATAATGTATGATAATGTGGATGAGGATGATGATGATGATGATGACGATGACGATGACGATGACGATGACGACGATGACGATGACGATGACGACGATGACGATGATGACGATGATGATGAGGATGGGGAGGAAAGCGTTTTGCGGAGGATGATGTTGAGGATGATAGTGTTGCGGAAGATGAGGTGGAGGAGGATGATGGTGCGGAAGATGAGGTGGAGGAGGATGATGTTGCGGAAGAGGAGGTGGAGGATGATGATGCGGAGGATGATGATGTTGAGGAGGATGAGGATGAGGATGCTAATTCGGCTGCAAGCTAGCAGGACAAGAGCGACCCTAGTAGTGAAAAGAAGTAAAACCAAGTAAGATTCTGCAAGTTCCCTCTTGTGAAGATCTCTGTAGAAGATGGTGCGCAAGATCTCCTTGACAGGTCCTCTGTAGAATACACTGTAGAAGCTGCTGCGCAAGCACCCTGAGTAAGGCTATCTGTACAAGGTGTCTATAGGAGATCTCCGCAGAAGAGTTTCGTAGGGATCTCAAAAAATCAGATCTGTGTTCAAGTTATTTATGAATGATCTCCATGCAAGACCTCTGCTCTCCTCACCAGGTCTCTGCATAAGATCTCGATAGGAGGTGTCCTGGCAAGATGTTCGTACAAGCTCTCGATAAGAGCTCTGTTGGCAAGATCTCTTTATGAGATCTCTGTACAAGGTCTCTAAAAAAGGTCCTCTTGGCAAGATTTATGGAAGAGACCTCCTGGCAAGATCTCTGCAACAGATCTCTATGGAATGCCTCTGTACAAGGTCTCCCATGGAGGTGTCCTGGCAAGATCTCTGTCCAAGATCTCTATAAGAGGTCTCTTGGCAAGATCGCTGCAACAGATCTCTACGCAATGTCTCCGCACAAGATCTCCATAAGAGGTCTCCTGGCAAGATCTACGTACAAGATCTCTACAAGAGTTCTGTTGGCAAGCGGGCCCAGAACGCAGACGCGCACTTTGCGCGAGCCTGCGAAGTGACTTAGTTGAAAGACACCCGGACAATTGACAAGAACCACTTTCTAGGGAAATTTACGGGCAAAATGCGGCAGCCCTGATTGAGCCCAGAACGCAGACACACATTTTGCGCGAGCTCGCGCAGTCGAAATGGAAGTGGACATTTGACAAAAGCCGCTTTATACTGAAGTTTACTGGAAAAATGCCGCGGCCCAGATTCCGCCCAGAACGCGGACACACGCTTTGTGCGAGCCTGCAGTCGACATGCAAGTCAACATGTGACAGGAGCCACTTTATACGGAAATTTATTAAAAAAATGCCGCGGCCCAGGTTGAGCCCAGAGCACACATCTTGTGCAAGCCTCTCGAGAAATTCACAGGGAAAACGCCGCGGCCCAGATTGAGCCCAGAACGCGCACACACCTTTTGTGCGAGCATGCGCTGTCGAAATGCAAGCGAACATTTGGCAAAAGCCACACTATACGGAAATTTACGGGAAAAATGCCGCGGCCCAGCTGGAGCACCCTGATGAAGCACCAGCCTTTACAACTACCGTAAGAACCTCACAGTGTGGACACATTGTTTGGGGCACAAGAATAATCGTAGACCGCACGGTAAGCAGCTCCGAACCGAGGCATGCAAAAGGCACAACCTTGAGCACCCAGCTCGCAGCGGCCTTGGCCAAAAGCATCCTGCTGGTGCCGAACCCGGCCCAGCGTGCCCTCCTGCGAGGACATTTCCTTAACTGGTTGCAGGTGAAGGGGCGTGAGTCCTTCGACCGCCGGGTCGAGACAGCTCGGGGGTTGCGGACGCAGGAGCGGGCCCAACAAAGGCATCTCAAAAATGTTGTATTTGCGCACAATCTCAGAGGCACCTTTTCTTGAAAATCAATGTGTCCTCGAACCCCGCACCTCCACCGACAGCACTGCCAGAGCTGGAGCGGACCCCGCCCCCGGAGACAGATCCATTGCCTCCGTTGGGGCTCCAGGCAGAGTGTTCTCGCCGGCGGTCGCCGGCTTCTTGCGGCGCAAGCCAAGGCCCATAGCTAGCAGAACCCAAAAAAAGGGGGTTTGGATTGGAGTGGTTTACTTATGAAAGATTTGTACGTTTGAAGAGATTTTTAGTGTAGTTGGATTATATACAGGCTGCTGGCAACTCAACATGTCTAGAAAAGCTTCTGAGGAGCAAATAGAGAAGAATAGGGCAGGATAAAGAAAACCCGAGAAAGACATGCATCGCTTTAAAATCATGTTTTCACTTCTTGACACCCGGGGGGGTCTCAGGTTCAACCAATCCAGAAAAACAGTGATCCAGTGTCGCTTTCAAGTCTCAGGCCATTCCCAGTTTTTTCCGGCGCAAGTGCTGTCAAGTGTTGTCCAGCACTGTGGGATCGTCACTTTGCGTGGCAGGCGTGGCACTTGGCGACATCGACCTCCACTTTGCGTAGCCGGTGTGGCACTTATGGCACTGCACTGGCTCTGATGGCACACAAAACTCTTCCACACAACTTTGTCACAGATTCATTTCACACACAACTTTGTCACAGATTCATTTCACACACAACTTTGTCACACAAGCCTTTCACACACAACTTTGTCACACACAACCCTTTCACACACAACTTTGTCACACACAACTCTTTCACACACAACTCTTTCACACACAACTTTG
>Ga0126342_10020875_pt1 | contig 10971 bp, 15 predicted proteins | sample Cyp1metagenome_FD_92528 | JGI IMG/M metagenome (GOLD analysis project Ga0126342, IMG submission 92528) | Coral microbial communities from Lord Howe Island, Old Settlement Bay, Australia - Cyphastrea 1 metagenome | ecosystem: Host-associated > Invertebrates > Cnidaria > Coral ... | reverse complement strand
CTTCTCTTCTATTACTCTTCCCGAGCCTACTTTTCGACCCTCCGGAGCCACAAATCATTGGAAAAACAAAGTGTTTCGCGACTTTCCCACCTTTTCGCGCACCTGGATCTTCTTTCTTCTGACTGTCTCTTCTTTGATCCTCTTTCTTCTTCTCTTCTCTTCTATTACTCTTCCCGTCTCTGCTTTTCATTTGTCCATATTGTCGGAAGTTTGACTTCTAAACTTCCTTCGTATGTGTGTGTGTGTATATATATATATTCGGGTCCTCCAAGGATTTTTGTTTATTTGTTTGAAATTGTTTTTATTGGTTGCCCTCCCAGCCGGTGCTCTGCTAGATAGCGTGCTGGCTCTCACATAAGAGTACTCCAACCTTCAAAATCTAACACAATTAAATATCAACACGTGACCTATTTTCAAACAAATCCATGTATCCATTCGTCGTGCTTTTTTGATTGTGCAAATAAGCTGATCCTTTCTGGTTGGCAATTTCAAACCCTCCCAAAAAAAAAATGTTTGTGCTTTGTCAATTGGGATCGCGCTCCCAAGCAGCCCACACGCTACCTGAAGCCTGTAGACTCTGTTGTTTCTGAGTGATTTCCTCCAGGGACCTGGTCGAAAGTCATGGCGATGGTCCACCTTCATCGTTATCCATTGGATTACATTGGATTCGATAGTGACTCATCAAGAAAAATGGGAATGTAATGTATATCAAAGGCCAAAAATTAGCCGCCCATCCCAATTTATGTACATGCATCATCATGCATCAGTCAATTGGGGACATCACATCATTTACATACTCGAAATGAAACATGCTTAATCATTACGCCACCTCTAGGTACAGGAACTGTCATGAAAAGGGGCTGACATCTCGTTTTCCTTGTGCACTTCCAGCTTACCCATAGGAATTTCATGGATTTTCCAGAATGGAATTTGGGACGCATCGTGCCGCCCTGGGCCATGAATCATCCATGGTTAGAACACTTTAGGACCAGAATACCAGATGATGACAACTTTGTCAGGCTGGGGGATCCAACAAATCCTTGTAGCTTTTGCTTTGCGATTTTTTCGCTGGGTCAATGAGGGGGCTTTTAGCCTAGCCTAGCCGCATTTCTCAGCAGACATTGGATCCTTCATGTGGATATCGGACACAAAAAAGCATCTCAAAACGACAAGATCACCATAAATCTTCGACGTTCGCCCATTCCCAGGAAAACCAAGACCGGGTCGATAAGCAGGGGTGGGGAGGGGAGGGTTGTTGTTGTTAGGGGTGGAGGGGGGGGTTGTTGTTAATTGGGGGCTGTTGTTCGCCAGCCCCCTGCAAGCCCCCGGCCAATTGGGGGTGAGAGGGTTGCTGTTCAATTATGTAGCGAAAAGGCTCCCATAGACTTATTCAGTAGCAGAAATCTACAGAGCATTTTCTGCTACTACAGAAAACTACGGGAAATTACTCTGTGGAAACCTTTTCTGCTATACTAAATAAGTCTTTGGGAGCCTTTTCGCTAGATAATTGAACAACAGCCCCCCCATCCCTCGTTCCACGATCGGGTCTGGGAAAACCATCCCCTATGGAGTGGACGTCATGGTCCACGTCATGTTCTCCCAAGGCCTTCTCCAAAGCGTTCAACTCTTGAAGCTTCTTGGCAGCTTTCTTCTTCTTCCTCCGGTCCATGGGGATAAATCCCATCCATTTAGCCGATGTTGTTTCAGCAATAACTTTTTGGGGGAAACATATGCCTAAACAAGGACAAGTTTGAGAAGTTCCAGATCTTGAGACAAACTGCACGATTGCATCCTGAACCAGCCTTCCCCTTGAGGTTTCTGTGAAATCCCTCCCTAGTTCACACCTGATTGAAGCCCAGTTATTCTTGTCGGAAATCCGACTGAAAGTGGTTTCCCAGCCCCGGTGGCCAGTGTAGGCATACACTGATACTAAATGATTTTCCCTCAACCACTCATGGGTTTCACCCGCAGAAGCCATGGAATGTGCTCACATCCTAAAATATCCGGGCGCTTGCAATCGATGCTTTCACCTAAAATTTCCATACAATGACCATTAAGTGGACACAAAAGTAGCCATTGACCACTTTGACATATTTCGCATTAAGAACCAGCACCCAGAATCAGCCTTCTCCAATCTTTCTTCCTGTTGGAAATGGTTCTTGGACAATGTTGGACATGCCCACATTTGGGGGTCCAAACCCTTAATTCCGGTAAAGATCTTGTGTCTCCATTGCATGGATCACCTGCTTTTTGCAGGGATCAGGAAGTGTGATGTCACTCTTGTGACTCATCGCTCCCAAGACACGTCATGGAAGGTGTGATGACACCTCTCTTTTACTTTGGAACACATCTTGAAGCCATCTAACCTAACTATGCCCAGCTGCCTTAATCGTCAAACCCGGCTCGCCTTTTAGAGTGTCCCAGCTCAATTACCCTATGGGTTTCCAACCGGGGACTTTTTTTCGAACAATAGGCGTCTTATATAATCTTTTGTTCACGGCTAATCTTGGATACCCTTACGAAACAAAAGGCAGCTTTGGGCTTCCACTCTTCCGACAAATTCGTCTCCCAAATTTCCTTGTCTTGTCTGAAAATAGGCTACCCCAATCCATCCATTGGTTCATCATTCTTATTCAAACGGCCATTTTCATATCGGGAGACCCGGTCAAAAGGTCATTTCTTGGGACTCTTGGGATGCACATTTCGCGACTTCGCGTAGGATCCAAGGACTTGTGCCCGGATGGACATGGAGCTTGGCGGCTCCTCATGCTCGATGGCCCGCACCAAGAGCACCGCACCGTCGTTGCAGTGGCCCTCGTAGTCCCTGGCCGAAAAGACGCGAATCAACTTCTCATCGTGCATCAAGTCGAAGCCCAAGCCATATCGCCTTGGAGATGAAGCTTGACTTTCACTTGATGTCGATTTTGGAAATGATGTGTTGCATGATGACGACGACGACGACGACGACGACGACGACGACGACGATGATGACGATGATGACGATGATGATGATGATGATGATGATGATGACGATGACAATTACGATGACAATTACGATGACGATGATGATGGTCATTATCATGATCATGATCATGATGTTTGTTAAGGCTGGTGCAAACAATGTCATGTTTATTTATTAGTCAGTTTCTACTCTATGAATTTCAGCAGCGTGTTTTCTGTGGATTCCATAAGACACTGCAGTTCCTTCTTCGCTTTAGCGGCTGAAAGAACCACAGTTCATCAATTTTCGAACACCAAGGGTCTTTGACTGGTGACTCCGAACCACCATGGCCACACCATTTCGGGCACAAAAGGTTTTCGTCACGTCCCAGCCGAAGAGCACCGCAGTGGTGTTTCTGGGGCTTTCGTGAACCCCAAAGACTGGGCCAGTCTCGCTCTCGTCACATCGTTGTGCCAGGTCATCCTACGGAGAATGGGCTGGATGGCTGATCATTATTTCGATTATCGTATGTATGTATATATGCAGATATAGATATATGCATATATACATATATATATACATATTTACATATATACATATATACGTATGTACATACATATGAACATATATACATATTTACAAACTTACATATATACATATATACATATATATATGCATATATATACATATATATATACATACATATATGTATATGTCTGTATATACATATATATATACATATACATATATATATATATATATCTATACATATATACATATATATATATATACATATATATATATATATACATATATATATATATACATATATACATACATATGTTTATGTGTGTGTATGTCTATATATAAATAGATATAATTATATACTACCAAACGTGGCTTACCTATTGGATCCTATTGGCCTGCTATTGTTTAAGAGAAAAGGACCATGGCAAACTGCCAGATGATCAGGGACCATCCCATCAATATTCCCCCGGCACAGACAATGCCGGGTATGGCCCTGAGCTTATGAAAATCACCAGCTCCATAGCCACCGCCAAAATGATGGAAGTTGGCAAAAATCCCTGTACACTATTGATAAAAGTACCTCTATGTGTATATATATATATGTATATTATATATATTCGATTATTATATAATCATCATTGTTTTCTTATTATTGCAAAGGGTTTCTCGCCTAAGTTCTGTTCACGATCCACTTGTAGTAGCCACCACGTATCCCGCGATCAATCTCGGTCCGGCAGCGCTTTTCTCGCTACAAATCGGACAAGTTGGTTTTTAGTCGAGACTTGAATTGGAAAAAAGAGGTAGCTGCGGTCAAGACAGCTAAAGAAAAGGTTGGAGTTTGAGTGCAATATGTATACGTGCTATGTACGCTCCTATCTGCACTCCCACTTTGAAGCCTTCGGAAGGAGCTTCAATTTCTACAGGTTCCAGCTCAAGCTACCCTATGTGCCATCTAGGCATGCTGTACAAATTGAAAAACTACGGGCTCCCTCAGCACGGCTGCAAGTCACATCGGTATGGGCATATGAATGTAGTCCCGCCAACAGTATTGTAGCACCAGGCCCAGGAATTCTTCCAGTCTGATTACACTATCCATGAAACGTCGTCGGCCCAGTGATTGGTGCAGTCAGAAAATGGCAGTTATATCGCGTATGATACACCGTTTCATGGCGTGTGGTGATCACCTTAAATGGAAGTTCTGGTATTGCCGGCGTTGGGTCTCTGCGTCACAGAGTTTGAGGTTGAAGAGGTCCAAGGCGAGGGTCACCTGGAGGAGCCTGAGTAAGCTCCTCTCATACCACTTCCTGTTCAATCTGTCTCCATTCTTCTTCATAGTCTGGCATCGGTGCGTCATGTACTCGCAAAGCAGCCAATGCATTTGTGAGGCCGGTGGATTGTGAACTTGTTCGTCTCGGGCTTTCTGGTTCTGGGTCTGGTTGCGGAGCATTCCTATTTGATCTCGGAGCATCATATTGAGCTGGTTGCGGAGCGACATGTTCTGGATCTTCTCCTCCCGTGGCAGTGGAACTTTTTTCCACCAAAGGTTCAATGCGATCTCTTCGAGATGCCTCATTTTCCTCCACAGCATCATTGGCGTGACTTCCAGGTTGAGCTCGAACAACACACTGTCATATGACAAATTCGGCTCCCCGTACTGCAACATCCAAAAAACGCTGTGCCACCAGAGTAAGAAAGATAACCAGGAGGGTATAGATCATGATAATCTCAAAAGAAAAGGATCCATCCGCTTCAACTTCTTCTCCTTTTTCCGCTTTTGAAACAGAAAGAGTTGCAGCCAAAGTGATGAGATGCAGCACTGGCGTTGTTCGCACAAGCCATTTCAACTCTTTGTTGACCAACCGGTCGTCCTTCTTTCCTTCTTTTTCCTTAACCTTTTCTCCTCTTTCTTTCTCTTCAATTTCGACTTCGTTTTCATTTGGGTTGCAAAACTTTCCCATGCCCATGAGATTTTTGAGGAAATTCAAACGTGCAGCAGTCAATGGCTATGTTCCAATGTCAGCCACCATTGATTCACCAGGTACATGTTGAATCGCCCACTCACCTGCAGCTACCGCTTGCCTCGCAAAGGCCGCTCTCAGCTTCAAATGGCGAGTGCGCCGGCTTCCTCCATTACCTGCAAGTATAGCGAGGGCAGGCATATTGTCAGTCTTGACAACTTTTGGCACTTCAGGGAAAAGTTCTGCTAACATCACGTGGGTCAGCGATCATGCCTTCAATGAATTCAGTGAGTTCTGCTTCGGCTGTAGACAGAGTTACAAACCCTGTCTGCCTGACCTCCGAAAGATTAGAGATGATCCCAGAAGGACGATGAAAGAGCCATGGGATTCCTCAGAGTCAGGGGCAAAGGAGGCATCCGTGTAGACGGTCAACGCAGGAAGTTTGTTTTCTTTCACATCGAATTTCAGACCTTCAGCAGCAGTGGTGGCCAAATAGCCTCTGAGTTGAGTGCTAGCCAACATCACAGCTTGGCGCCCTCGTAACCGCAGAGCCCATCCTAGAGACAACGTACATGATGTCTGGCCTCGCTCTTGTTGTAAGCCACAAGGCTTCACCCACAGCTTTCTGGGCTGATCGAACTTTTTCAATCGAAGGTGACTCCTCCCTTGGTTCCATCGCAGATTGATCTCGTGACAGTGGAATCTTCTTCGGATTTACGTTTTCGTTCTCCTTTTGGGCCAAGTCAAGCGTATAGCTTTGTTGTGTCAGCATCCACGCATCTCTTTTGGTCTCTGCGTCGCAGAGTTTAGAGATTTCCATTCCAAGGAAACGTACTGGAGTGCTGGATACTGGCTCAGGAACTGACGTAGTCCAAGTCGACTGTATCTTGTTCTGGACGGCCAACACGAGAGGTTCTGGAGCTGCAGTCAAGAGATCGTCCACATAGGTCATCAAGAGCCCAGAGACCGTCAGGTCATCTTTATCATCAGCATTTTGCAACTTCCACAGATTTGGTTCAGATTGAAGAGGCTCGAGGACAAAGTTCATGGATTTCCCTTCATGCTCCCCCTCAATGTTAAAGCCATTGATAGTTTCATCTCTAGTCAAACCCCATAATTTTGGAGATCGACGGAAGCCGTAGATGGCTTTCTCAGGCTTGTGGAGGACGTCCTTTCGCAGGAACTTCTTCTAAGTGAAGAGGTATGGACGCTTCACCAATATCAAGTCTTCGTCCTCCGACTGGACCATCTTGGCATTAAGAAAGGCTGTTCTCACATCAAGAGTTGTAGCACACCATTGGCCACGGGCAGCTACCCAGACCAGGATGCGGAGAGCTGAAGCATCAGCTCCACTGCTGAAGTTGTCTTCTTCTTCACGGCGGGGTTCCAAATTTCCGCATGCTACCCACCGCACTTTCTTTTTGCCACCATCAGGGCGAGGTTTTCTAGTGAAAACCAGTTTGGATGGGATATATTCGATCCCCTTTCCCTTCTTTTCTGCGTCCTCCTTGAGCTTTTGAAGTTCTTCTGGAAATACTTCGTTAAAATCTTCTTTTTCGTTCAGCAGGGCCTCAACTTCACTACGAACTGCAGGAAGCCACTCTTCCCAGCTCTCAGCTACTTCTCGGGGAGATACGATTTTGGTCTGCAAGACCTCCTCTTCGTTTGGCATAACCGCCAACTTCTTCAGCTTCGAAAGGATTTGAAGCTCTTCCAAGGCCAACTCCGCATCATCCTCCACCATTCTTCTCATCTCTTCTTCGATCACGCTTAAAATCTTTACCCTTCTCTTCTTTTCAGCTTCCTCTTCATCCTCAGCCTGATCTTTTTCCTCCATCCTTCGGACTGCAGACTTTCCGCGCAATCTTCGCCTCACCATGACTGCATCTGCTGCTTCTCTTTCCAAAGCAATCCAACCTTCTTCAGTGACTGGAAGGTGTGCAGGTTTCATGATGAGCTTAGTGATGCGAGGACGTTCACCTTCAGGTAGGATCCAATGACCATGGTCTTCAGGTGAGGGGCAAAGGTACTTGACATTCTCCGTGGAAATTTCAAATACACCACGGCGCCACTTTCGTTTTCGGACCATGACAGTAGAGAGGAATGGTGGCCAATCTGGCCTTTTCCCAATTCGAGCAGCGCGATTGAGCTCGTTGACAAACCTTGTTGCCCAGGGCCACCAAGATCCAGGAGCTTCAGCTTGCAGTAGAACTCGGCGAATCTGGGTTTTGATTGTTTTCACAGCACATTCAGCACGGCCGTTCGATCGAGGGTCATCACCAGGGGTTCTTGTGAGGTGATTCCCCGTTCACGACACCAAACTTTGAACTCCCCTGGGAATTCATGCCCTTGGTCACTGTGTATGTGGCCAATGTGAAATCCATCAGCTCGCAGTCGAAGAAGCATGTCCATGGTGACCCTCGTAACTTCTTTGGCCTTTTTGGAGTCCATTGGATAGGCAAGTCAAAAAACCCTTGTCTCAAATTCTGCAGGCTTTTCTTCCTCCTCACCTTCTTTCTTTTCTTCTTCTGCTTTTTCGCCTTTCTTTTCAGCTTCGCCCTCTGGGGCATTTTGTACCTCAGGTTCTTCAATTTCCTCTTCAGGATCGCCGAAGATGCCTTGAGCTGGTTCGTGTTCAGCTGGTTCATCTTCAATTTGTGGCTGGTCTTGTTCTTCACCCTTCTTCGCGTCAAAGTTAGGGGCTTCTTCTTCCAGCTCCTCAACTTGATCCTCCTTCAATGGTGAACCCTTTGGTACCGTCCATGTCAGAGCTCCCACAAGGATATAACCTGTTTTGTAACCTCCAGAATCATAGGCTCGGATAAATGGTCCAGCGGTGTCAACTGAAAGAACTCCACCGAGAGGATGCTTGACTTTTCGATGAGGCGGCTGTTGTTGAAGACTTTGTTGGCACACCAAACAGTCGCGGCGAAAAGGTACATGACCATGTTGTAGATGTTCTTGCCAGCTCAGCGGCGCGAGCTTTGGTTGGCAATGAACAATTTGGGTGAGCAAGGCTTCAGCGACCATACTCATAGTTCCAGGTGCCCATCTTGAGAGCTCAGATGATGATTTGATCTTGGTGACATTGCATCGAGGCATTCGATGACTTTCGACGTTGAGGTTCAAGTTGCTAGCCATAGTCGTTGGCTTTGTTGCAGCACCTCCGTGTCGATCTTGTGAGAAGGTAGTGTCTTCAAAGTTGAACTCCTCTTTGAGCTTTTTCCATTCTTTTGTGTCCCAAAAGGATACACATTCCGGCATGTAGTGCCGAGGCGACGCAGGTTGTTCCAGCAGGGAACACCACAGGCTTTTGAACTTCTCGTGCTTGTCGTAGATATGTTGCAACTATCCATAGAAAGATGAAGCGCCACATCAAGACATCATCTTCATCCAACTGTCGTTGTTCAGCAGGTGATAGATCAGAAAGACCATGTTCAGCTCCATGCTACGCTCAGATTGGTCGCGGAGCATTTTCTTTTGGGTAATGCCGGAAGACAGATCTCGTTCTCCAATTAGGTCCGGCAATGAAGGCATCCACCTTGTCATGCATGACAGCGCAAAGGAGACCAGAGTACGTTCCAACATCATTCAACATGTTGTGGAACTCACCACGTTTCAAGTCAATCTCAAGTAGTTGATTGGTGTTTCCCCCTTGCTGCTTCAAAGCTCTAAACAAAGTGAACCCATCATCTTCTCCAGCATATAGATGCACCAAACAGCTATCACGCTGAAGACGTTTTCTTTGGCGGCGACTGATTGGCAAATCTTTCCAACCGCCCACATCGGCCAAAAGCCGGTCTTGGATTCGTTGTGGAAGTTCACGGAGAACAGGGTGACTTTGGATCAACTCCTGCATCCACTTCTGCTCTTTCTCGAACTTCAGACTTCTCATCGTTTCCTCGATCAAATCCAAGGCAAGAGCTCGTGGTAGTTGAGGACATCCTTTCTGGTTTTGCACTGGTAATAGACCTCGGCGTGGATGAAGGATCTTCAAGTCACCATGCTTCCAGCAGAGGGAGTATTGGTTCGACATCGGCTCTTTCAGTCACCATGATGCCGCCAGGTGTCACTTGCAATGAAGTCGTCTCTCCATTGGCCAGCGTGACAGACACACGCTTGTAGGTTTCATCTTCTCCAAGACGTCGTGGTCGGAGAGGATGTGTGGCACCAGAATCTACAAGTCCTTGAAGACTTCCATAGCTATATAATCTGGTTAATCTTAAAGACCTTAAGTTTCAGTTGATCCAACTGGGATCTGGAGTCGATCCATGACATCTTCTCTGGAGTCAGTGGCACTCCCAGTCGCCGTTGAGGATGCAGCCGTCGTAGTCAAAGATTTCAGCAGTTGGCTTGCTCCAGCAATTCTTTCATGGACGGGCCTTCGGTTGACCCTTCGTCTTCCTTCACTTTTGAGCTTGTAGATGATGAATCCTCCCCCTCGACCTTCTGGATCTTGGGCTTTGTTGGAGATGCATCACCTCGGTCTTTTGGATGAATGCAAGCTGGAGCCATGTGCTTCCACAGTTCCAACATCGTCCGCGCTCATCCTTTTGATCATGCGACCAGTTGCAAGCTTTTCCACGTCGGCAACCTTGCTCGCTCAAGTAAAACTTGCATTTTGGCTTCTCTTCTCTGGAATCCTCTCGTAGGGGACTTCGTTTCTTCTTCTAACTTCTTCAACTTTGGAACCTTCGGCTTCTCGGCTTCTTGAGGTTTTGGCTTCTGTGGATCACTTCGAGTTCCAGGACGTTTTTCTGTGAGGGCAAGTTGTTCAAACTCAGCCAACAAGTGGTATGCAAACTGCTCCACATTGCAATTGACTTCACTTGGTGTTGTGTCCACTTGCAACCCTGATCTTACCAAGGATACCCTGAATTGTAGTTCTCGATGACTTTCCAAGGTTCTTTTGGTCATCTTCAGCCACCCTTTCAATTGTAGTGCTGGGTCAGGGGCAATTGCACCGATTTCTTTTGTTCTTGTCCTCCACCGAAGCCACCGTCTCAAGGCAATTGGGCCGTCCAGGACATTCTGGATCTCTGGAGGATCTTCTAGATTGCGCAGCAAGTTCTGCTGCTCAGATATTCCACCAGGGCTGCAGGTGACCAGTAAGTAGGTCAAGACACCACATGTTGATAGACGTCTTGAAGCTACCAGCTCATCTCTCACCTGTGAAGGTACTGACTGCAGGATCATGGACACTACGCGGCGTTCCACTCGCGTCCATTTTTCCAGACACAGCGCCGGGGGCGCTTCCGCAGGATGCTTAATGCGATCCAATGGACTGAGAGACATGTGACGGTTTGTCAAAATGTCTGTTCCCGGTTTTGTTGGTAAATCGCAATTCCATGCGTGCCGCCTCATGTTTGCCTTTAAAAAACATGACCTACCTTGATGGCGTGAAAACGTGGAAATTCTTCATTACCTTTGGAAATCTTTCTAAAACCACAGGAATCGGCTAACGCACGTCGGTTTTCATTCGCTGTCGCTGGTACTATCTCCTGAACTGTGTGTCTCTGTGTGTGCCTCTCTGAATGCAATATG
>Ga0126342_10020874_pt1 | contig 10971 bp, 11 predicted proteins | sample Cyp1metagenome_FD_92528 | JGI IMG/M metagenome (GOLD analysis project Ga0126342, IMG submission 92528) | Coral microbial communities from Lord Howe Island, Old Settlement Bay, Australia - Cyphastrea 1 metagenome | ecosystem: Host-associated > Invertebrates > Cnidaria > Coral ... | reverse complement strand
ATAGAATATATAATATAATATATTATAATATATTGTGTAATATATAATATAATATATAACATAATATAATATAATATATAATATAATATATAGTATAATAATAATATAATATATTATAATATATAATATAATATATAATAAAATATATAATATAATCTATAATATAATATATAATCTAATATATAATCTAATATTTAATATAATATATAATATAATATTTAATATAATATATAATATAATATAATATATAATATAATATGTATATACTATAATGTTATATATAATATTAAATGTTTCATTCGTATCCCTATAATAATATGTAGTTGGAACCTATATATTTCAATTCACAAGTCACACAAAAAGCGTATGGTTGATATTTGTTGATTATTAAATGTCTGATGTCTATATCTTGATTTGAAATAATGGGTTCTGCATACATGAATAAACACTGAACATTTACATCCTAATCGTCGGGGGTTTAAAATGGACCCAGTAATTATATCCAATTATATTTGCATCTTCAAGGTCTGGGAGGCTTTGGTGCAGAGCCAGGTCAGGCTCAACAGACAGGGTTCCGGAGAAGGTTCCGAAGAAGGTTCCAGGAAGCCTTAGTGCAAAGCCAAGTCAATTTCAATGGGTTCCGGAGAAGGCCTGGGGCTTTGGTGCACAGCCAGGGTTCCGGAGAAGGTCTGGGAGGCCTTGGTTCCGGAGAAGGTTCCGGAGAAGGCCTGGGAGGCTTTGGTGCAGAGCCAGGTTCCGGACAAGGTTCCGGGAGGCTTCGGTGCAGAGCAGGTCAGGTTCAACAGGGTTCTGGAGAAGGTTTCGGAGAGGTCTGGGAGGCTTTGGTGCAGAGCCAGGTCAGGTTCCAAAGGGTTCCGCAGAATATTCCTGAGAAGGTTCCAGGAAGCCTTGGTGCAAAGCCAAGTCAGGTTCAACGGGTTCCGGGGAAGGTTGCAGAAGCCAAGCCAAGTGAGGTTCATTTAGCTCACGGAAATCTAGCTGAGGTGTTTCCAGCGCTTGGCTTCCCAGCACGCTTCAGAAAGATTTATAAAAATAAAGCGTTGCGGCTGTTGGGGATACCACCGAAGCTTTTTCCAATTGGCAATAATCATCCCAACTGACTAATATTTTTCAGAGGGATTGAAAGCACCAACCAATTATTATCCCATTCTTATCTTAATATATCTTTATCTTCCATGAAAGATATTCCATTCATTGTCCATGAGTCGTAACATTCCATGATTATCCCATTGATATTATATCCATTAGTTCTCCAATTAGATGTTGGTCATTATATCAATAGTATCAAATTAGATGCTGATACTTCATATCCATTAGTGACCCATTGATATTATATCTGGTTGGTGGTTTGGAACATTTTTTATTTTCCATAATATATTGGGAATACTGATCCCAACTGACTTTCATATTTTTCAGAGGGGTTAAACATGTTAAAACCACCAACCAGATATATTGGTATTGAAATTCCATTTGATGATCCTTCCAGACTGACGCAGATTAGCGCATCCCGGTGACAAGACGCAGCTGGAACCGCCTCCAGTGCCACAGGATGAAAAAAGGGTGGTTTCACGGTGAAAAATGGGGATTTAAACATGGTGAGTGGGTAAATCATGGTAAGTAAACAAGAAACATGAAACATAGGATATCATAGCATGACTAAGAACATGGTGAACATGATTCAACCATGAAACATAGGATATCATGTCATAGCATGACTAGTTTAACAGTTTGTCATGGTATATGAACATGTTGAAGCGGTAAATCATAGTAAAACATCTACATATGGGTTATTTCCAGTGGGCATGTTGAATTCTATACCAGAGTATTTTGTCATGTTTTGACCAGTAAATAGTGAAAAAAACATAGGGATTCAACATTAACCAACACGCCCAGTAACGCTCTTCAACACCTCATTGCACCTATGTTTCTTCGTGGCTATAGATTAGCATAAACTGGGGCGACTCTCCTCTACTTTGAGACAAGTTCTAAATAGATTCTCTTAAATCACACAAATTCAGTAATTAAAATCATTTTTACTGCAGATTGAATCCTCATTTTTCATGCTCAACTCCACTTTTTAGTGAGAATTTCCCGTTGTTGCGCTGTGAAAAGATCCACAGGAGTGGCGTCCAACGGTGAAGGGTATTGCCTTCGAGGGGCAAATCATGTTTCTGGGGAGTCGCCTTCAAGGGAGGAAGGGATGGGGGATGGGATCATCAAACGTGGCTGGAAAACCGAACTAGCCATGGAGGTGTAGTTCGCTGGCAAAATCATCGAACTTCTTAAGGGTAAGTTGATGGACTAAAGTCAAGTTGACGGGATTTAAAAGTATGTAGATGGGACAATGAGACATTTTGAGCAACATTCTGGGATGATTGCCATAAACAAATCGGGGTCCCAATAACGATATGAGGATGGATTCCTTGGACAAACACGGATCTGGTGCTGGAAACATCAAGGGGATCTCACTTTTTGAAACCATGAGGAGCCTGGCTTTGACGTTGGAAAAAAAGGCACGTAATAGGTTTGGCCATTTTGTTTATTCCTGAAATTTAGGTTGTAAAACAGGGCGAAACATGTTTGCCTTTGTCGGCAAGCACTTCCAATCGGTATCTTTTTTGATCTCCTGACCCCTAGGCTTTCAGGGAACAGCATCTCAGATGGGATTTGACCCACGATTTTGCATGAATAATAAGGCGATGATGTGATCAATCATATGGGATATCCATCTGACACGAGATTAAACATGATGTTTGGTCAACACGAATCACTGGATGGGTTCAAGGAAAAACATGTAGGACAACCACCATATTTATCCATAAATTTGAGGATCCAAACACATGGTTTCGTAAATTTTCCATGATTTTCCCTTCAATCAGTCCATGGCTTCCCTGTGATATGCCTCATGTACTTCCCATCGAATTCCCATCGAAAAAGCCACGGCTGAACCCGCATGGCCCACAGGAACATGTCGTCGCCTTACAATTGGCCAACGACCAATGCCACGCCCGTGCACGAGCGGAAGGCGAGCATGGGATCAGGAAGAGAAAGGAAGAGAAAGGAAACGCAATCCCCAAAGAGATGGTCAAAGAAATCCTATGGAAGTTTCGGTAGCATAATGTAGGTTTTAATAGTAAATGGAGATTTGGGGGTACCATAATTTGGGGGTTTCCATAACTGAGGGGTCATTTTATGAATGATAATGGCAAATCCGAAAATGACATGGATGATTTGGGGGTGCTCCCATTTGTAGGACACCTCGTCTATAAGATAGTGGAACAATGTGGAACATGTACTTTTTTGCTGCATCTTTTTTGGGGTTAACTTGGCTTAAATAATTGAGGTATGTCAGCATATGTCAGCAAAAGCCGGATGTTACAGTGGGGATATATCCAGTGACATGGGAGGTTTGAGTTTAATAGAATTTCATAGAACATTTAGAACATGTATCAGGAAAGAATGGGGAGATCAGCGAACCAAAGCTTCGCCGCGTGCGCAGCATGGCTCCTGAAGAATTGCCCTCCAGGAACCGAACATTGCAGGGAAATATGGAAACATGACAGCTTTTTATTTGTTATATATATATAATATTTACATCCCATTCACTCCCATTGCATCCCCAGTTTGCTTGGGTGATACAATGTGTATATGTACATTACAGTATATGAACATATATGTACACATTCTTGTTATATAATGTTATATATCCCATTGTATCCCCATTATGGTTGGGAGATATATACCACCATTTTGGTCGGCAGAATCTCCATTTCCTGCAGGGACCGGAATGGCAAGCCGGCGGAGTCCTCTACAACTACAGCCGTGGCATTGATACGCGCTGAGCGGCGGATTTGTTGCGGAGATATGTCATAGAACAAAACAACATGTTTAAGGAAACACAGCAACATGTTGACTGAAATATTTTTGTTTTTAAAGATAACCTACTGTATCAAAAGTTTTACTCGAGCCTTAAGGGGGCAACATCCCATTGTCAGACATACCCATATACCAAAGTTCCGACATTCAAGGTCCTCATGAAGGCAATGCCAAGATCTTCTTGCCATACAACTACTGTAGATCAAGAACAAAATAGTCTAAATTATCGAGGTACACACAATTCGTGAGGGATTTAGACACAGAAGTGTCACTTCTCAGCACTCCGACAACGGTGTCATAGGAGCAGCACATTGCAGGAAAACATGACATCTTCTAACGACACTTGACATCGCAGAAAAGGCTGTCGCAGTCCAGTTCGCCGGGAACCTGACATCGCAGATGGGTCCGTACGCGTGACATGTCCGAGACATGGGTTCATATGAAATTTCACTTCAATATCATACAGGAATGTGTAGACGGTTTTCCCACAACAAATCATGCGTTGGTATGCTTGTTTACCAGAAGCTTCTTATCCTTGATATTCAATGGAACCTCCCCAACGTTTTGAAAGCAGTCTGGACCACCCCTTATCACCGGTGTGCATGTCGTTTTGCGCTGGTAACCAAGTCTTTCTAGCTTAATGTTGCCAGGATACCATTTCGAACCCTGGACGTTAACTACAGTTTGCTGCATATGTATTTGTACTTACTGTTTATACCCTCTGGCAATCGAACATTGCAATGGAAAATCCACCATTCATAGATGATTGCCGCATTAAAATACCTCCATTACTTACAGGGGATTTCCCATTGCCACGTTTGATTTCCGAAGGGTAATATGAATATGATGTTTGCGACATCAAGATATTATATAGTTAACATTGGCTTCATGTCAGATGATTTCTCAGTGACTTTCACCACATTCACCCGAATCTTAACACATTTTACCATCTGGTTATTTAACATAGCCATGGACAATCCCTCATAAATGGAGGTTTCTAGCTGGGAAAATAATCTATAAATGGGCTATCTATACCATGGCTATGTTAGTCATAACCAGAGGGTCGTTTTTTTTTTGCCACGCCAACCTCATCGATTCCGTGAGGATCGACAAAATGCACAGAAGGAGAACGAGAGTTACGAGCCGGGGCACTTGCCGTGGGATGACGTGGGGTCTGGGGAACTGCCTTGGAGGTCCTTGTCGTGTGTGCTTCTCAACCGGTGCTTGAGGATTCGGGATGATTTTGGATGATTTTTGGATATTTTTGGATGAGTCTTAGATGATTTTGGGGCGAACTTCGCCATCAACGGATTGCCAAAGGAGAAACTAAAATCCAGCTCCTTTTGCTCCAGGAGTCTCCAAGCTTCGCCATAGTTGTGTCATAAGTCCCTGTACAACAGTACCAACCTGATAGAGCAAAACCAGTTGCGTTGCCTATGACCGGGGCATGCCTGACTCGTGGGGTGTTTTTTGTTGCCACTGGAGATTGGAGACCCCTCAGCCCCAAAACAGATTTTGGATTCGACGGGGACATTGCAGAAGTTTAAAACCGTAGATTTTTAACACCAGTAGTTGACATTTTAAATTAGGCAAATCCATTAACAGTAGTTGATTTTTAACAATAGTTTTAATCTACATTTAACGACCAGTAGTTGAAATCATAGATAAAGATCAATGCAAGCACGATTTTTTTCGTCACCAATGGTTTCGAAACGATCCTCAGAGTTGTTGGATTGATAGTGAGTTAGGATTGATTGTGACATGGAACCAGATTCTGATCTATCAGAATGTGGGTATGGATCAATACCTATTAATACCATTTTAATGGGATGAACATCCATTTACCAGCTATTTTGGGGTTCACTAGGTACCAGGGTTTTGACCCATCCCCATGTTAGTATATTTACCATCTGGTTATGACTAACATAGCCATGGTATAGATGGCCCATAGAAATAGATGGTTTACCTATTAAAAATGGTGATTTTCCATGGCTATGTTAAATAACCAGATGGTACATGGAACCAGATTATACCTTACATGGATTTAGGGATGTTTCTTGGAACAAACATCTGGTACTTTGCCTGGAAGGCAAGCGGGTTTCTGGTACCAACTTCACTCACCAGCGCGAATATGATAGGAAATACCACCCGCTGCAATCCCATTCACGACCTTCCCTACACCACCTGGAATTTAGCCTGGAACCAAGAAACGGGTCTGAAGGACGGAAGATGTTGCCATAAATGTGGATTCCAGGTTGGAGTTTGGGCTGTAAATTATATTTGGTTCATCGTGCTCAGCAAATGCGTTTGTCCTAAAATGATGGTAAAACCTCCAAAGCCCGTAACATCATTTCCGCATTGACTTTGATAGCCGTTAAGTATGATTCCCCATTCCATCACCCATTCGAATGGGGAATCCAACTGTACAACCCAATCATACCATATGCTTCCCAGTAAGTAACCACTTATTGGATGAATTACGGCTAGTAAGTCTATCCTCAGATTCCAAGATTCCAAAGCCAAAAAGTATCAAACAGTTATCCATGGCAACCAACGCAGGGTGGTGATTAGCCAGCGTAACGAGCTCCGTCAAAAGATTGTCGCTGGGTAAAATTCCGAAAGGGTGGATGGGTGGTTGGCGCTGAAGCCCCAAAGATCTCATAGGGTTTCAAGGTTCAAACAAACAGAAAGAGTATAGTAACCCCCCATGAAGATTAAAGAAAGACATTTGCCATGTTTTGCCGCTATTTAAGGTGATTTAATTTTTCCTTTTTTCCCGGGTTACTATATATATATATACATTTATATATATAGTATTATATATTATATATATGTATTATATATATATATATATTGGAGCTTTCCAATTGCCAGGGTAGATTCCCAGCCGCAGTGAGTGTGTCTTGCAAACCTAAGCCCATCATTTGCTTGGAATGTTGTAGATCTGATTGTGTGACTTATATGGGGATGGGTCAAAACCTTGTACCCCTGGTGAACCCCAAAATAGCTGGTAAATGGATGTTCATCCCACTAAAAATGGTACTTATAGGTATTGACCCATAGCCATATGACATTTGCATACATGAATGCCACATCGTACAATAGACACATAATGACACACACAAACTATACACAGGACTGTAAACATAGATATTATACACCATGAGGTATATGGTTGTGTGCGATCTTAAGTTACCATTTAGATCCAATTAGTATGTGATGAGTTATTTTAAACTATATATATATATATTTTAGATTACCATATCTCAACCCCGTCCATGTCACTCCATGTGGCACCGTGGTCTCAGGAAGGCCTGCGCGAGAGTAACAACCTGCGCTTCGAGGAGCTCCGCGAGACCAACGCGGAGCTTTCCTCGTTGCAGGCGACGGCGACAACGGCGGTGAGCGGGGCATCAGGGCCAGTTGCTAATAGGAGAACCGTGGAAACCCAGTTGGGGACCTTGGGAAATGATGTTGATCAATATTATGTTGACCGATTTTTTGATGATTTCATCTAGTCTGGATAGTCCAGTAAAGCTCGAGATGTAGTTTGATATGCGTTGGTAGAAGCTAGGGGCTAAGATAGTTTACATAGCATTCTTTGTCTAACTTTCCATTTTACGGGAACAAACCAAACATATAACATACCCAGCTTAAACATGTATCTTAGTGGTATCTAAAATTGTTTTTTAGCCATGGGCAATTGAAGAGCAGTTAGTGAGTGGTTGGTGAAGATGGTCGTCGATTTTTGGAAACAATGGGGATATCCCCAAAAGACTTTACCTGCGTTTGTTGATGGTTGGGTGGATCAGTTTTTGGATGTTTGTGGGATGTGTTGGAAACATATTTTGACAGTAGTTTTGGGATGTAGCTGGTGCAAGCAGCCAAAAGGGGCTAATTTTGATGAGCTTTGATGAGCTTTGATGAATGTTGGGATAATCGGATACACTTGGGATACAATCAGCTTCAACATGAAGATATCAATCTCACCAGAAAAATATGGTGAAGTTTGGATGGGTGAATTCTGAGCCATTCTGATTCTGATGGTCGCAGGCCTCGTCGTATTTGACACGGAAAGATCTGGATCAAGCACGGAAAGACATGGCCACCATGAACGTGCAATTGAAGGTGCCGGGGCGCCGCCTGCAGGTGAGTTGGAATTTTGGGCATTTCACCAGCTCAGAACACTGGAGATCTTATTGATCTGGAGTTGTCTCATGGTGATATGTATATATATATATAGATAATATATATATATATAACATGCTATATATATATATACACACCAATGTGTGGTAATTTTAAGTAGGACCATGATCTGATACGCCGTGGCATGCTGAGTCATCTCATAGATTCCCATTTTTCGGGCCGTGGGATGACAACTGGGGTGAACTTGGAACTTGTTCCCATCGCAAGTTGGTCTGCAATGTCTGCAGGAATCCAACACGAAAGTGCTGATTTTGTCGAAACGAGTCAATGACCTGCAAGATGCTCTGGGTTTGATGAGCAGCGAAGGAAGTCGCATTAGTAGCAAGGCGGGGAATGAGGGCTGATGGGCTGATGGGGATGGTGGGCTTTTCATGTTCGGATTTTTCATCGGAAGCTAGGATTGCACTTAAGTGCTTGGTGGAAAACAGATGTTCGGCTTTCACAGGATGATCTATAATAGGTGCATGAATCTATATGAATCTATATGATATGCAGTAAAAAAAATACAGTAATACATATATCATATATCATATACACATTGTGTTTGGTACTGGAGCTGAGGCGATTCTGGCGTCCAAAGAATTTTTCGTTCAGAAAAATCTTCAGCCAACTTTCAGGGTTGCCAAGGCAGATTATGGCAGATTATTGTTGAGGAAATTATTGGAATTATGAGGACATATTATGGCTATTTATGGCTCAGCCATATGCTTTCCAACTTTCATCAGATTTGCTCAGCCATTCTGTAAGAAACCTAGAAAATCTTAGGAATTTCACGTGTCTTTTCTCTCTTTGTGGACAAAAAACACCACGGCAGGATCTGTAGAAAGCTCGCATCCCTGATCTCTTTTCCATCGGTAGGTGGTGTCGCGAAATGCTCCACAAGGCTGCGTTGGTAGCTATGGAAAACCATGGGAAAACCATGGGAAAACCATGAGAAAATGGTGATTTATATGGAAAGATCCACCATGATTTTAATGGGAAAATCCACGATTTCGACTGGGTCATTTTCAATAGCGAAATTTTAAATTGCCAGAGGGTAAAACATAGTTCAATGATATAGTCCCAAGAAATGCCCCAAGATCCAAGATGAAATATGATGAAATAACATGAACTGATCCAATGCATGTAACCAGGGTTTTGTTTTGGGGGTATCGAAAATGGTAGCGATCGCTTGCCATTTTTGATTTGGATTACATATTGATGATGACCTTGTGGTACGACTCTTTCGGTGAGCATATCATAAATCAGACACGGGACTAAGCCTAAGCATATGATCCCGTGCTCCCCTCATACCCTCTGTACAGATGTTTGGACCCCATTTCACCATCCCCAACAAATGTGCAGTGAAATCAGGTGTTTGGGTGTTTGGAGCTTTTTTTGGGATATAGATGATCCTCTTCGTCATCCAGATTTTGGTTGATGCTTTGACTATGTTTGACCCCAATTTCTGGGAGTTTCCCTATGAAAATGGCCATAGCGAGGTGAGGCTTCAACCATATTTTATCATATGTTCAGGCACCAAAAACGGCACCAAAAACCATACATCCACCAGTTTCAGTCACCAAATCCACATGTATGAGGCTTCAACGGCTTCAACCTTCAGGGGATGAGTTCCCCATCTGCTCCAAAAGTGTCCCAGGTGCCAATTTGGAACTCCCCAATGAGTTGGAGATGGAGCGAACAGCGGAGTGTTCTTACCCGGTGAAGATCGTTTGCAGATAGGAAACTCATCTAGACTTGAATTTCAAATTGTGACATGATTGTGACATTTGCAGATTTCAAATTTCAGATTGTGACATGATTTTTGCAGACGCTTTAAGTCTTTATGTACGGGGGAGTTAGCTGCTGGTGTTTGCCGTGGTTAAAACGACCATGTTTCACATTCCGGGGGGATTTTCCATGGCTATGTCAAACTGCCAGAGGATAACCCAACACGGAGGATAACCCAACTGCCGTAAAATTGGAGAGTTCACCCTGTAAATTCATGGAGGATCGTAACTCAGTTGAAACGCGGTGACTGGTCAACCAGTCAACAAGTGGGGAATTCAGCATCAAAACTGGAGATTTGACAGGGTTTGTCTCAAACTGGTTTGAATGGGGCCCGATTTTTTCTTGCGATTGATTCATGGGAAACGACCAAAACAGCCTTGGATGGTTCACAGACTGAAAAGTCATGACATCTCAAGTTTCAATAATGAGAAAGGGATACTGTGACCAGAAGATCCAGAAGCTGGGGATGTTCTGGCAAGAAAGTTATGAGGCTAATTATCCCCTGGTTGGTGCTTTCAAACATGGCTTTTATTTTCCATTTCATATATGGGATGTCATCCTTCCCATTGACGAACTCCATCATTTTTCAAGATGGTTATTACACCACCAACCAGTCCCAGTTTCCCCATGTTTCCGTCGGTCATGTTCCCAGCACTTTTTCGTCACGGAAAATCACCAGTTCCCAAATCAGCGTCACAAAAGGACATCGACAAACATGGCCACGGAAAATCCCTTATTTGTGAGATGTGTTTCATGGTTTTTCATGGTTTTCTCACTTCAATGCACATATTTAGTTCATGACTTTCCCAGCCAGGTTTTTCACCATCACACGCTAGGAGCTAAACGTGATCACAAGCCGTGTGAGCAGCAAAAAGAAGAAAAAGCCACTTGGATGGTGAGAAGTGGCTGCGTTCGAAGACAGACCTGTTGGTTGATGATTGCTTCAGGGGTTATGCAATCTCCTAATATATATGCAAATGGGGACTAGATGGGAATACAGTATACATACTTCCCATTGTATTTCAAGGGATTGACCGCCAAACGCAATGTTTGGCTCAAGCGCCCATACCAAGGAAAATCAATTGCGCTTCCGCT
>Ga0126342_10020873_pt1 | contig 10973 bp, 10 predicted proteins | sample Cyp1metagenome_FD_92528 | JGI IMG/M metagenome (GOLD analysis project Ga0126342, IMG submission 92528) | Coral microbial communities from Lord Howe Island, Old Settlement Bay, Australia - Cyphastrea 1 metagenome | ecosystem: Host-associated > Invertebrates > Cnidaria > Coral ... | reverse complement strand
TGACCCTGTCCCTCCACAATGCACCAAAATCCATCTTATTTCATCACTGGAAAATGAATCTATCATGTTTTGGTTAACAATCCTGATTCAGTCCTGATACCCTCAAAATCTTCAACATAAATTGGTGGCAAATTTAACAATGCCTGGACTCGGCATGAGAATGGCCTTGAAAGCAACCAGAGAACTTCCAGTCCCCGACCACTCCCGACCAAGGATGACCCTCAGCCGAGCTTCAGTATTTTTGCCATCGACCTGGCAGCTGGATGTCTCCAACTCTCCAACTCTCCAGGGACCAAATTCACCAGTGGAACTGCAAATTGCTTCCCCAATATGACTGGTTGGTGGTGCAATAACCATCTTGAAAAATGATGGCGTTCGTCAATGGGAAGGACTATCCCATATATTATGGAAAATAAAACATGTTTGAAACCACCAACCAGATGATGTGAGGCAATGTGAGGCATATTGCATATCCCTATTAGGGCTGATTAGGGGCTTCATAATGACAGAGGTATTGCCTTCATTTAGGGTACCTGAATGGCTCATCGACATATTAACTACCAAACTTGTCCAAATCATCTCTTTGGGGCAGTCTGACAAGTCTTGTGGTTTCTGACAGCAACAAGAGCATCCTAAAAAGGTGAAAACCTTCTTTTCTGCAGTTGATACGTCCTAAGTCTTCTGAGTGCCGAAATCAAGAATCTGTACATCAAGCTTTGCGCTCACTATCTTCCTCAGGGCCGAGGGTCATGATCAGGTGGGAGTAGCCATCCTCCCCAAAGATGAAACTCACTCGTCCAGAGGTTGGGACATTGGAAAAGGTCATGGTACCTTCCTTCCGTCGATCGGTCTCCACGGTGAAGTTCACCGTTCCAGCAGTTGCTGACATGTGGGGTCGACACGGCCCTGAAGGACTGGTCGCCGGAGAATCATCCGTCACCCCGGCCTCCAATTCCCAAACCAGCAGGCTTCCTTCCGCCTTCTGGTCCCAGCGAATTGTCGCCGTGTGCGGCGAAGTCCAATTCCAGCTCCGCCGGGCCCACCTCACGCAGTTCCCGGACGTGGCACGCATACATGATGTTGTAGCGGCTACAACCCAACTTCTGCCGGCACCAAGGCTCCCTTCTCAGGACCATCAGCTCACAGTCCTCCAGGAGACCCAGCTCCTGCAGGGTCGTTTCTGGGGAGGAAGTGTTAATGGCACTGCCGCCTTGGGCGAATTTGATACACCAAGGCCTCTCCCAGTTCAAAGCTTCAGCTGCCAACTTCTGCAACTCAGCAATGTTGCTGGAGGGCTCCACGGAGACCAGTTTTTCATCCCCCATAAGGCTGATGAGACGAATCTCAAAGGGATCCCCTTTCAGCTCCACTTTGGACTCCGCGTCCACATCTGCCACCCCTTGCGGAACCTGTCCTTCTGCAGCAGGCCTGGCACGCTCGAAACGAGCGTCCATCTCTACGGCAAACGGATTGGAAAACGCCAGTCGGAAGGACGACAAAGGTTTGAACAGTTTGAACAGGTGAAAACCTTCTTCAACTGTAACACTACTCAAGGTTTGTGATGGATACTTACCTTGCGTAAACCTAAGCAAACACACATCCCACGGGTTTCGAATGGCCGCTGGCAAACCCAGCAAAACAGGATCGCACAATTCTGTTGATTACAGGGAAACAACACAGCACCATAGTTTTGCAAAAACCAACCATTACCCTCTGGTAATCGAACGTAGCTATGGAAAATTGACCATTAAAAGAGTGATTTACCTATTAACAATGGTGATTTTCAATAGTGATGTGACAGTTTACCAGAGGATATGTCTTTTTCTGAAAAATTATCGCTGCAATTGTTCGTCGGAAGTGTCTCCCAAGTCCTCCAACTGCGGGTATCACATGTAATGTACCGGGGTAAACATGGATGTCCAATTAATGACCGGACCAGTGGACCAGTTCATTGATTCAGCCACCAAAAAATAACAAGAAAACATAAGAAAACTCATGGCGTCCCAACTGTACTCATTCCTGCGCTGGAAGAACGAACCATTTTTCGGATGATAGCCTTCATATCCCTCTAAGTTCTAAGCTGTACTATGGCAACTATGGGTTCATCACTTGGAGTTGCTTAAGGGCACCTAGTACCAATTGTTTCCCCGCATGATTTGATTGTTGGATACCCATCCTAGGTTTTTCTGTTGCACAATTTGGATATCTTCCAGTGGTCAAAAAACATATGTTGATTTAGGGGTACCCCCGTGGCTATTGGATACATCATGATACATCAAAATTAATATAATTTGAAATTAATATAGGTCCTAGTATTACTTGAAAACACCAAACAGCGATTGATTGACCTTTGTGGAAATGAACAGTGCCCAAACCCTCCAAGTCGCCTTTGCCGTACAAAGCTATGCTGGAGGTTCCCACATTGGACGAATTCAGATTTTCGCTGGTAAACCATCTGGTAATCAAACATGCTTCGCTGGGAAATCCCCTATACACGGATGTTTTTAATGGAAAAAACATCTATAAATGATATATGGGTGACTTTCCGTTGCCATGTTTGCCGGAGGATATATAAATAGATATATATATATATATATATATATATATAAAACCAATCTTAGTATGACCCAACACCTAACAATGATGTCTGATTTCTGATTCAAAGATCCTTTTCTTTGTCCCAGCTGCCTTTTTTGCCCAGCTGCGTTACCCTGCCCAGGTCCCCCTGGTTCCGCCCAGCTGCCGGCTGGACCAGGAAGCAATTGCCCAGGTTACGACAGGTCTGGTGGATGCCCATGAACCTCGCGGAACCGGAGAAACGGTGATATTTAAGCGATGATATAAGCAACCACGTCATTGATGATTGATAATTATAGACTATATACTATATGTTGCTTGTTTTCAAAACAAGATAAACAAGTAGTCTATAATCTTGAGATTTAACTGGCAACTGGTCGATCAGTGACAAGATGCGATAAGCAACCGGGATACCATCACAGTCGTTTAACGCCATCGTGACATTGTTGGGGGTGGGCCAGTTCATGGTTCAAATATATAGAACAGTGCCGACCTGAAATATCCAGAAGGGTGATTTTATTTTTCAGGTCAAGAATGTAATGAACAACCAACATTCCAAATCTGTGCTATTTCCAGTCAAGAAATGTTCGGGCTCGAAAAACACACGCATTTGGGATTGGATCCAACGAACCAATAATCAAACATGTAGTAGATAGAACGAGCAAGATCGGATTGATCATCAACCTTTTATCATCAACCTAGACACTCTGCTCCGACAGCCTTGTCGTATCATAGTTATATCAACGACATTACAGCTCCAACTTTTCACCAAACTTGTCCAATATTTTCCAAGTTCCCCTTGAATCCACACCATGGTTAAGGTTTCAATCCTGTTTACTCACGGTAACGGTCATCTAAAAACCCTTGGTAAACCACAAACAAAAATTGTTGAACCCCTATGATTTAATATCTTAAAGGGACTGACTACACCCTCAGTTATGAATAGAACCTTTATTTATATCCACAATTTTGTGTGATTGTAGAATATAGTGTGTAAAACTATATTCTATGTAGATAGACAGGATTCAATTTACTATACATTTATATAGTAGGTTTTTAAGGGTTTCAGGCTGGCGCGAGATTTTCATCTCAAGATTTCAGAGATCTCTGCGTTGCAGCCCACGGCACTTCTGCGATCCCGTGTCTAGCTGGACGGTAATTTCTTGCCCTGGAGTGCCCACGGTCAGGTCGGTGGTGATGGTGCCATCCCGACCTCACGTGCGAATGGGATATCCCGACCTGGTTTCATCGATGGCGTGGGAAAGCACCCAAAAAATGGGTGTTTTCGATGGGAAAATGCGTTTTTAACATGGGGAGATCTTGTTTTAAATGGAATTGTGGTTGGTTAAATGGGAACATCTTCTATAAATTGAGGCTGAATGGGAAAATCATCGAACTAAATACGTATCTTGTGGTATTCTGTCAATTTTTGGACAAAACCGACTGCACCGTAATTGCTTAGTGGTTGCCCCACCCATCGATGAAGAATATGTGTATATCAATTGTGGTCACCGATTTATTAGCTTGAAGTTTCAACAAATGTTTGAAACGGCCAAAGTAAAATGGTTGGTTGGTGGTTTCAACCTCTGAAAAATATTAGTCAGTTGGGATTATTATACCCACATATAAATATATATATATATATATGTATATGTATGTATATATATATGGAAAAACAAAAAATGTTCCAAACCACCAACCAGATAAAATGGGATGGTTTGTTCATGCTTCTTTGGTCATCTGGCTCGGGCTACAGTAGCATGCTGGATTGGATTAGCAGCGTGCTGTCACTACTTCAGGCTGCTTCGTATCCGACCTGGAACCAAAATGACCTGTATTTTCTGGGGTTGACGGGTTGACATTTCTTTTTTCTGGGGTTGGCAACCCCTCCTTTGGTTATGGCTAAAAGTTCTCGAAATTTGTAGCTTCACCCCAACGCACAGCCGTCGCGCCTAGGACCTGCCCCGGAACGCCCTTCATCCTTGGGCTGTTGGTGAATCAGAATATCCTAAGGCGACGTATGCTATTTGAAACCATCAACCCCAATATTATATTGATGTATTCATACACGCTTGGTGTATGTATATATGTATATAGATGTAACAATATATTTTTTTAAAAAAATTGGACGATCTTAGGAACTCTGAACCACAATTTCTGTGTATATATATATATACACGTATATTGAAATATTCGAACATGTTAGGAACTCTGAACAAATTCTTTGAAGGTGGGACTACAACAGCAAACAAAAGTTCTGTGGGATTATCATCCAAACGCTTGAATTTTTATCTGTCATTAGCTAAATGGTCAGCAAGTATGAAGTATGCCCTTCATATCTATTATTATTATATATAATATAAGTAAAGAAGTGGGAAAGTGCTGCCCTTGTCAAACATCAACAAAAACTCTGGCAAGGTCTATCTATTTGTGAATACCTTATGGGAGTGTAGTCTATAGATAGATGGATGGATGGATGGATAGATGGATGGATGGATAGATGGGTGGATGGATACATAGGGAGAGAGAGAGAGAGAGAGAGAGATAGATAGATAGACAGATAGATAGATAGATAGATAGATAGAGATAGAGAGAGCGAGATAGATAGGTAGATAGATAGATAGAGATAGATAGATAGATAGTTAGATAGATAGATAGATACATAGATAGATAGATAGATAGATAGATAGATAAATAGATCGATAGATCGATAGATCGATAGATAGATCGATAGATAGATACATAGATAGATAGATAGATAGATAGATTGATAAATAGATAGATAGATAGATAGATAAATAGATAGATAGATAGATAGAGATAGAAAGCTAGAGGTAGATAGATAGATAGAGATAGAAAGCTAGAGGTAGATAGATAGATTGAAACAAATAGATAGAGACAGATAGAAAGAGATAGATAGGATAGAGAAAGAGAGATCGAGATAGATAGATATAGATAGAGATAGATAGAGATAGAAAGAGATAGAATGAGATAGATAGAGACAGATGGAGATAGATAGAGATAGAAAGAGATAGAATGAGATAGATAGAGACAGATGGAGATAGATAGATAGATAGAGATAAAAATATATAGAGATAGATAGATAGATAGATAGATAGATAGAGATAGATAGATAGATTGATTGATTGAGTGATTGATAGATAGACAGACAGACAGATAGATAGATAGAGATAGATAGAGGAGAGATAGAGATTCGGGCTACACTCCCACACATCACCACTTTTTTTCAGCCGTCATTTCCGGTGAGGTTGTCGGCCACCATATGTTTGATGCTTAAAATCCCCATGTTTGATGTTTGGCCAGCAAAGTCGCTATAGAGACAAGGTGGTGCTCCCCACTGAGCAAAGGTGGTTTATAAGATTCTATGCCACATGTGTCTTGTGTCCTGTGTGTGACTCTATCACTAATGGGATGATGCGAAAAACCCCAGAGAAAAATCAGCCCATTTTCAAAAAGCGGCTGGCTGCACGGCTGGTATGGAAAAATCTGATCCTGGTGCGTCATGGTGGGGCGGTAGCGCCAAGCAAATCTTCAGGTCGATTCGTCAGACCCAAATCGTGGGCTAACTCTGGAAAATGAGCACCAAGCACTTCAATGGTAGATCCCAAAAGCTGTCGCGTGGAGCGAAGTTCCTCGCGGAGATTGAAAACCTCTTGCTGCAGGCGACGCTGGGCGCCGTGAATGCGTCCTAGGACGTCGATCGTCTCCGTAGGAGCCAGTAAATGGATCTCAACGGTGCTATGGAATTGGAGGATGGCAGCTTGTCCACCTGGAGCACCAAGAACTTGGTACTGGTTGGCCTGAACTGCATACGTGACATCATCGAACAGGTGCCTGTCGGTGAGGACGAAGTGATATCTAAATCCTTCTTCTATGTCCTCATCCCACGCGCACCAAAATATAAACAGTGTATAGCTTGTCTAGGGTTAGTTTATGCTTTAGGTATGTGGGTAAAACATGGTAAAACAATAATCAATAAACCATCCCCCAGTCATCACCATTTTTAAAGGTATGTTTGCCATTCCTGGGTTGTGTATGGCATTGTTTTACCCACAGTATTACCATAGTTCGATGGATCACCAAAGTTCAACCGCCATGGCTCCCTTGGAATCCTTTGGCTCCAAGCCACACTAAGGGCTTGGCGCCTGCCGCGGAATAGTCTCTACTGCAGCCTCCCGCAGGGCCCAGCACCTCAGGTCAAAGATGGTCAAGGTACTCTGAAACCATGTTTTTGAGCGGGGTCCTATATCTACAGGGTGAGGCACAGTTATAAGTTGGTGTGTAAACCCCATGAACTCTATAGTTATTGCAGCGATATTCTCCATAAACCCTACTTATTTCACCAAGTTATAAGACAACTTAGCTATCCACGGGGCCTCATCTTGTATGGACTTAACTCTTGAAACCATATAAAATGGTGCAGCTACCCCACAAATCATATTTGGTTAATGTTTGTGGGACTAGTTTCCCCAGTTATAAGTGGGATGACCCGAAAAAATACGATTATCAACTAGTGACTAAGTGGGATGATCCTCCAAGTGACATAAGAACAAAACTAACATCATTGCTCTTGCATGGTTTTATAAACTTGTGACATTTGGATGACTTGAGGGTACCACAATTCTAGGAAGGAGTGGGTCCCAAAAACCATCGAGTGCATTTCAGCGCAGGACATTGTGAGTGAACAGGCAGCAATGATCAGCAATGGTGGGGTTATAACCAGTCGTAAACCATAATATTGATATTAAAAACAAACAGGAGATTGCACCTGGCCAACAGTGGAGATGTCACCGCAACACAAAAATAATACAATGTTTATCTGATTCAACTATAATTATGGTGCATCCGTTCTGGTTCTCTGGGGTTGTTCCGGGCAAGCTGCAAGAACTCACAGTCAACATCAAACTTCATCACTGGGGATAGGTCAAACAATGTGTACAAATGAACCCACATATTGATTGCGGAAATCTACCCAAGATCACAGCCAAGAGCCTTGCTATAGCTGGTGAGTTCAGCCAATCCTAAAAATATGAGTCAGTAGCAGCATTCATAGCCCCAAATTTGGTTCAAAGAAAATGTCTGAACGTAGTCTTTGCCATTCACAATCACACGATCATTGAACACAGGTACAATGTAGAAACCACTAAACCAACTATGATTACTATATACAATATATCATTCTTATCTCCGGTACTGTTGCTTATATTTTTTGTGCGTTTCTTCCGTGGTCAATTTTAGATGCCCTGCAACAACATACCCAGTCAGATATATATATATATATATCGCCACAGAGTAACCCCAAAAAGATAGACCATATCTTCAAAAACGCCACTATTGCAAACAAAACGGACCAAAACCATGCAAGTCATCTTTATCCTCAGGTAAACTCACACAGTTATGGAAAATGATTATTAGATATTATTAGTTCGTTGATTTATCTACCAGTAGTGCCGCGCAAGGCGGTGGCGGAAGTTTCAAATATAGGAAACCTATAGGAGGTTCGTTGTTGTGAATCACAGATGGCAGAGCGAACCGATTGATTGACCGAAAGGTGGTTGGAGTCGTGTTTCTTGGAGTGGTTACAATGGTTGCAGTGGTCACCTGGTCGGTCACCTCACCCACAACTGCTGGATGTAGTGTGGGGTAGTGCAGCTGTAGTTGTAGTTGTGGTGTAGTGCAGTTGTAGTTGTGGTGAAGTGCAATTAGTGTAATGTAGTTGCAGTTGCAGTTGTGGTGGGTGGTGGTGTAATGAGTGTAGTGTAAAGTGATGTACGGTAGTGTAGTGTAGTGTAGTCTAGTGTAAAGTAGTGTAGTTGTAGTTGTAGCTGTAGTTGCAATTAGTGTAGTGTAGTGTGGTGTCGTGTAGTGTAGTGGAGTGTAATGTAATTAGTATAGTGTAATGTAGTGTAGAGTTATGTATTTGTAGTTGTCGTTGTGGTTGTGGTTGCAGTTGTAGTTGTAGTTAGCGTACTGTGGTGTAGCGTGGTGTGGTGTAGTGTAGTGTAGTGCTAGTGTGTAGTGTGCAGTGTGTAGTGCGTAGTGTGTAGTGTGCAGTGTGCAGTGTGTAGTGTGCAGTGTGTAGTGTGTAGGGTGTAGTGTGGAGTAGTGTAGTGTGTAGTGTGTAGTGTCTAGTGTGTAGTGTGTAGTGTGTAGTGTGTAGTGTGGAGTAGTGTAGTGTAGTGTAGTGTAGTGTAGTGTTGTGTAGTGTAGTGTAGTGTGTAGTGTGCAGTGTGCAGTGTGCAGTGTGCAGTGTGTAGTGTGTGGAGTAGTGTAGTGTTGTGTAGTGTTGTGTAGTGTAGTGTGTAGTGTGTAGTGTGTAGTGTGTAATGTGTAGTGTGTAATGTGTGTTTTGTAGTGTGTGGTGTAGTGTGTGGTGTAGCGTGTGGTGTAGCGTGTGGTGTAGTGTGTGGTGTAGTGTGTGGTGTAGTGTGTGGTGTAGTGTGTGGTGTAGCGTGTGGTGTAGTGTGTGGTGTAGTGTGTGGTGTAGTGTGTGGTGTAGTGTGTGGTGCAGGGTGTGGTGTACTGTGTGGTGTAGTGTGTGGTGTTGTGTGTGGTGTGTAGTGTGTAGTGTGTGGTGTAGGGTGTAGTGTGTGGTGTAGGGTGTAGTGTGTGGTGTAGGGTGTAGTGTGTGGCGTAGGGTGTAGTGTGTGGTGTAAGGTGTAGTGCGTGGTGTGTGGTGTAGTCGGTGGTTCAGCGTGTGGTGTAATGTAGTGTGGCGTAGTGTAGCCTAGCGTAGCGTAGCGTAGTGTAGTGTAAAGAACTGAAGTGGAGTGTAGTGTAGTGGAACTGTAATTAGTGTAGTGTAATGTAGTGTGTGGTTTAGTGTGTGGTGTAGTGTAGTGTAATTATACTTGTAGTTGTAGATGTAGTTGTAGTATGTTGTAGTGTAGTTGAGCGGAGTGGAGTGGAATGCAGTGTAGTGTAGTGGTGGTTACAGTTGAAACTGCTACAAAGCCCTCACGTTTTGCTCACTTTCGACAAGGTGCACAATCCCTTCTTGCGCCTGCCACGCAAAACGACCTCTGAACGTCCAAAGGCGCCCCCAACCCGTCAGTTTTTTACACTTTTGACTTGGAAATGTGCTTCGCGCCACAACGGCGTGCACATTTTCGACATCGCAACTTTCAACACTGCTCCGAATGTGAAGTGCTTTTAGCTTTTTCACTTGCAAGTGTGTTTCGCGCCACAACTGCGTGCAATTTTTCATCTCTCATTTGGCCAGATGGCTCCGCACCCGCCGCTTTAGCGAGCCTACTTTTCGACCCTCCGGAGCCACAAATCATTGGAAAAACACAGTGAATCGCAACTTTTCTACCTTTTCCACCTGCATCTTCTTTCTTCTGACTCTTTCTCTTCTCTGATCTTCTCTCTTCTGCTCTTCTCTTCTCTGATTCATCCCACCTCTGCTTTTCCATCTGTCCATATTGTTGGAAGTTTGACTTCTAAACTTCCTTCGATTAAAAAGCAGATTTTCCATAGCTATGTGAGTTTACCAGAGTGCTTTCACCCATTTTATCTCATTCTATGCCATTAAATGAAGGTTTCCTACAATGGTGGTACCCCCAAATCATCCACTTTCGTATGATTTTCCATTATAAACCATCCATTTTGGGGTATCCCCATTTATGGAAACCCCCAAATCTCATTAAGTCCCATGAAAAATCCATTGATTTGTGTCGTTCCCAGGCGCAACCATCTTTGGTGCGGACAGGTCCGTGGTGTCGTAGAGTATCGACTTGCCATAGTTCAGGGCTGTACCTTGGCCGTGTAGGAAATCTAAATGGGGTTTCTATAAATGGGGGTACCCCAATAGCTGGATGGTTTATAATGGAAAATCCTACGGGGTACCCCCATTTTAGGAAACCTCCAAAAATTGCTGAGATTGCTGTTGCAGCTGTTATCTTTATCAAAAATGGATTTGGCTGCCAGGGCTGTCAGAGCTGTACCGGGTAGAGGTTGGATATTCGGGGACAGGCCATGACCGAACTAGATTGAAGTTTTTTCCAGGATTTGGGAACAAATCTCAACAATTTATGGGATAAATAGGATGTAGTGGGATATTTCATGGATAATTATATAAATATTATCGAAGGAAGTTTAGAAGTCAAACTTCCGACAGAATGGACAGATGAAAAGTAGAGATGGGAAGAGTCACAGAAGAGAGAAGGTCAGTGAAGAGAAAGAGTCAGAAGAAAGAAGATGCAGATGCGCGAAAAGGTAGGAAAGTCGCGAAACACTGTGTTCTTCGAATGGTTTGTGGCTCCGGAGGGTCGAAAAGTAGGCTCGCTAAAGCGGCGGGTGCGGAGCCATCTGGCCAGATGAGAGATGAAAAATTGCACGCCGTTGTGGCGCGAAGCACATTTCGAAGTCAAAAT
>Ga0126342_10020872_pt1 | contig 10973 bp, 5 predicted proteins | sample Cyp1metagenome_FD_92528 | JGI IMG/M metagenome (GOLD analysis project Ga0126342, IMG submission 92528) | Coral microbial communities from Lord Howe Island, Old Settlement Bay, Australia - Cyphastrea 1 metagenome | ecosystem: Host-associated > Invertebrates > Cnidaria > Coral ... | reverse complement strand
TGGGAAAACCATAGGAACACCATAGGAAAATGGAGGTTTTAATGGGAAAACCATAGGAACACCATAGGAAAATGGAGGTTTTAATGGGAAAACCATAGGAAAACCATAGGAAAATGGAGGTTTTAATGGGAAAACCATAGGAAAACCATAGGAAAATGGAGGTTTGAATGGGAAAACCATAGGAAAACCATAGGAAAATGGAGGTTTGAATGGGAAAACCATAGGAAAACCCTCTGGTAAAATGATGGAACATGGAGGTTTACCCTCTGGTAAACGTTTACATAGCGAACTTGAAAGATCCACCATTTTCTAGCTGGGTAAATCAACGAACTAAATGGGGTATTTTTAATAGCTATGTTAGTCATTACCAGTAAGTCAGATGTAGATGTAAATTAGATTAAATTAGGATATGGCTTTTCCTAAAATTGTGGGTACCCCACCAATGGATGGTTTATAATGGAAAATCCTATTGACGTGGATGACTTGGGGACACCCCTGTTTCAGGAAACCCCCAACATATGTAGGATATTTAGTTGGATATAGTTGGTATCACATGCATATGAAATTTATATGATATGATATGACATTTAAATCCAATGTTCAGAGGATATCTAATGGATGTCTAGGAATGGGTATGGCATGGAATAACCTTCACATAGTTTGTTTTTTTGTCGGGTGGGACTCAACATGATGTCCGCAGCTTGGGGGTATACCACATTTTATCCCTAGAGACAGCACCGCTGGTTACATCCCATGACATCAAATTGCTTTTCAAACTGCCTTAGGCTCTTAGGGCTCATACCCCATATGTCTTGCATTTGCTCCCCATGTTTTGGGACATGTCCATATTCTTCCCTCACTTCTTACACCATTTTTGTGGGGTTACCAGCCAGTAAACATACCAAAAAGTGTGAAAAACCTGCCAGAAATGGTGATCATTTTCCGAACCGGAGTTTCCCCATTGTTTTTCCATGGTTTTTCCACATGTTTGCAAACGTGTAACCCCTATCCCCATCTTCCCATCACCAAGGCCCTTCCGCACCCCAGGAACATTGTGCACGCCTCATCGTCCGTGCAGTACCGCGCTTCGATCATCCCGATGCCTTGCGCCGGACTCTGTTTCAACGATCAACGATGGATTTGGGCCATTTGGGCCATTTGGCTTTGCCTTTAAAAATGGACATCTCATGGGAGTCTGAAAAACCATGAACAGATACAATGTTTTGCTTTCGCGAGGTCCTTATTGTCACCCTCAGGGGATTTTGGACGTGGCTCACATGTTCTCTATTGTTCACTGCCAAATGGGCCATGAATTGAAGTGTGGGTAAAAACCACCCACTTTTGGACACGCTAGTTGGTTGATAGGACTCCCGGTATCCCCATTATGGGTATCATAATCCTCAATAAAGCCACTAAACCAGTTAGTAATGTTATTACTACCCCTGCTATAATGACTAATGTGGTTAAAACAATAATAAACCATCCCCCAGTCATCACCATTTTTATAGGTGGTATATATAAACCATTCCCAGTCATGGCTAGTTTATGACATTGCTTTAACCACATATTCCAATTATTAACCATCATTAACCATTATCGACCATTGTTAACCATTAATAAATAATCATTATTAACCATCATTATTCCAATTATTGACCAGTATCCAACACTATTCAATACCATTAACTGGCTTATTAACCATCATTCACTACCCCCCGTGTGTGAATCTTTCGTGGCTCATTCATGGCGAAAACCACCGATCTTCATCGCCATTCTGGGCCTTTGGTGTACTTGCCGATCACCGATGGGCCGTATCGATCGGGCCTGCATGGTGTTATACGCAACCGGCAAAACGAGGAGGTAGGATCTGGGGACATGTTGAGTGTTTTACTAAGACAGTTTTGGGTTTCAAATATATAATTTGAGTCATACCTTGTGACTATATGATTAATAATCAAACACACAACTTAGTTGCTGCAAAGGGGTATTTGTTCATGGCTGAGCAGCTTCCATGCGCATGCCATCGCTATTGAACACTGTTTTCTAGTACCTGCGGCTGAAATTTCATGCTTTAGACCATTCCTATTCAACGAACTCAAGGGTTTCATGCAATAGTCTTGAAATATCTTGAACTTCAAGACTCAAGTAAATCATAGTAAATCTTTAAAAAAAATGATGCAGCCACCAAACTTAAATGGAAACTTCCTCATCCATTTGCCCATGTTTTTTCCATGGTTTTCCCCATGTTTTTCCGTCAGACCTGGCATCAAACTCTTCCATCTCAATCTGCTTGAAGTAGAACTGCGGGTAGTAGATCCTCGGTGTTGGCGATGGATCAATAGTCATATGGCTATGGATCAATACCTATAAATACCATTCATAGATACCATTTATAGAATCTTTATAGGGGGGATGAACATCCAGAAATCTCAGCTATGTAACGGAGTGAACAAAAGGGGGTTGAAGGGTTTTGACCCATATCCATATCTGTCAAATATATGTGTCAAATATTAATACAATAATGTCAAAATATATTGTGTCAATACATTCTTCCAGTTGGGGATGAAACGAAAACAAGTCCTGGTTGGTGGTATACCTACCCCTCTGAACAATATTGGAGTTCGTCAGTTGGGATGATGACATTCCCAATATTCATATATATGGAAAAATGTTCCAAACCACGAACCAGATCACCATAATATTCCCATTGTTGTTGGTTTATAGCCTATTAACCACTATTAACCATCACATAATCCAGTCATGCTCCAAACCACCAACCAGCTCCGTGCTTTGCCGTGGATTCCAATGGCATCCCTCGAGATCCCTCGAGGTTTTCACGCAAAAATCATCGCTTCATAGGCTGCTGCAACCTGGATGGGAACTAAAGCATGCTAATGGGATATTTGGACTAGGGGACAATGCCCAAAACTCATGTTGAAACTGCACCGAAATTATATCTAACCACGTTTAACCCCAAAAAACTGATATGTATCATTAATCACCACAAAATCCCATGTTTGACCACCAAAAACTCTCAATGTTCTAACGTTTGACCCACAAAACCATCGGATTTTTTCCCACAAAACAACCTACCAACGATGGAGAAAATCTCTGGAGATCCCCGACTCGATGGTGTGGAGCCCCACGTTGCGCATGCGATTTCGACCTGGTTTCGTCATGGGGGAGATCCCCAAGTCACATCAAGTCACCATGGGTTGAAACATGTTGAAACACACTTAATGTCATGGCTGGATGACTTGGGTATGGATCAATACCTATGAAAATAGCATTTTTAATGGGATGAACATCCATTTTAACCCAGCTATTTTGATGTGAACAGAAGGGGTACTATTGGTTTTGACACACTGCCACTTGGATTTGTGGGCACCCTGATGACTTGGATGATTTCTCCATTTGGAACATGAGATCGAATTTTTCAAAAACATCCAGGACGTTGGAGACATGAAACCAACCAATTCCTCAAGTGATCTTTGAGATTTGGGTCTCCGAAAATGGTGGTTCTAACCAACAATCAGGGGGGTATAGCCAGTAGCAATGGGATTTCGGGGATATGGGATGGCCAACTTGATATGATATAGTCTGAAATACTGGCATACCGCATACCCTCCAAATGGTCATTTCGATTTACACTTGAGAAGGACCTTGACCCCCTCAAATTGTAACCCACTTCCTGAGAAGCTAAGACTGGATCCATAGATGATTTGGACCCCTGGTGTCACCTGGGCCCCCAAGCCGCCCATCTGAGGACGCAGTTGCTGCAGGTAGTTTCCAGCTTCATCCACTAACTCCACCTGCAGCTGTTTAAAGTTAGGCGTTTCCTAAGAAACAACTACGGGGGTACCCAAAAAACATGGATTTCCCTATGTATTATCTCACGTTTTTTTGGATGATGGTGGGGTTTCCAATCTGTTGGAACTCACCAAATTTCAGTTGGTTTTTGAATGTGACTGTGGGAGAATGCCATGATATGTTCCCACAATATGTCTGGTTCCAGTCAACTGGGGTTCCAGGATAAGGGCAACAGAATGTCAGCCAGTGATTCCAGTGATGTCCAATGAAGGTCAACTTATACACATCATGGGATCTGTTCTTAGCATCATGTGGCATAACCAGCAATGGTTGCTTATTTGGGGGATTCTTAGCATGGAAAATCCCCAAAACCATGGGTTTCAAATGGTTTCAATACTGAAATGGTCATTCATGACTTGGATGATTTGGGGGTACCCCCATTATAGGAAACCTCCATTTGGTTACCCTCTTGTAAACTAACATAGCTATAGAAATAGTTGATTTACCCATTAAAAATTGTGATTTTCCATAGCAAACTGTTAGTTTACCGCAGGGTACTGGTACTCATTCTACGTCCTCACGTCCGCTAATACGTATGCCTCATCATCGTAGCTCAAGTCGCCTCCCCCCTGGCCGGATGCCGCGCAATGGTCTGAGACGCTTCAACCAAGGTGGCACCCCATATATACTTTGCTAAGTTGGTGTACAATCGTCCTGGAGTTGATAAAATATGGACATTTCGAAAGATCATGTTGTATATCTTGGAAAAGATCATATTCTATCTACTTCTGGATGATTATAATACACTGTCTAACTAAGGTTAATGGTATGTATATATATATATATATCAAACTAGTTAGTGGACAAATGGATATGGAATGTGTCTGAAAATAGAAAATGGACCTACTGTGCCATAAGCAGTAGTCATGAGGATAGCAATGGGATCATTGGATATATATATATAACCAACTTGATATGATATATGGCTGTGTCTACGATGTTAGAGATAAGACAAAAAAAAAACATTGATTATTGGTCCACTGCAATAGAGGTATGGTATTGAGGTATATACTGTACCCAATTTTCAGACAAAACCATACTATTGGACTTGTCAAAACATAAGGCTTACACAAGGGAGTCACTTCCAGTTAATGGATTCTGAATTTGAAAGTGGGGTAGAGTATATACAGTATATCTATCTATCTATCTATCTATCTATCTATCTATCTATCTATATATATGACTTTCTACATGTCAGAATTTCATGTGAATTTCCACACCCAAGTAGCAGGTTTTGCTTTTTTTCAAATGGTGAAACAGTTTTTAACCATTGGATTCTGGGGCACCAAATTTGTTCACACAACCCAGCAGCCTTCACAACAGTTGACATAAACCCAGCAGATTATCCAGGCAATATGGTGAACATCAAAATAGCTGGTAAATGGATGTTCATCCCATTAAAAATGGTATTAATAGGTATTGATCCATAGCCATATCCAGAGAAACTGGAAGATGAGACATGATGAGACTTGGAAACAAAGAGACAGAGATACCTGGAACCTCCAAATAGCCCAAAACACAAATTGGTAAAAAGTATCAAACGCACGTGGTAAAGCAATATTTTTGATATATGTACCATAGGTACTTGGAGGGTCTGGTTCTTTTTGTGCTTTGAATTCATGCGTTTCTGGTCAACCATGGTCAGTCCCTATCTCCCACCATGGGTTTCCCCAAAGTCACCAAGTCTGTGATGTCCCCCTCCCATTTCACCCAAAACGGTCCGCATCTCCAGTTTTCTCTCGCAGAAATCAAGTAGCAGCAGCGTCTGAGTCTGACTCAGAGCCGGAAGACCTCGGATGCTTCATCTGGATGATCTAGGTTTTGACAGAGGTTTTGACATGTGGGGGGTTCCTAAATAGGGGTACCCTCTGGTAATTTAACGTAGCTATAGAAAATGACCATTTATAGTGGATTTACCCATTGAAAATGGTGATTTCCATAGCTATGTTAAATTACCAGAGGGTACCTCCAAATCATGCATTTCAATTGGATTGTCCATTATAAACCATCCATTTTGGGGTACCCCCATTTGAGGAAACACCCATATAGATTTTGACATATTACCAAAATCATTTGGTGTGGGATATTCCATGTGTAACTCATGTATAAGTGGGGTGTAGCATGTTCATAGGCTCATAGGCCATAATCCGTTTGCTGGACGGTTGCTTCAAGCTTCAACATGTTAATTTTCTCAAGCTGCAGAATGTTATGGGGGATCATCACCGCACTTCTATGGCTGAAGATAAACAATATGTTAAACCACCAGTCAGTTTGGTGCTTTTATCATGTTAACTCCCTGTTTCTGTGGACTACACCCATATGCTCCATAGATTTACATCGAATGGTCCCTTGATGGTTTTGACCCCATCTGTCCCGTACCCATCTATTTGCGGGGGTGCATCCCGTTATATACAATAACTCATAAATAAGTGGTTTTGTTTTTTTTTATATAGAACTGGGTTGTAACCCCCATCCAAGGATATAATTAGATTATGAAAAAATAATATAAATTAATGCATTCTTACATATTTTAGCAATAAATCCATGTTCATGGATTCACCCCATCTTTAATATACCTATTTTCTGCCTGGATTCTTGCTGTCTACGTCCTGGCCACGTCAACGCCAAGCGTCTCAGGAATCTCCTGCGTTTCGTCGTAGAGCTCGTCATCCGAGTCCGGCTCCTGTCGGCATCGGAAAGGCATCGAAAGGGGCGGTTCGAACCATCTGAAATAAGCCAATTCGATGGGAATCTTACCAGCTATATATCGGTATATGGTGGTGTATATATATATATATGGGTTATGTTGTCAAATTATACATAATTATGTATATAATAATAATACTAATATACTAATAATAATAATACTAATAATAAGAATAATAATAATATATATATATATATATATATGTGTGTGTGGATTATTAAAGGCTATTATGGGTGATGCGGTGTATCTTACACCATCTAAGTATAGACAACATTCACCATAAATTCAACATTTAGCCTAGTGACATAAACCACATGACTTGGGTGGGCCTTCCTATGGGTAATTCGCAAGTTGGATACCTGGCCACGTCACGTTGTGTTTCAATGTTGGGTCGTAGATGTTCTGCTTATATAATTATCCGAAGTGATTGGGAAAATCTACAGGAAGCGAACAACCATGCTTTCGATGCTTTACTGCATGTTTTTTGTAGGTAGATTCTATTAGATTAGATTAATTATTGCCAGTAATCCATAGTAATCTTCCATCCTCCCAGAGTTTTTCTCATCCCTTCCACCTCCTCCGGTGCTTGGAAGACCAGCTGCACGCCCCTCAGCTGCCGCAGCGTCGCCAGCAGCTGCGCCGCCGCGGGCGGCACGCGCTTGGGGCGGACGAAATTGCGGACGCCGGTGCTGACGCCGCGTTGCAACGGCAACGAAGGCAGGGGCTCCTGGAGGCAGATGGGGGCGGCTGGGATCTTAGATGAGACTTGGATATTAGTTAACTAGTATGTATCTGAGTGATAATAATGATAATAATAATAGTAATATTAATAATAATAATAGAAATATGGAATAATATCTATATATAATAATTAATGATAATAAATATATAATATAATTTTGGATAATATGTGACAATATGTGACAATCCATTATTTAGCCAGATATACACCAGTTACTAACCACTTAACTAATCCCAGTGCCCATCTAAGTACAAGGCAGTAACTCTCAATTGAGTTTGCTGGTTAGGTTCAAAACCAATCAACTTCGCTAATAGGGGCACTGCATTGTAGGTAGGGGTGGAAATGGACACTATTAACCTTCACATTTGTTAGTGGGTGGAATGAATATGACTCAAATCTGTACGAAAAATCAACAAAAAACAGGGAAACTCGAGATTTACATGGCATAAAATGCCATGAAACGAATTTCATGTGGTTTTTTTCTCAGTTTCAACAACTTCAAATCAAGCAAACGATTTGAGGCGTGGCTTTTCCTCATCTTCCACCGGCGAAAGCAAACAGGTGACCTGGCCACTGGAAAATGCGTGGGTTCAAAAACCAACAGAGTTTCTATGGTTCCAATACATGAACAAAACAACAAAACGATTGGATAGACTATTGGTGTATCTGATCTACTTGGAGTATCAGCGGCTCATGTTTGACTGCAGGGAAAATTTTGAAAATGTGTATCTGTATCTGGTCCCAACCAAACACCAGTTTCACATGCATGTTGCAGTCTCACAAGCCTGCAGAAGGGCTCCCGCAGAATGGCTAAAGTTTAAGTGAGGAGATGGCAGCTAGTACCCAAATCTTGCAGAATCCACTTGCCTTTGTCCTAGGAGCTAAATCGCACATTCAATCCCCTCGAAAAAAAAAAAAACATACCAACCATTACCAACCCAACACATATCTCAACACAATGCCAATAATACCTTATAATGCCACAATATTTCCATATATAATACCTTCATAATCAAGTTCCAATCAATTTCACACATTTTCTACACCCCTCAACCCACCATCCATCCACCCATCCCATCCACCACCGTTGCCGCCACGTGGCCGTCCAGCCCTTCCCCACCCCCGCCGTGGCCGCTGCGCCGCCGTCGGCCACGGCGACCACGTGCAGGCGCAGGTGCAGCGGCGGCAGCGTGGCCTGGCTGAAGATCCAGACCTCGGCCAAGGGCCACCCAGGTGGGGGTGGTGGGGATAGGACCCCCAGTTCGTTAGCTAAGTTGGTTACTACAAAAACTGGGAATTAGGATGAATTATGATGGATATATCTCTATAGTTAGGGTGTTGATAAGATTTTATAACTATAATAACAATAACTAGGAATTTATGATGGATATATATATATATGGATATATATATATATATATATATGGATATATATATATATATGGATTTATGATGGATATATATGTATATATATGGTTGGGGTTGTAAACCAACTTATAGCTAGGGGGCCCCTTCCTGTGGGGATGAGGAGAGATGGAGTAATTCCATTTAATTCCACCAATTCACCAAGCAGCTTGCCCATCTGAAATGTTACCTCCAAGGTAAATCAGATTCCATTGCTACCAATTCCTCTTATAGGATTCAACCCAAAAAAACGCCCCTGTTCACTTCTCCAGTTCACCCATCAACACCCAAAAACTAAGACTTAAGAGTAAGCCCTGTTACATACACAAAATATCCATAAAGTCCCAGGTAAAAGACCTAAAATACAACAGTTCCCACTTCAAAAACATCCAGTTGTCATATATTTTCCACATTTCTCCACGTTTTTTGACCCGTTTCTCCGCCATCTCCCAGCATCAAACCACCACCACCAAGGCACCGCGGTCATCTCCACATCTTCCCCCACGCTGAGGCCATCTGCAGGGTAGTCCACCTCTACAGCCTAGCGACAGGTGAGGCCCTGCAGTGAACGTCGCAGTGATGGAATGTTATGGAACATGTAATGAAAATGGATGAAAATTGTCCATTTATAGATGATTTACAATTGATTTACAATGATATACTATGATTTACCGATTTACCCATGCAAAATATGGTGAATTCTGTAGCTATGTTAAGTTACATCATATGGTTGTGGGAATACCATCTGTCTCATCCATTGAATAATACAAGTAGGCATTTCTATTATAAACATTGTTGGTTAGCCCCACTTTAGGAAACCACCATATAGGCATATCCACCATAAACTATATATATACATATAGTTAACCAAGTTGTACGGGTCAATTATCAGTCAACTAAGCTATTTAGGGGGCCTCACCTTGTATGGTATGGACAACCCTACATTTACGGACATTTTGAGATATTTTGAGGCGGTAAAATGATGTAACATGTTGAATTCTACACAGTATCAGTATGATATATTATATCCACGCATCACATGGAGAACATTGGAAAGCCACAAAACAGGAGAAACAAAATACACTTGAATGAACCATATTTTTGGGTGTTGATTTTCACTAGATGGATGGAATCATGTCTGAAACCCTGGGGCAAGAAAACATCAAAACTAAAACTGAAGAACGCTTAGAAATTCGGACCATTCCGAACGAAAATGTCTGCGCCAAAAGAGAACACCAACGGTTTGAAGTTTAACCCATCAGAACAATGGAATACTTCTCATTTGAAAGTCTCTCTCTTCAGTGATTCCACTTGCTCCATGTATACATGGTATTATAGGAAACCCACATTAAGCCATTTTCAGTGTAAATAGTGGTGAATCCAGAAATCAACCAGAAATAACCATCAGGCTTCTGCTCTAGCCTTTCCAAATACAGAAAAGTCTGAACTAGAAAAGTCTCGATGCTGAACGTTAAAAGCTTGGATCCTGATTGACACAAGTGTCTTTCTTCGGTAGATTCAGCCAGAGCATGCTAACATGCTGTGACTTGGACTTGATCAGACCCCGACCCTGAGCAGATGTTTTCGATTGTGGGACTGAGATCAACTCGATCCAAGAAGCGTCGCTGAAAAGCAGCTTCAGACAGTGTGATGGCATAAAGGATCCTGTGAGTCTCATTCCTTTCGGATAAAATGCTCAAACGCTTGGACAATCGCCGGGAGCTGTATCCAAGTATTTGTGGCCACCTGCGAATCAGTGCTGTGGTCAACTCCGGGCTGAAAAAGGTGTGGAGCATTGACACCTTGTGGCTCAAGTTTCCCGAAACACTGAATCCAAGCATGCGGGGCGAGCTTGCCACCATTTTGGCGATATCAATCTTTGAAAGCCCCAAGTCCAAGAACCATCGCACGGTGGGTTGCAAGTTCTGCTCGATGCTCAGCCACAGGATTGGGGGATAATGGTCCACTGCCTTGGCAACTTGACTCTTGGTGAGCCCCAAGTCCAAGAGCCATTGCACAGTGGGTTTCAAGTTCTGCTCAATGCTCAGACCAAGAATTTTAGGACTAGTGGCAGCTGCCTTTGCAACTTGACTCTTGGTGAGCCCCAAGTCCAAGAGCCATTGCACAGTGGGTTTCAAGTTCTGCTCGATGCTCAGACCAAGAATTTGAGGACTAGTGGCAGCTGCCTTTGCAACTTGACTCTTGGTAAGCCCCAAGTCTAAAAACCATTGCAAGGTCAGTTTCAAGTTC
>Ga0126342_10020871_pt1 | contig 10973 bp, 11 predicted proteins | sample Cyp1metagenome_FD_92528 | JGI IMG/M metagenome (GOLD analysis project Ga0126342, IMG submission 92528) | Coral microbial communities from Lord Howe Island, Old Settlement Bay, Australia - Cyphastrea 1 metagenome | ecosystem: Host-associated > Invertebrates > Cnidaria > Coral ... | reverse complement strand
TGTGTAAAAGCGTCTGTGTGTAAAAGGGTCTGTGTGTAAAAGCGTCTGTGTGTAAAAGCTTCTGTGTGTAAAAGCGCCTGCGTGTAAAAAGCGTCTGTGTGTAAAAGCGTCTGTGTGTAAAAGAGCCTGTGTATAAAAAGCGTGTCTCCATACTAACAACAGAAGACTCTGCTCCTCTACGCTCTCGGGCCATCCGTCGTCTAGTTTTTGGTGCGAACAGTGGCACCCAAAAGTGATCTTCAATGTTTTATCATTATTCTTTTATATTCTGATGATCATTTTCCTTATATATCCCTATTCTTCTTGTCATCATCAGTCACATCTCCCATCGGCATCCCAAGAAATGTCCTGTTCGAAACGGCTGTGCAAAGCCACGGCAACCTGTAGCCATGCAGCCCCCATCAATCACGTAATTCCCATTTGAGGATGGTCTCTACCCATGAAAAAAACCCTCTGGTAATTTAACATAGCTATTGAAAATGGCCATTTATAGCGGTTTTTCCCATTAAAAATGGTGATGTTCCATAGTTATGTTAAATTACCGGAGGGTATGAATCAGAGTGATTTTGGGGATGGTGGCATTGGGTAGAAACCCACATGTCGGACATGAAAATCATGAATTTTGCTGGTCAAACTTTCAGGAGACCAATTCCAGGTGCCTTAAATTGTGACCAAAAATGTCTATCCCTCAACGGGTTGAAGGGAACATCTTGCTACAGGAAACCACGGATTTTCCCATGACATCAGAGGGGTGTTCCGTGATATTTCCACCAATCCATTGAATAATCCATATGGAGGTTTCCAAAGTCATGGTGCTACCTCCAAATCATCCATTTTAATTAATTGGGTTTTCCATGAAATAAACCAACCAGCTATGGGGGTAGCATTTCTGGAAACCCTCATATATTGTTATAGTGGATCAGTGGATGTCCATCTTATTTAAACCCATGGGGATCCCCCATGAGCTCCGGACTCGCTCTTGTCGCAGGTCCACAGTGGCGGAACGCCAAGCCTGCCACACTGTGACCTGGGGTGAAGGCCGGCTCTTGCAGGAGATGAAACATGAATATCGATGGAAAGGTTCATGGCATGTTAATAATTATCAATGTTTATTACCATGTTCATTCATGTTGATGGCAGGATATTGAATATCTATGAATATCATTGAATATCTCAATATTTTGCCGTTGTAGGAGATCCACGAACAGGAAACATTAACATGATAGATCGTAAAACATCCGTCACACGGGTAATCCGATCGCGGTACGGATATATCACCAACAAACATGGGAATACTCAGAGTATAATAGGGATATAGCCAAGAAAAGGCAAACAACCATGGCAATGGCTGATGATTGATGACTAATGGAGTGTAAGAATTATTACGAACTGGTGGCCGGCTATTGATGATTGTTTGTGATGAATGACAAACAAGGGCTGGTTGGTGGTATACCTACCCCTATGAAAAATATGAGTTCGTCAGTTGGGATGATTATTCCACCCCTATGAAAAATGATGGAGTTCGTCAGTTGGGATGATTTTCCATTCCCAATATGATGGGAAAGTCATAAAAATCCCATGGTTCCAGTCACCAAGCAGTGGGGGTTCACCAAGTTCACCGCTTTATCCCATCAACACCTCCATCAATTCGAGGATTTCCCAGCCAGCCACTATCCCATTATCCCATTATTCTCCCTCTACAAAAACCATATAACAAACCATATTAACCATATAAAACCATATAAAAACCATATATAAAAACAATATAAAAACCAAGACCATAGAAACACCATAAATAAAAGCAGTCTAAAACCATATTTAAAGCATCCCAAGACTTCCAATCACCCCGACCGGCCCCCGGGCCAGGCGTAAGCGACGACTGGCGCTCTCGTGAAAGGTGGCACGACCTCTGTTGGATCCGTTGGATCTGTTGGGAAAATCATCCCAAATGGGGGGGAAAATCATCCCCAATATATCCAATATCCATGTATATAGTTGATTTGGATGATATCATGTTGGATGATCATCATCTGGGAAGTTACATCCCCATTATTTTTTATAAAATAACCATTTAGTTGATGTAATAAATCATCATCCAGATATATCCAGATATATCCAGATCTGGTTTGCAACTTCCCAGACTGAAAAACCCTGAGTCTTCGACAGAGGGCTGCAGGTGTCAACAAACTGAGTTCCTGCTGTGTTCGTGAGTGGTGATTGAGTCATTCCCAAAATCAGGAATAGCAATCTACATATATGCGGTATGAATGTAAATGTAAATCTGCATGAACGTATGTACGTATGTACGCGTGGACGCATGCACGCATGGACTCAAGGACGCATGGATGAATGTACGCATGTACGCATCTGCGGATGCATGCATGTATGTATGTCTCAATGTATTGACTTTAGGTCTACATGTATAACTGTATACATATATATATACACACATACATATCAACATATCCATGTATACACGTCTATACATATATACATACACAGAATATGTGCACGCGGATGGGGAGATCGACCAACACTGAAACGGGGTTCATGAATCAACAATAACTATAACGTACAACATATCCTGTGTTCGGGGTATTTCCTTGGAATAGAACCAACAAAGAGAGGAGCTTTCTGAAGCAAGAAAGGGACTGGTCAATTGGGGCCAAACATAGTGGATAATGTGGTAAATCCTAAATCACAAACCATCCAGAGGCTTATGAGTGAGTATGATTGGGTATACCTCTATTTGGGATGCAAAATGAGCAATCATAATGGGATTGTGAAAATGGGATGGTTGGTTACCCAATCATAGTTGGTATATTAATCATAGTTGGTTAATGGATGATACCGCTATTACCATCTTTATAACCGTCATGGTTGGTTAATGGATGGTGAATGGGATTGTTTTCATATTTTTCATGGGATGCTCTCACTGCTCCCATCCGTCGCCTCTCGATGAACTTCAGTGGCGCCTTCCTCAGGCATCGTTCTGAAAAAAGTTCTGAAGAGCTATCCACACTTCCATTAATCGGCTGTTGGGCTCTATGCCAACTGCAACTTAGCGACTTAGTCCCATATTATCCATGAAGAACACCCATTTCTTCGACAAATTCTCCGCACCTCATCCTTCACAGCAGTGCCAGGTCGTCTGGTACCCTTCACGAAACGTCGGAAACCTCATTTTGTTTGCTGAAAAAAAAGGAACCCTCTGGTTATTTAACATAGCCATGGAAAATCCCCATTTTTAATAGGTAAACTATCTATAAATGGGCCATGGCTTCCATGGCTATGTTAGTCATAACCAGAGGGTATTCCTTTTGCAGTGGAACCTTGGGTTCAGTCAGGCCATGATGTTTCTTAGATGAACATCAGGGCCAAGTTGCTGAAGAAGCAGTACACCAACAGGCCATGATTCCTTAGACACCAAAGGTACAACTCTGCTGCAAAGAAAAACACATTGTGATCCTCAAATGGATGAACATAAACTTTTCTATACATCTGGGTACTATCATCATTTACATGTTTTGCAAATGCACCATGTTTACATGCATATGGATCTATCGTTCTGGCTATCTACAGACATGACACTATGCAACACTGCATGACACTACATGACATCACATGACATTCACATGACATTACACTATATAACATACATACACGGATCTGTCTGAACATGAGGTATACATAGGTACACTTATGTATCCCACCAAAAGTTCACAATGTTAATAGGGGAATGATCATATAGTACATATAGATTCTATTTAGATAAATATATGATAATATTGGATTAAGCACTGTTAACCACTGGATTAACCTGGGATTTCTGGATATTTCTGGATCACCTGTTCAGCGCCAGGTGTCACCTGTCTCTCCAGTTGTTCAGCAGACCATTCAGCCAAGCGCTGCCGCGCCGCTGCAAAGCAGAACTTGCGCCTTGGCCCAAGCGATCTCACTGGAGCCCCGGGTCGTGCGGGTCGGGGTTGTGTACGGGTACACCAACAAGTTAATCTCCATTCTGCCCATCATCCATATCCAACACTTGCCCAAAGAACACCTAGTCGTTTCATGTCGTTTCTACCATCCGTCTCAAGTCATGATTGATAAACCATCATGTATAACTAAGATCCATCGACAAATGGAGGATCCAGATATTTATGGCTTACAACCTGAGCAAACCCGCCACCATCCCTGAACCACACGGAGCCAAGGTACCAGGCGGCCAAACAGCGATAGGCGCTCTGCTCAGCCAATAGCCAACTCTGTCGCTTCGCCGACCATTTGGCCAGGGATTGACAACGCCTTGGAACTGGAGGCTGAATCGGTTGCAGGGTGACGATGTGTTTAAGAGTGTGGCTGAGTGTTTAAGTGAAGAATACACACATTAATATAAATGTAGATGTGGAAGTATCATTGTTGGTTTTGTACATATTGTGATTAATAGAAACATATTATGCATACACGTGCGTATATCTATGTACAGATGTCTGTATATGTTGATCCTAGTAGAAAGAAATACAGCCAATAAGGAATTGGCTGCTTCGTTTTCAAGTCATTTACTAACACAATCATCCAATCATCCAATATGATGCTGTATGCTGTGGCCTGACGATTGTATTGCTAGCAATAAATCAACCCATTCACAGGCACAAGTGGTGTCCCCTAGTTCGTCAACTTGGTTTGCCAAATTGGCGAAGGGGGTTTAGGGAAAAAATCCACAGTTGGATGGCATGAACCAACTTATGAGTAAACATGACTAAATCTGACCAACAAAAAGACGTATGTGACAACATGCCACTTATTTATGACTACAGGCTAGCGCTTTGCTGGTTGTACCCTTCACTTTTCAACGCCCAAGCGGCTCTAAATGTGCTTCGTGGATCAACGCAAGGCCCGAGTCTGTCACTTGTGACCTGATCTGATCAGCTCACGGGCCTATGGATCCTATGGGGTTATGGGTTACTAATCTTACTACCATCTGTTTAATGGGTTTACTGGGAAAACCATCATGTTTAATGGGAAAATCAACTATAAATGGCGATTTAATGGGATGTAATGGGATTTACCATCTGGTTGTGATTGACAGTTCACCATGGAAAGATCCCTCATTCTTAATAGGTAAACCATCTATTTCTATGGGCCATGGCTTCCATGGCGAACTGTTAAATAACCAGAGGGTAATATGAATTTCATTCATGTTCTGTTATCGGATGGAAGATCATTATTTAGATGTCCGGACTGTCCGGATAATGGAATATTATTATAGAATATTATACATGTCTGTGGATTTTACAATATGCTTATGCCAACATATTTGTCAGAAAGGCCACTTCCTGCGGACGACAATCTCTGACAATGCCAGCAGCACCTTTTTTTTCGCCAGGGATTCCGCTGTGGAGCCAACGCGCGCCCAGAATGGCTATGCTTTAGGACTTTTTGAGATCACAACAGATCATAACAGATGGTAACAGATCTACATATATATATACATATATACATACATACATTGGAATCATATTGGAATCATATTGGAACCATATTGGAACCATATTTATCATATTGGATGGTCAAATTCTAAGGCCACCCAATTTGGGCCACCCGTTCTTTGGGTCCCGTTCTGGCTCGAGACCCGACAAGACTTACGACGAATCGTTGCTTTGGAGACTCAGATGGTGAAGTTGGCGTAGCGATTTGGACCTGGGACCAAAAAGAACAATAGTCATACTATGACCCAAAAAACATATAACATTAATATTAACATTAATATCACTATTAATATATTGTATATATATATATTCAATGATTCTCTATGATATTTAAAAGTATTATCAATACACTATTATCACTATCAGCATTGTTACCATCATCATCATCATCATCATCATCATCATCAAAATCCACGGTCACGCCGTCTACGGTCTCCCCCTCCCCCTTTCTCCAGTGCACACATCCGCGAACAGCTCTCAGTGGTGACGTTGTAATGTGCCACGTTGGACCAGAAGATTTTGGAGGCTGCTTTGAAGAGCCTGGAAGCCATGGTTTTGCCAACAGAAATGGGTCAGGTTGGAGATTTTGAGCAACATTTTTTGAGATAAATTGTAGGCCAAAATTGTGATATTTCTCTCGCCAAATTCTAGGTCGAACTTGATGCAGTGACACTCACCGCAGTTTAGTGGGGGTTTTCTCCTTTGGGGCCTGGAAAATCCATGGAAAATCCTATGGGAAAATCCACAATCTGCCGTTGGTTGGAACGGGCGGAAAAAATTGTTCGTTGCAGGCAAGATTCTCTCCATCATACGGATCATCAATATCATGGGCTTTCAAGAAATCCTGGCGGCGCTTCGACGCTTCGACATCGCAACGATGTCGCAAAAAACTGAGGGCTTCCCGGAAGGATCAAGATTCCCCTGGGCAAAGCGTAAAATTCCAGTGGTTGATGATTTGCCAATGGGGTATCCATATTGAGACAAAGCCATATATTTGAGGCACCAAATAGAATAGAAACATCCAACAGAAACCAGTCATCCCTATCAAGGATGTGCAAAATTCATATCTTCAGTTCACATATTTTTAATGTACCGGCAATACATATTAAGAAATTCCCATTTTAATTGCACTTTCAAGAGTCGGGAAAGTCGTCGAGGTAGTGGCTTGGGCGCATGTTGGCAAACTCCACAGGCCGGCATTCGCCACCGAACATCGCATGGAAAAGGCAAACTGAGAGATCCTCACAGCGACCAGAGAGCAATGGGGATTTTGGTTACCAACTCATAGCACAGCAGTGATGGAAAAACGTGTTTTTTTGTTCTTTTAATTGGTATGGCGGTGTAAAGACATGATAGCGATATTATGGGGATAGTCGGGGATAGTTTTCGGGACCCAGAACATCTGAAGACTATGATATGGTTTTCACCTCAAAAATCTCAAAATATGTAGAAAAACACTTGCAGTTTTAATGGGACAACCATCGATGATTATCGATTGGAAATCGGGGTACGAGTACCCAATAAAACAAGACAAATCCATGTGCCATGGCCGAACATTGCCCAACCTTTGGGAAATATCACCAAAAACCATCGATTCGGGCGATCAAAAAACATCCGCAAAATGGGGCACCAATTCTCCCGGAACATGATACCCTGACTGTCAGGATTTTAATGGAGTTTATCATAGATAATGAGTGTCATTAAATTCTAACATGTTCACCAATTCCATAGTGATTGTCACATGAGTGTCATTGAATTTTAACATGTTCACCCATCTTAATAGTCGTCATATGTCGTCAGCCGGCCCATTCTGGGATGATTCCATGGGATGATTTCCAACCAATCTGCCAAGCACTGCCAAGGTGCGAAATATTCGGTGAGTCCAACAAAGGCGAACTTCTGAAGTCTCGCCAGGGCCACTTTCAAGGATTTTGCCTGATATCGCCGGAGGATCTTTTCTCCGCGGGTGTGAAAAAAATCATGGTTTTGTGTGGCACATATCAAAACCATCAACCATTTGTCCAACACTTATCTGATTTAGCCATTGATATACAACAAGTATACCAAAAACCAGGGGGGTTATTATTTGGGGTTTGCCGGTTTGCTTACAAGCTGTGTTCAATCCACATGTTGCTTTGGGGCTGGGCAATTTCTCATCTCTGCCCAGATTCAGGACTTTGAACAAAAAAAACCGAACTTTACCATTTTCGGATATTTTTACAGTTATACCAGTTATAAACCATCTTTTATGTATGGTATAAACATGTATAAACAGTTATACACCTAATATGGATCCATCTGGATGGTTTTTTCGGCTCCAAATCCTCAGCTGCCAAGGGATCCAAGTGTCTGAGGGATCCTGGTTCAAGCACTTCTTACAGAGGCCGCTGCAGTAGGGATCTCGTGCGATCGACTCATCGAAATGAAACTCACACCTGACAAGCTGAGGACTGGAACTCATGGTCTGTCTCTGGAACGATAATTGATGACTGTTATGGTCATATGGTCTTTTTCTGGAACGAAAAATTGATCAGTGGAAGGTTCAGGATGTAGAAAATGAGATCAAATTAGATCAATTTGTGAACGTTTTTGACATCTCTCGGTTGCCAAATCTTCTATGTTGACATGCCAAGGTGCTGAATGGGATTCATGTCATAGATTCCACTCAGCATTTTGGTCATAGTACCTGGCGTGCCCCGAAACCGAAAAACATGTGTACTAATGTAAGGAGAATCCGATGTCATCTGCAAAGATACTGTTCATAATATATAATATATACAATAAAATAGAGTATCAACATAACATGATCCAACAAAAAATGAGATCACTCGAAAGATCATGATTCTAAAATCTATACCATCATTTTCTCATGCACATACCGCGATTTTCTTTGAATTCCAACCTTCAACATTCTTACACCTCAGAGCTCGAAAAGAATAACAACTGTCCACTGTCCTATGTTACAGTCTAAATATAGTTTTTTTCGCGACCGCCGGAAAAATTGTCTTTCGTACCACTAAGTCATTGGCAAACCATAACGATCACTTTCGCCGAGTCAGTCCTCGTGCTACCGCTGCGTATTTCTTGAGATACTGCATTCGGACGGAATGGTTGGAATGTCTTAACCTCGGTGGTGAAAAAATGCCGAGGCAGCCACAATATGGATTGAATAATTATAAGAGTACTATATATGTTTTCATCCACCATTTTCTGGGTAGATCCTTCTGGGCCCATGATACGAGGTACATCACAGTTTTAGAACTTTCCCTGCCATAGTTTTCATCCAAATTCTCCATGAACGGCTTGAAATCTGTAACGATTGGATTACAGCAACTGCCGCTTTCCAAATGTGGTCAAATTTCTCAGGAAAGTGATCTCGATGAAGATTTCTGATGATGTGGCTATTATTCCTTCTTCACGCATTCAGACCTTCGTCTGATTGGCACATTAGTAAATCTCCTTTCAGTTGGGCAACAGATCCTAATGGTCCTAATTCAATGGAAAATGCCGCACTTATCGCACTTATTTTCATTCGTAGATTCATAGATTGTCTTCCTATACTTTCCCTTAATTTTCGACAGGTATTTTCCACCCATCTTGTTTCCTGGAGATCACTAGGTTCCCTCGTGCCCATTTGCTCGGCCGTGTCACACCGGCGGCAAAGTCTCATTGGTACCCAGCACGAAGTGGTTGTATGCTGAGGCGACACGTGCTTTTGGTGAGCGAAACAAACCCACGAAGCGTCCTGGATGTTGCTGATGCTTCCTTCATCATTGTAATGCGAAAGATGAGCCACTATTGTGGTGCATCAATTCTCCAAATGACAAATTGGTTATGACTTCTTAGCGAACAAAATACAAGAACAGCCATTGAACATTTCTGCGGGTGGTACCAACAAAGGAGCTGCCAGAGCAACCAAAAAGGTGCTGTTGTTGTGCTTCTTGCTTGTTGAGTTACAAAGGGTGCTCTGTCAACAGCATCCTGGATGCATTGCAATGAGTTTAGTATCTCAGTATCTTTTCATGTATGATCTATTATCTACTATCTAATCTAATCATATCAACTAGCATATGACATATCACATATCAACTATCGAATCTCAACTATCAAATATCATATATTTCACATAACATGTACCTATCCATCCATCCATCCATCCATCCATCCATCCATCGCTCTCTCTCTCTCTCTCTCTCGGAAAACTCCACCGAAAGCTTCGCGCATACTCCGCGCGCCTTTATCCAACTTGAGATGACGACCAAACTGAGCATTCGTACAGTTCTCTGTGCACTTCCAAAGGATATTTGCATGGCGAGTTGTCACTGAATGGTGGGAAATTTCTAATCCACAATGGACACATTTCGGATTACTGTCGGCCTCATATTTCTGTGTACCACAAAGACCAAAATGAAACTGCCGGCCTCAAAGTATGTTTGTCAACGCAATGCAGGCTTGGAACTTGATAAACTTATAAAAGTTTCAAGTGTTGTGAGATGGACGACATCACTTTTTCTTGATATATCTGATATGCTTTTTGCCCCATCTCCTGATATATCTGATATATCTGATATGTTTGCCCTGAGATCCCCTGAGATTCCTTGAGAAATGGTGCCGTGTGCCGTCGTGTCGTGTCCGTCCTTGCCATTCCTTGAAATCCTCATCTCCGATGATCCGATGTCCGCCAGGTTCCGTGGAAGAGTTCGTGGTCCAAAAGACATCAGGAAACCACTCGTGGATCGGATATTTGTAGATGAAGAAATCCTGCAATTGAGAAAGGATTGGAAATTCGATCATTGATTTGGCATAAAATATCAGTTGATATTACATCGATTGAATTTGTCTTCAGTTTTGCTTGCCAAATGTTCAGGGAGAACAAATTGGGACATCTTAAATCTGAAACAAAGGCTTTTCCAGATTTAAAAGGACAACTGTGAGATTTTTGGTAAAGGCTTAAATTAGGTACCTCCAAACTGGAACCGTTCAGTACAAGGACCAAGACGTGGCAAATGTGGAATTTTGACCCTAGCGCTGCCTATAGAGCCTGGACCCTACAAATACGCATATTTTATGTATGGGGGTTTCCATACATGGGGATACTCCATAATGGATGGTTTATAATGGAAAACCCGATTAATTAAAATGGATGATTTGGGGGTACCCCTATTTTAGGACACCTCCATATGTATATAGATATATATATATATATACATACATACAAAGCATGTGTATGTGCATGTAACTATCAAATGAACCAGTACTAGGATCGAATGATAAACAACCAACCACGGGAAAAACCAGTTGTATGCCCCGACCGCAAGAAAATCAAGAAGTCAGCAAATGGCGGCGGCGGTCGCGCACCTCTTTGCGATGGGCACACTTGAGCCAAACACGGTCAACGGATCAATTCAACCCGGACCTGGATGGCTGGAGTGTCTGACATGTGACATGTCGCAGTGCATGCAAACTGGATTCCCCGAACTATCA
>Ga0126342_10020870_pt1 | contig 10973 bp, 10 predicted proteins | sample Cyp1metagenome_FD_92528 | JGI IMG/M metagenome (GOLD analysis project Ga0126342, IMG submission 92528) | Coral microbial communities from Lord Howe Island, Old Settlement Bay, Australia - Cyphastrea 1 metagenome | ecosystem: Host-associated > Invertebrates > Cnidaria > Coral ... | reverse complement strand
GATGAAGCATGCCAAGGGAATGTTTAAGCGATGTGGCCTTGGGGCAGCGCTATTGCCTGCGCAACAAGTGCAACACCACACGCAGGTAGACCACCCCCGACAAGCTCCGCAACCATTGCCCAAATTTGGGCGCCCATATGGGTACAGGACATGCCTGCTAAGTGCTGTCCAGCACCTTGCACATTTAAAGCCCGTGCAGACGGCCTTGCACAGTTAAAGCCGGCGCAGGTGGCCTCGTGCGTTTGGTGCCCGCACGGAAGGCAAAGGACGGACCCCGCCGTCTTCATCGGTGTCGATGACTTGAACCTTTACTATGGGAATGCGGGAACGGCTGCTTTGAAATACAAAACCTTCCGCAGAAAAACTTACTTGCCCAAAGCATGTAATTTTCATGTAAATTTCCGCAGTAAATGTCTTAACTACAGGATGAAGCATGCCAGGAGAATGTTTACGCGATGTGGCCTTGGGGCAGCGCTGTTGGCTGCGAGATGGGTTTGACCTTGGGAAGCTAACAAGGAGAAGTTCCACACCTGCGGTGGTCCCAGGCGCTGCCCCTGCCTTGGCCAAGGCCGGGGTCGGCGGATATATATCAAACTGCTTGAAGATTGAGGCCGCAATGACACTTTTGAATTTGCCAATTGAATGGCTGAGATCACCCAACATGAGCCCAACATCGGTTGAGATGGTATGGCGGTCAGTGACCTTGAGTGCGATCACCTGGGAAAGGAGAAAGAAAAGTCCATTGAAGAAAAGTTCAATGACTTCACAACAGTGCTTCCATGGTGCCTCAGCATGGTGAAGAATCCGTCGAATGGCATGAATCCCTTTCGATGTTGAATTGCTGCAATCCCCACAACGTGCCATGAATATGACTCAAGATGACATTGATTCTGGATTTGGCTGGGATATGCTGGGATTCACCACGAATTCACTGTCAATTTTGGGAATGGCTAAGAGTGCACTATGACGCACGGGTGACAGCAGGTTTGGCTTTGCGGCTGACATTCAGCAGCTACATGCCGAGCGGCGAGCAGCGGCAAAGGACGGATCGTTAGAAGGCAGGTTAAGATGGAGAACATGAAGCCGCGTGCTTGCAGATCCGAATAGAGATAGATAGAAATAGAATAGGACGTGACGTCAGCAGTATTTACATGTATTTACATGTACTTACATGTATTTACATGTATTCACTTCCTGCACAAGAAGTGAGCAGCACTTCTTCACGTGAAGATGTTTTTTGCATCATGGCTGGTGCACCTGGGAAGATGCTAGATCAGCTGGATCAGCCCTGTGATGCAAATTCCATGGTTGGTGTCAGGTCGAATTATGCAGATGTGAAGCCTCAAGACTCAATGACTACCGTGACTAGCAATTACATCATTGACTTCTGCATAACATGTGATATTTGATCATATTTGACTATAGTCTATAGTGAATTGTGAATTCGTTTGTTTCTGTCACCTGCCACATGTATCCAAGTGGCTCAAACAAAAAACCATGAAGTGGTCCAGTTGTGTCCAGTGTACCCGGTTATATCACCTTCATTCCTTGGATTGGTTTCACGGGCACTTTACATTGTTTACGGTTTACTGCAATGGATGCAAAAGTCATGGCTTTGTGATCTTCCATGAATTTCACCATGTATATCATTTTGTGACATTTTGTTACCCTTAACGGCCTTAACGTTCCCTGAAAATCATCACTCATTGGCTCTCATTGGCTGCCTTCAGACCCCTCAGATCGCAGGATGCGGCCCCAATTCTTCCGGAGAAGCTCCGAAAGGCTGAGCCACAGCAGCTGTGCGACGCCCTGCGGCATGCCTATGAGAAGAATCCAGAAGAAATGCCAGAGGCACAGAAGAGAATCAAGGGGAAACTATGGGAAAGTGAGGTCAAAATTCTTGAAGGTACGGAAGACTGAAGTCAAAATTCGAGAAGACTTGATAATCATAGTCAATCATAGTTCACCAAGACTTGACTTGAGATCACTGATGATTGCTGACGTGAACATGATAGCATTCAATGGATGTTCAATTGCAGATATGCTGAGGAGCATCTTGCTGTTGACATTTGTTGACTGGAGTTCTTGAATGCTGATTCTACTCCAAGGGTACATGCCCGAGAAGCTTGCTTTACCACTTATTTGAGGCTCCGGTTTTGGGGCCTTGGGCCCACCTAGTCTTTGAGAAAAAGCGCCCCCAATGCCTTAATCAAAAACCCACCAAGACATGAGGTATGAATCGCAATGGCTTGGACGTGAAACTACTAAGCATATCGCGAAAAACTACTAAAGCACGAGTTGTGAATAAAAATGGCTTGGACGCAAGACTACTGAGTGGTTCATGAAAAACTACTAAGGCGCGAGTTGCTAATCACAATGGCTCGGACGCAAAACTACTGAGCATGTACCTCAAAATTGAAGAAAAGAAGAAGATACAATTTCTTTTATTCTTTCGGAGCATTTTCTTAGTAGTTTTGCAGCCGAGCCAATACGAACTGAGAAATTGTCATTAGTAGCTTTTGAACGCATTCTCAGTAGCTTTGCAGCCAAGCCAATACGAAATGCGACACCGTGCTTAGTAGCTTTTGAGCACACTCTTAGTAGTTTTGCGGCCGAGCCAATATGAATAGCGAATTTAACGCTGCTTCCGCGTGATGTATGTGGATATGCGCACGCAAACATGGCCCCGCTTCCCAGGAATCAACGTTGCCACTCACAAAAGCCAGTCTTGCTGCCTTTCCTGATGTAGCTGCTTTGCAGAGTGCGAAAGCAACTTTGATGTCCTGGGGTGCCGGGGGTTGCGCCCAGGGTCCTGTATACTGCCGCTGGCTGTACACATGTCTTTGCATTGCTTGTGGCAGTCAAAGTTCAACCTCGCATGATTGCTGCAGAACAGCACGGGCATCCCTGCACCTTTTCCTGCACCTTTTGAAACGGTCCTTTGGCTTGCGCTGCGACGCAGGCCCATTTTTGGGGCTGTGGGCCTGCATGCTTTTTGCCTTCCTTCACTGCGTACCCTGCATGTATATTACTACAACTGTAGAGTTGGAAGGATCGCTGAGCGGTGATGAAGCAACAGCTTTGCCACATCATAACACAACATGTTGATGCATTTTGAAACATAACCATACATAGCCTTCGTTTGCCTGGATGGTTTGGGCCAGAAATCGGTCACCTGTCAGGTCGTAGAGGCTGTCCTGCAATACGCAGAAGCTAAGAAGACCAAGTCCGAGCCAATGAAGGCAACAAAACCAGTGGTTTTGCTGTTTTGCTGTGCATTTTTGGAATTGTTTGGCCTATCATTTTGAGAAACCACAAAGCCAAATATATAAAGACGTGTGTGTGTGTTCATTGGGCTTTGATCGGCGATTCTTCTGGTGAAAATTGCAGCACACGAACGAACACTGAACTAGATTGATTCTTTTGAGTCGAGATAATAGCACTTACTGTTACTTATATCATCCTGTATCTATATATTCATATTATATATTCTATATCCAACTCTTGGACGGTGGGATGTTTGTTGATGCTGAGTCTTGCTCCGTAATCCCACAGGTGATTGATGACCTTTGTGGCCGCTGGGAAGCTGCACCTTGGTGCCGGATTTGGAGTTGGATGCAGCGATCATGAAAGGTTCAGGCGCAGAATGTCGAAACCGGAGATGATGTTGGATAGACTTGGACAAATAAGGATCAATCATAAATCGCACTGTCTTCAGGAGTGTGCGAATCCCTGCTTTGGCAGCTTGAGGTTTGGAGTGGCGCTTTCACCCCGCTCAATCGTTTGGGGGTGCCAAGACAATCACTGTGGGTTGAGGCGAGGGTTTGTGGAAGGCCCAGAGTCAATGGTCATGATGAACATATTGTTCATTGTATCAGTTTGGATATGTGTGGATGTACATATATCATAGATGTATTTCTGTACTTGGTCAGGGTGTCCATGTCGTGCCTTTAGGTGACCGCTGGAAAAGATGGGGAGCCTCCTGTGGCAACGGCGCATAGTCAGAATCCAAGGAGCTTTTTGCTAGACACGTAGACACAGGAAGCTTGTAGAGGAACTGAACCATTGGACGCTACAGACCTTCTAGACGGGATTTAACTTGACCAGTTCATCCTTCCGGGAGTCAGCATTGTTGGGGTAAGCGAGAATCCCCGGTCTGCAAATGTGCTGGTGCCCTTTGATGCTGGACCTTTGAGGCGGGTTGCCCCTGGTATTATTTGGTGCTTATTTGTGGACCTCCTGTGCTGGAGATTTGCTGGATGTGGAAAGCTCTGGGGGAAACCAGGCATGACTGTCGGCTGTGCGGTCTAATGTTGAGGCTGTGATCTAGCAACAAGAAACACAGGACATCAAAAGAACCCAACAGGAACTAAGAAGGCGAGGATCTAGTTTCAGCCATGATGAGTCATGATGCAAGGAACAAGTTTGATGAAGATCCATTCTGCTCGCAGGAACACATTCAGCTGTCAAGGGGTATACAGTATCCACGAAGCAACTTTAGGATACTTTAGGTCGGATCCTGTTGTAAGCTGTTTGCTGCATGGTTTGATTTTTTACATGCAGTTGACACTTCAGGTGCTTATCAAATTCACAAGATACTGGATAGACATTGGTCCAGAGCCAAGATCAGCTCCCCGACTGGAGAATTGTTGTGAGTTGCTCCTGAATTGCGTTTCTGAAGGTTTTATGGATGCCTTCTAGCTCCATTACTTGAATGCCATTTGTCAATGTTGTGTTTGGACGCTTACTGTTCGAGAATGCCTACTGTTCTTCTCGTGCAATGATCCTCCTAGTCCCTCTGGAAACAGAAAACCACCATGCCCTGGCTTCATCCGCGGCACAGCATCCCTGGGTAAAAATTTGCAAGCTGGAGATAACTTAACTACCTCACATCTACCTCAAGTCTACCTCACTTAATTACTCCAACTGTAATTTAATGTTCAGAATGTTTCAGATGCCCATTTCGTTGTATTTTTTCATTTCCTTTTTGTTGTGGACTTTTCTGGAGCCGTTTTTGGAGCTTTTTAGGACATTGGTCGCGTGGATGGTGGCTTCATCAATAGCCGCCTTGCAGCTTTCGGTGCCGCCTTGGTGACGCCGGTGCTGTTGGAATTTGGCGCCTTGAAGTGGCTGCTGGAACGTCACCCGGTGAAACCATGGGAAATTCCATCCATCCATCCATCCATCCATCATCATTAAAATCATCCATTATCCATCAACTGTATGTTAACATCCATCCTCCAAATCTATCCAAATCTAGAAAAATGTTCGATCCTTATTCTAGAGATTTCTACAGTTGGCTATGGTAAATCCTCCTAATTGATGACCATCCTGCAACCTGGGCGATGCACCCAAGTTTTCACCATGGCACATAAGGCTACATAATGCTACATATTAATATGCTATATCTGGCGTAATGTGTAAGATTGATTTGTTCAGGCTCAAGTGTTAAGTGACTAGTGCTTCTTCCTGACACTTGGAAGGTTTACAAGTGACTACCTCTGTAGTCATTCTATGTCATTCTCAGCAATTGCCACACCAAAAGTGTGATCAGATCCCCTGGAAATCTCAGCAGATCAGGCTTTGGCTTCGAACGCGTCTTCGAAGTGGAGGTTCCAAGTCCTGAAGCTCCCGAGAAGAAGGTGAAGTTACAGGCATCCCTGGAACCTTGCATAGTATGAAGGGATCGTATGAAAGGCAGCGGTGTAATTACATAGTATAGTTTAATCTATAGTTTTCAAATGTTTTCTAACAACGATTCTATGATTTCTATGTATCGTAACAAGTCTATGGTATTTTCGCCATTTTTACCCTGCCCTGCACATCCTGCAGGCAATGCAAACTTTCCAGAAGCATGTGCATCGCATTATCATCCTGTTCAATTCATTCTGAAAGTTTCAACTCATCATCTTGATTCATCTTGGGTCCCATTTCCGGTTCGAAAGTTTATGGTACTTCCATGCCAACATAAGGGAATAGTCGGATATAGTCGGGGAGTCGCTGCTTGAAAACACTGACGTCGACCTTGAGAGATTTTTGCAGAGGCTCAATCGTCAATTCTGCTTGGAGTGTTTTGCCACGCAATCATGTTTGTAGAAAAACAACTGCATCGACTGGTAATGAGTTAACATACCTTCTCCCACAAGGCCACAAGGGACAGGGACTGACAGACGATTCGCTGTTTGAAGGTCTGTTGTTTCGCCGAGGAGCTTTACCTGACCTTGCTGGCCCGTGTGGCATTTCCTGATAGCCTGTCCACCTGTCCCATTCCCTTTCTGGATGTGAAGGAAGGCCTCTGCGTGTACGAGGTGCTGATGTCAGGGATGGGCCTTGACCAAATCCTTCAAGATTCCTTCAAGTGCTCATCTCATGGCATTTTGTTCAGAAACATCAAGAAATCATCAAGAATCATCAAGACCTATTTGGTGCCCCCTGAGCCCTAAGCTTCACCTTTCTGATTGACCAGATTCCAATGCTGGGTCCTTTGGGCGATTTGCCACTTCACCCGGGTGGCAACAGCGCTACGCTGGTGGCGCGAAAGCTCTCGGATGATGAGCCTGTGCTGTTGATGCGCTGATGCGCTGAGGAGGCTTGCTGAGTACATTGCTCAGAGATTTATTCGTTCAAAATCGAGTCTACTATACCTTGGGATGGGTTACACACATGTTGAAATCGAAGAACCGCGGAAGCATAATTTTTGTTTACTTTTTCAGGGTTAGCTTTTGGGACAATTTTGGTCTTGTGACTTAATTAGAGAGACTGCACAAGGCAGCAAGGAGAGACCCTTAATGCCGCGAAAGTGAAAGTGAAAGTTACATACGTAGTTTTACTACATCAACAAGCGCACAATTTTGAGGTAAATCTCAAAGTAGACTTCACTTTGCAATACTTCGCAGATCTACCAACTCAAAGGAAACCACATTGCAGGAGGAGAGCGGCCAACGACTGCCGTAGATGACCTTTTTGCCGGGAGCAAAAAATGTGTCTGCGCGACTCTGTGAGGTCGATGCACAGTAAAGGCCAATCGGCATCAATTGGCCAATCCAGTTCTTTCCTTATCAACACATGGGGGGCATGTCAGTGGGAAGATTGAAGCCATGATAAGCCATGATTTCTTGTTGAAAAATGTTGAAACCACCTATGCCTGCTGAGTCCTCGAGGCGCCATGAAGGCAATCGCGCAGTCCGAGACGAGGCCGGTATCCACGAGCGCCAGCCTTGGATGCCAAGGAGATCCAAGGAGAAACTGAGGATGGGTCCTGTATCAGCATCAGAAGAGACTGGTACGATAGCCTCGGCCTGTGCTGATGTGTTTCACAATGTTTCACACCCCAATCTTTCCACTGGTCTGCTTGTTCTGGCAATTCTGGCAGATGTGTCCCATGTTTTTAGCATGAATCAAGGTCAAAGTGTGCTGCTGTACAGCACTACTTGAAGAAGGCGCAAAGCGGGAAAGATGGGGAAGGCAAGAGTGACCGAAATTGGCTTTGTGGCGTGTGTATTTTGCATATAGTTGATGTCCTGATCTGGTATGGTTGATCTCTACAGGCCAATTTCTGTGAGAACCTAGGAGAACCTGAAAGGAGCAAGCCATGCTATGTTCACCCAGGTTGTATTATTTTGCGGCCTGGCGTTTCTTCCTGGTTGATGTTCAAGTTAGCTGCAGCCAGACGTTCAATGCCCACATCGACATGCACGATGCTGCAGCCTTGCTGAACTTTCGGGGTCCCAGGATTGGCAAACTTTGCGAACTGCAGAACTGTGCAGGGAGAGTTTGATTGACAGTGGCAGCCGAAAGCTTTTTCATATCGACAGAAACTGCATAGGATGATGCGTTTATATTAGTTGATGTACACGTTCAGGAAGAGGTTGAGACATGTCGAATGGTCAAGCCGCTTCGAAAGTTCCTATTCAGAACCAGGACCCCCGAGCAAGGGGATAAGCTGTTGCAGATTCTGGAGAATGTGGAACGTGGCGTCCTTGGGCTGTGAAACTGCAGGAGGACTGCAGAGCTCCGCTCGAACACTAGAACTTGAAACATTGTATCCTTAAATTTGTTTGTCAGGGGAATGGTTCTTCACGGACAGCTGGACTCGGAGACAATCATGGTGCATTCCAACCAACAGTCGTAGAACTATTTTCTAACACAACTTCGTTGTGGCTAAGAGCAGGCTTCCTAGTGTCTTGCTCTGCATGTTTCGATGATAGTCCTGAGTGCTTTGATTGAATTTTTGAGGCTCCTTCTTCGGCAACTACATCAGGCGGCTTGTCAGCATGAGTAGCAAACCAGCAGCAAATCAGATGTGTGAAATTGCAGCAGAGCAACAACAGGCAGCAAACGACTTGTCCAGATCGTCAAAAACATGTTTGGTGTGATGATCCTTTGCCACTGTAGCGGAGGCCCTCAGAAAAGGGCGACTTCTTCAACGACTTCGTAGCCGGTCGAGAGGCGGGGGGTCAGTGTCCGGGTATCCTTGACCTTGGGAGTTGCCAGCATCTAAATGCTGAGAGTGCCAAGATTTCCACGTGACCCACAGGTGGCATTGGAATGTGCCATCATCTCGATGCGCTTGCGCTTTAGAGTGCTGGACTGAGAATGGGCCAGGGCAATGGAACACGCATACAGTCAACAAAGCTTGCAAAACTTGCGGTTGCTTCCGAACTACAACAGAAGTTATACTTGAATCATCTTGGTTCTAATGTGTTCCAGTTTTCATGCCGCGATGTCAGGACTGCCCTACCAGATACACCCCCAACATCCCCCAACAAAAAAGTGGAAGACACCTCCAATCTGTTTCGGCCACAGGCTTTGCACCAGGAGCTGGCACAGGTGATCACCAACGCCACTCAGCTGCGTTGGTGCCCCATGGTGCCCCCATCCCCATGGCCCCCATCCCGTTTCGCGCCGCAGCGCCGCAGAGGTGCCTGACAACTCTCCGCGGCAGCACCGCTCCAGAACCCCGCCACGGTAATCAAAAGCTGCCACGGTAATGGTGTGGAAGTCTGACGGTGTGGTAATCCTTCACCAACATCACCCTGTTATATCCTGTTATATCCTGTTATCATATTTATCATGGGGGCATGAAGCCCCTGGTTCTAGTCGCACGGTCAGCACAGCATTCTAAGCCTATTACAACAGAAGTCACCATTTTATGATAGAGCCATTTATTTCCAAACTGAATGTAACGTTTGTAGCGTAGTTGCGTGCCTCGGCGAGCTGGCCCACTTGGAAGCAAGATATTGGAAGAAACAGTTAGATAATGTTAGATAATGTTAGATAGGGAGGATATGACAACCAAGAATTTTCACAATAAGCCACTATTGCTAGCTTGCCCAACTTCGATTCCTGCTGTTGACTGCAGAGTTTTTTCAAGACCGTATGGCCGTATGGATACACCGATGTGTGCAAAGATCAAGTTTTGCATGTCTTCTAATTATTTGAGAAGTACAATATTCAATCAGTCAGTATAGTGTAGTTTACATTGGTCGTGCAGTTTGATAGAATCGACTGTCAGTAGATGTCATTAAACAATGAGTGACTGCTAGAATTTCAACCAGATCTGGGTGTGGAGCCGAATAATCCTGTCTTTGCCCAAGATAAATGAGCATAGTCATTTTTTTGGGATTCTTAAGGGGGGGGTCCAAGGGGGGGTAGCCAAGGAGCTTTGGGGAACTGATGCTACAATGGCAACCTGCTCCTTTAAGTTTTCAATTCTGCTTCCTAGAAGTTCTTCCTCTCAGATGCTCGACGAATCCCACATCTTAAGCTGAGCAAACACTTTCCTTTTGGTCATTTACAATTTACCAACACATGTGTGCTGTCTTCCATGTTGGAAAGACAGAAGGAGTGAAACAGACGGCGAAACACCCTAGCAAAACTACTTCAGCCGCAGCAATGCCAATCGAGTCTTGTACTTGGCAACACGCAACACAGGTAGCAATCTGATCATGGGTCGGCCTAAGCTGGGACCACTAGCTGGCAAAGACATGCCAGAACCACAACACATAAAGAAAAAAATGGTTTAGTGCCCCCCAAAAAGTGGGACCTGGCTCAGTTGAGGCACGCTTTTTAGTGCACATCAAACATGACTCATGCAGTGTAATTTTCAGAGAGTTTCTTTATTGCATTGGTATCTTCAGGGAAAATTATGACGATCTCACAACGACCTCGCCATAGGGGAACCACTTTCCCAGGCCCATGAAACGATGTTGTGGTCAGATTGGTCGGTTTGGGTCACGGAGCTGACCAAAAAGCCCATATTTTCTGGGTAAAATCGGCCATGATTTGGCCTGGATGGGATGGCATTGAAGGGGCTGACATGGGAACCATGGGAGCATATTTGCAGGATCAATTTGTGGCTCGGACCAGCTGAGCACCAAAACTGAATCTCCTTAGAAAAAACTTTTATTTGACTTTCATCAATGCCATTTGTTCAACTTCTCTTTGCATTGTGGAAATCGGTGTTTTCCTTTCGTTGGTCTTGGTGCCTACTCACCTACAATTTTCCAAAGCTCAAGGATACCGGGATAACCCAACTGTGGCCCCAACCAGGATGGTTCCCCCAATTCAACCCATCAACAAAGTAGGGTGATTGGTTTTACAGCTTCCAATGTTTGACTGTAGCGCACGTCCGATTGCCGGAGCTGCAAAGCTTTGTGCCACGAAATGACTGGCCAACTGAGTGGCAGCGATGACTTGGAGGTGCAAATTCAGATGCGGCCTTGGGACAGCGACGAGAGCCAAAAGAGTGCAGAAAATGAAGCTGCAGAAGATGAAGTCGTTCGGACAGAAACCGACCACCAGATCCGCCAGTTGATGCCCAAGGTGGTCAAAAGCATTGCGAAGATGGGTGTAACTCACCCTGAAGTCTTGAGAACCGCACGGGCACATCAGGCTTTCCAGCACTTTGCAGCAGCACTGCGTGTTGGATCTGATGGAGACTTTTACTACAAGAGTCGCAAGAGTCATAAGAT
>Ga0126342_10020869_pt1 | contig 10974 bp, 5 predicted proteins | sample Cyp1metagenome_FD_92528 | JGI IMG/M metagenome (GOLD analysis project Ga0126342, IMG submission 92528) | Coral microbial communities from Lord Howe Island, Old Settlement Bay, Australia - Cyphastrea 1 metagenome | ecosystem: Host-associated > Invertebrates > Cnidaria > Coral ... | reverse complement strand
GGAGTGCGAAGAATTTGTGGAATGCGAAGAATTCCGAGTATGCGTGGCTGGTATAGAGACCACATAGGGAAATTTCGGGGCCAGAACCAAAATTCCAATCCCAAAGCCAGCCCAAACTTCCAGTGGGTGTGCCCAGTGGGTTCTATTTTTCCGAGTTCACCTTGGGTGAGGTCCCGGGGAAGAAACTAGCTAATTTTTACTCAGCCGACCTTTGAAAACGTTACCTTTGACAACCCTGTCCTTCTTCGGTAGACAAATGAGGAAACTTCCTTATCAAAGCAGCCTTCAATTCATTCAACATCCACAGCTGCTTTGGAACGACATAGGGGATAGAAAGCTGTGGAGGGGCATTCAGTGGATTCGCCGTGGGCCAGCTGTTCCCTCCAGATTGAGCTGAAATGCCTATCAAAGTAACATACCAAAACCCAGGTCTGGAGTACGATGAAAACATGGTATGCGAAGATTTTCTGAATATGGGAATGTTGCCTCTAGAATACTATATTATACTATATTATACTATATTATATTATATCATATTATATATTATATACATAGAAAATCATAGCAGCCCCGAAAAAGATAGAACATGTCAATTTCACCATTTATGTTTATAGGATTTCAATGGATTTCACTTCTCAAATGATCGAATTTCCTGGGGGCCCTGGGCCCGTCCTGCAGCACCATAGGCGCCTTCTGTAAACCGAAGAACTCCGTCAGAGGCATGCCTGGGAGAAATGTGTTGGGTGGCTGGGGCCGGGATGGCTTTGAACGCCTGAGACTTGAACGAAAAAAGGTGGAGATCTCAACCTACCATTGGTTGGTTTTATACTGTTAATAATGGTTAATATTAATGGTTATTATATGGTTAATGATGGTTAATAATAATCTGGTTGGTGGTTGAGCCAGCCTACCCCTCTGAAAAATGATGGAGTGAGTTCGTCAGTTGGGATGATGAGATTCTCAACTGAATGGAAAGTCATAATATTCATGTTCCAAACCAGCCAGATGAAAATAGAGTCTATAGTTTATTATGTTTATTATCCATGATTATCCCACAATACAACCGCATATAATGATTAATGGGTCTATAAACCTACTACGGCGAGGCCCCCAAACGTGATGCTTTTTAGAAACTCCTGGAAACTATAATTTATAATTAATATATAGTTACCCTCTGGTAATTTAACATAACTATTGAACATCACCATAGAAATAATGGATTTTCCCATTGAAAATGGTGATTTTCCATAGTTATGTTAGTTTACCAGAGGGTATATCATATCCCCGCATGAACCCAACAGTTAGCCAACTTATGTGTGTCAACTTAGCTATCCATCCCTAGCCCAACTGTCGACCCTCCCCGCGGTCCGACTCAGCGCAGCGACTTTGGATGATTCGGTTCACCGGCGGTGTGGAGACTGGGCTTAAGGGCTCCTTCATACCACCTTGGAAGTCGAGCGACGAGTTGGGGATTTCATACAAGTCGTGGGGCCCCCGTTGACCAAATCGCTAAGTTGGTGCGTGCAAATAACTCCCATAAGCATGGTATATGATACAATGTGAGGACCCCGTTTACCATAGCTAAGTTGGTGCGTGCAAATAACTCCAACAACTATGGATACGCAAATAACGAACTAGTATTCATGGAGTTTATATAAACCATCTTACAACTGGGGGGGGCCACATTGTAGGAGATAAATGTATGGGAATCTATGGTGATTCACATCGGGCAAATGAACTGTTTCAATTAATATAGTAGCTTCATGAGAATTTCATGGGGATTGTATGGTGATGAACTAACATCGGGGATACCATTTTATTCATGGCCAAATGCAGGAAATGGGCATTCATATACCTTAATATACCTCACAATGTGGGGCACCCCAGTTCTGTCTGTTGGTTTATAAACCCCATGAATACTTTACTTATTTGCGTATCATAAACCATAGTTATTGGAGTGATTTGCACCAACTTAGCTTTCGTTTGGACGCCCCACATTGTGGAAATAATAGATAAATGTGGATACTATATGCGGATCCTCATATATTGACATTGAATATACCGGGGGCATAGAATCTACCACGAGATTGGATTGATTGAACATGGGGAAAGCACACAAACTGTGATGGTTCAAAAAAAACAATTCAAATTGTCATACAGTCATGGACAAAAAACATACATACATTACTTGGGATATGAAAACCCTTTCTCTTGTGAACCAATACTTACCGTAATCAGCTTGAAATGGTTGGTTCCCTCTGGTACCGTGGGGATGTGGCGAACACGTGGGGGAAAAAACTCCGGTAAACTAAGAGTTTGCTATGGCAAATGGTCCATTGAGAGATGATTTATGGTGATTTAATGATTTACCTATAGAAAAAAAAACTGTATTTTTCATAGCTATATATTAGTTTACCAGAGGGCACTAGGTTTTGATCCATTACTTGTCACCTGTTGTATGGCAAATATGGCAATGTGCAAGGACCTCCAAGAGTCATATCCCATCCCATGAAATAGGAAAAAAAAACATAGCTGTGGAAAACATCCAGCATTGAATCCGATTTTGTAAAGCTCCATGGTTATTGGTTAGCATGTTAACTTCTCATATTGGTCAATCCCACTAATCACCACAGAATCCCATGAAACCTCCATTGTTGTTGACGAAATTTCCCAATCTTCCTCACTCAACACTAGTATAAACTGTGAATGCCGATTTCACACATCTTCGCAGCATGTCACTTGGTCTGGTATACGCAATGAGCGGAACGCTCATGGCCGCAAATTTGGCCACATCGTCCAGGATACGTCCTGCCATCGGGGCAACAAGGTTTATAGGGAGTTCTTGGATGCTCAAGAGATTCACTTCTAGGATCACCCCACGGATCGTAACTGGTTTAAACCGGTTAGTAACTAGGCCACTAGGTGTGTTCTCCTATGGGTACAAACAACTAAGAGTTTGCGAACTGGAAAATCACCATTTACAATAATCAACTATGTCTATGACCATTTCCAATAGCAAACTGTAACAAATTACCCGAAGCTACCCGGATAGGTTGATGTCTAATCATTAGGCCTAATCACAATTTGGAACTATAACCATTCTCAGACACACCCACGATTATCATATTGTTGGTTGTATATCTAGATATATCCAGATATGTTCCTATAACAATTACCTATATATACATATATATATACAGATATATCATGATATATCCAGGTATTTTCCAGGTTCTTCACTGGGTATGTTCCTATCGATTTACCATACCCATATGCTCCATGGTGCTGGAATATGAATCCCAACATTTACCCGAACAAAATCACCCAGTTTTGTAGCTAAATATACCAGCACCATGGTTCGCATCTGGGATATCTAGCCACCTTTCACTCCACATTTTTTTCGGATCCTCGAAATCCCCCGGTGAATCGGATCCTGCGGCCATCTGGAAGCCGGAGCGGTCCAGGCCCGTCTTCCTGGCGTTCCAAACTGCTTGGTGGTTTTGAGCCCGCCCTACCATTCCCATGACGGATCCATGGTGCTGGTATATATGCGTTTACATAAAGGGGGTATATTGATGGGATCCATGTTACCATATATAGCAGCACCATGGATCCTATGGGCTTGGTTGGTTGGTAATATACTGTTGATAATGCTTAATATTAATGGTTGTGATGATGTTAATTAATGATTGTTTTTTATAATCATCTGCTTGGTGGTTGAGCCCTATCCCTCTGAAACATGATGGAGTGAAAGTCAGTTGGGATCTGTTTATTCACAACTCAATGAAACAAAAAAAATCATGTTCCAAACCACCAACCACCAAAAGACTGGGAATTAAAAAACTTGCATACATTTTACATATAGGGGTTAGACATGGTTAGACAACAAAGAAAATTTTCCAGTCCTTTCTTCCATGGATTTGTTGAAAGGACCATGGACAGCCAGTCCTGGAGGTAGAAGGCCTGCTGGGAGCACCCAAATCATAATCCATCAAATCTGACATCCTGAGACGGCTGCTTTCGCTTGCTGTTCCTACAGGGATATTACTGTATGCCGATGTAAATCATGTTGTATGTTGTGTCTGTAACTTTAGAATAATATGTTATTGTATATTTGTAAACATCCCTGCAATGTATTTCCACTGTAAACCACTGTTTCCGCAGTTTTTGTTGCTCATCTGTTCACGTCCACCTCATGGCTTCACACCCCTTGGTTGATTCCCCAATGTTGGTTGGTGCATGCTCCACACAATCGTCAGTTTGCCAAAAAGTGGATATGGATCAAATCAAAAGCCTGGTACCCCCCTGGTCACAGCAAAAATGCCTGGGACTTGCAGATGTTCATGAAAAATCATAGGTTCTTTTCCCAGCTTCATCATCCCCATATTCCATTACTCTGGATAAATAAAATAACTAATAAAATTCATTCAGCCTGAAATAAGTTTGTTTTTGACAATTACCCCCCATTATCCCTCGCATCCCCAATCATTCCAGTGATGTCGTGGTAGACGATGATCTCATGAAAAACCGATGCGTTGCCCCATGTTTGTCCATCCCCAGTCCCGAAATTTGAGCGAACCTGGCAAGGAAGAACCATAAGGGTTGGTCCAAAACCAAAATGATGGGCTATGCAAATGTATACAAATAAGGTACCTTGAAACCATAAGGTACCTTGAAACCCAGATAAACATTTTGCAACATATGTACATTTTGTATACAAACCTTAGGTTTCAATGATTGGTACCTTGAAACCCAGATAGCATTGTTTCTTCATCATGTTCCCCATTGTGTTGCTAAAACTTAGGTTGATTATACAGCATTTGTTGGACCAAACCATGTAACGAGAAAAATCCCGCTTACTGACGGTGAGGTCCTTGGTTTGTCTCGCTAACATCGATGTTGGTTGGTCAACGCACATCATTGGTGAACCTTTCCTTCATTTGTCGGTCATCCAAACACGCAAGAAAAACAACCCCAACATATATAATTCATGACCTCATCATTCTGGTACAATGTCCTAACTTAACATGTCCCGTATATTTCCGACATCATAAATTATGAGCAAAACTTATTAGCAATATATATATATATATCCATACATATATATTTCATATTTCCCAATGGTTTAACAATCGCTCAAAAAACGCATCAACTTACCAAGAACTGGAAAACAACATTGGTGGAGAACATTTGCTGGTACACAATCATTGCCAATCTTAGATACCCTGCAAAAAAAAATGCTGGTGAACGTAGATATTTCCATTGATACCAAAAGACTAGTTAGGATTAAAGTATCCATCTAAGATTGACCTAGCAATCTTCAAAAGGTCATTGTGTGTGTGTCGTTGACCGAAAACAGATGAACCAGCAACATCCACCAACGCTCAAACATGGCGAATTAGCTGGGAAATGGCCGAACGAAATGAAGTTTAGTTCGCTGGGAAAATCATTGAACTAAATAGGAAAAAAATGGAAACAGTGTCCATTGTCCTGGTTGATTGCTGGAGGATAGTCTCCCTCATATTTGCTTATTCCTGGTGGCCAACAATTTTTGCCTCGAAACAAATGGTCGTGTTTACCCCCGCCCAACAATATTGAGAAGTATGACAGATCACCATCGTTTTATACCCAACTCTCCAACAATAAAACATACATTGGGTGGCAACACTGGGATTGCTGCATAACCTCCACAATATGTATATATATATGATGCTATATGTATCTATATGTATATATGCGTATATGTATATACATATACATATACCTATATGTATATATATATAAGGTAAGGCTCCCCCAGTTCAAAAAAACGTTTATACATCCCATTCACTTGCAATCGGCAGCAAAAACAACTTTGCGTCAAGGCACTTGGAGGATCTCCTCGAATCCGCCGACGTCGACTGCGTATTGTTTGTATTGCACTTCCTTGCCTCTGGGCCGTGGCCGTCAAGGTCCTCCTCGACGACTTGCGTGACTTGCGTGGCCATGGCGGCGGTTCACGACTTCGTGAAAGATGAGCCAACAATCCAGATGAGTCACAATGCAAATGTACTTATCTAAAAAATATGTATGTTCTTCAGACATGTGTTTTCGAATTTGGTTGACAGATCATGAATTAGGAAATAATTACGGAAATTCAAAGGTCTACAACATGGATTTTGAACAATACTTTGTTCATTTGTGTTGATTTGATATCTATAATGATAGGCAACACATCAAACAAATATGATAGCAGTCCAGTTGAGTTCCCACTGGCTCAGTTGAGCTTCGGAAGCTGTGCCGCAGCTTGATCTACCCTTCATTTCTGAAATGTTCGGCCAAAACGGCTTCGGTTGCAGTTGAGATTTTATGAGTATAATACGGTACAACACATGGTGACTTAACCCCCATAACTTGGGATATGGCCATATATGGTCCTTTTTTTATTGGTTACATGTTATAAAATGTTATAACATTAACATGTTATAACATGTTATAACATGTTATAAACTCATAAGTGGAACTGCACTAAGTTTACACTTTCCAACACTATCTGCACTTTCCATAAGTGGAAAAAAAAAGCAACATGAACGCCGTTGCTCTCAGGAGCTACACCGATGGATTTTCCCGGTGGGATTCTCCCGACAGGACAGGGCGTTCGGAGCTCCAAATGATGGGTGGAAATGTTAATATATTAATATATATATATATGTACTGTACATATATATATAACTATATATAATATTGTGTATAAAGTATATACTGCTTGCTGGTGACTTAAGCATCTTGAAACATATGAGTCAATGGGAAGGATTATCCCATTTATGGAAAATAAAATTCATGTTTGAAACCACCAACCAGAATAACATCGCGGCCATGAAGTATTTGAGCAATTTTCCAGAGAGGCTCCCCTTCAGGTCTTTGAACACTACCGGTGAAGAGTGGGGCCGCGTTGGGGATCCTTTGCTAAGTTTCGCTTCTTGCAGTAGGTCAACTATAGTTTGGTAGATATATTGAACAACAGTTCAACTGAACTCATTGAGATGTGATGAATTCCAATGTTTGGAAAATTACAAGCTACTCCTGAATAGGTTCATCATTCTTTCAAACATCATCACCATGGCCAGCATCATGATGGCAATGCTATGAATCCGACAAGCTGGGTAGGTTCTGAACCACTAGATGACCACCACCATCAACAGCTTCCTTTTTGGGAATGCTACCTGGGTCTAATACCAGACACATTCTTGTTTTTTTCCAGTACAGACTAGCAGAGACAACAAAAATCGTACGCAGTGCAACGTCCCCTTAAAAAAAAAAAAAAAATCTGTGCTTGTCTCAAATCACCAAATATAAACCTCCATAAACTTCCGAATGATTCCGAATGTGTATCCCAGAGGTGGCATGAAACCATCTACCAAGCACTCCTTCAAGGCTGTGGTTCTTGCAAGCTCCAGTTTCACTGTGGTTTATGGCTGTGATATCTGTGAGGTCATAAACCACCACAAATCTGGGTGTCCACGTCGTAGCTGTCGACAAGGTGCTGATATCCCGATGTGCTTCTTGCTTAGAAGGGGCAAGTCTTATGCCTTCATTGCTGATCATAAGCTATAATCTCTACAAACAATTATACACAGTATATGTGTACGTGATACTGCAAAATCAATGGCTTTGATTTTAACACGAAAAATCAAAGTCCCTGCATATCAATGAACATCTGTGGTTGAAACATCCACTGAAATAGGTGGCCGGCTGAGAATAGGCTACCCCCAAATGTAGGTTTATAATATCTTATTACCATATATATATATATATTATCTATCAAAATAGCAACTTGCTGGGTTTTGCATGGGTGTGTATTGAAAATCCGACCGAGTTAAGACCAAAAAAACCATCCATCTTCGGGCCCTGGGCTAGATCCTGATGCTGCCTAAATCATGGGCAATTTCGTTAGTCAAATACCCCCATTTACCATCTGGTTATTTAACACTTCGCCATGGAACATCACCATGTTATAGCTAGGTAAACCATCTATTTCGATCAGGGCCATAGATTCCATAGATTATCCATAGATTATCCATAATAAGTCCCATAATCTATGGATAAATGGGACATCTATACCATGGCTCTGTTGCACATAACCCAAGGGTAGTTGTGACCACATCCCTCAGCTTTGGTCAAATCCAGCATTTTTAATCAAAGAGCTATTAAACATGGTCCATTTATAGTGAGTTTTCCCCATTGAAAATGGTGATTTTCCCATCCGTTTTTTGTATGTTTACCACAGGATGGGGCCCCCCAGTTATAAGTTGGTTTATAAACCATTATAATCCCCATTAACTATTTTATATCTACCATAAACCATTGTTAAGCCACTTATAAACCAATTTAGCTATCTTGGGGGCCCCATCCTGCAGAGGGTATCATCATTTCTGATGGTTTTTTGTCCCTCAGTTTGCTCCAAATTCATCCCAGGTCTGGACCAAAAAAACCTCTCGGAGTCCTTGACAAAGACACCGCTGATTTCTCCCGTGCCAAAGGTGATGGTGACCACGTCGCGGTCGCCGTCGGGCGGAACCTGCGGAGGGATCAAACACGGATAAACATACAGTCAGTCATATAATATATACATATAATTACACATATATATATATATACAGATACATAATTATATATATATATATATAATGTATATATATATAATGTATATATATAATGTATATATATATTGTTCGGTTGATCCAACAATAGTACATATAGAATATATATATAATAATAATAACAATTAAAAAAAACATAATAACAATTAGCATCAGTGTGATACCGGATATCATACTGAAATACATGGTTATAAAGCCATTCATATGCTGGTTGGTGGTTTGGGGTAGTTTGATATAAGCGGATTGATTCCTTGTGGTGGGCCCCTGGGGAAGGGCTTTCCCAATAGTTTTTCCGCATCTTTGTAAACGCTTCCCCGTATGAACCCTAGGCAAATCCCCAATGTTTTACGTATACTTCTGGTTCACCCCAGCAAATGATTCGTATGGCCAACTGAATGGGAAAACACTTGATGAACAATCAATCTGAGTTTCTTGGATAAAATGGTCAAGCTCTGATGGATAAAATGGGATAAATCACTAGTCACTAAACCCAGGCAAAACAAAAAACAGCATATGAGCTTGCCATGTTTCTTCCGATACGCTGCAAGGTATTATATACAGTACTGTAAGAGTTTTTAACATTTGCATAAGTGAATCAACAATGATACAAACATATACAAACATATACAAACATATACAAACATATACAAACATATACAAACATATACACACATATACAAACTAGGAATTAAGCAATGCACATGACTGAAAGCTGAAGATTTCATTGAGGGCAAGGATCTAACGCCGGCAAATGAGGATTTGACTTGGACTTGGGTTTTTACTTCGCAAGAACTTGACATGATTTGACCTACTAAACAAGAACTGGATCAGTAGAAGTTGGGATTGAAACACTGGAAATTGGGATTTGATGTATTTTGGGGAGACAAATTATATAATACGCAAAACAAACAAAATCTAAAGTTGATCATCAAAGAAACCAGCGCCTTCAGAATTGGCAATCCGCACAACCAATGTAGCAGAGAGAAAGGCCATGTGATCATTCATTACAAGCAGGCAACATGTACAATCATTGTCATGTATGCACACCCCTTTACACCCAAATAGGTGAGAAACCGGATAATTCCATTTCGCCGAAATCAACAATTGCTATGTGTATATTTATATATATATATACATCTATCTGATGATGATGATCCAAAAGGAGTTGTGGAAAAAAAACAAACATGCGGATAGGAAAAATAATCCATGGCTGACATAGTACCCTGCGCAAGTTGCGATGGCGATTGATTCCTTTTTGGCGATGCTTGCAACGGGTTTCTGCCAGTTACTTTGTCTCAGAAGTGAACGTGGGCAGCCGATGTGACTCCTTGGTACTTGTTCGCAAAGATATGAGCAAACCTCTAGTTTGAAAAAAGGTACGTATCCAAACGTGAAAGGATACTATTGGACATCTCTCGTGAATCACATGATTAACACCAATTATGTATACAGTATATATATATATATACATATCAAAATAATATGTATATATATAATATATATAATATATATATATATCAATAGTTACTGTAGCAGCCGCCATTTATACAAATATTGCTATAGTAATTCATTGCCAATGTTCAGTTGGATGCCATTGATTGCCGTTTGTACAATAAAAAACATGTAGCCCAATGCCATGCGCGCTCCGGACGCCAAGTTCCAGATAGATTGCTCTCAGTTCCAACTTGACATTTCACCCCTAAATCGTCACAAAATAATTTGGTGTGTTTAATAATGATGGTTTACCCATGACATAAGATCTGTTTTTCGGTTTTACTCACTTCTATCTTTTTGGTTTATAAAAAAATAATAATTCATTCAGGTATAGTAGTTCCATTGATATCATGAATATCACTATGATATCGCCATTACATTGCCAATCTTTGGTACCCTGCAAAAAAAAACAAAATCAAAAGTCTTTGCTGGTGAACGTAGATATTCCCATTGATTAAAGTAGCCATCTAAGATTGACCTAGCAGATTACCACTATGTTTGTTGATTTCTGATGCTAAAAAAACACCATGAACTCAACAGGATTCATCCAGATGGTAATGGAGATATCGGGGTCAAGAGTCACACCATTCCGCTGAGGAGGTATGAAGCCTGCGGCACGTTCGGAACGGGGCGAATGCAGGAGACAATTTGAATACACTGAGGAAGCAACCGGAAGAAATATCACTTAACTGTATATGTATATATACATATATATATATATATATATGGCTATGGATCAATACCTATACATACCATTTTTAGGGGGATGAACATCCATTTACCAGCTATTTTGATGTTCACCAGGGGGATAGGGTTTTGACCCATCCCCATATATATATAT
>Ga0126342_10020868_pt1 | contig 10976 bp, 12 predicted proteins | sample Cyp1metagenome_FD_92528 | JGI IMG/M metagenome (GOLD analysis project Ga0126342, IMG submission 92528) | Coral microbial communities from Lord Howe Island, Old Settlement Bay, Australia - Cyphastrea 1 metagenome | ecosystem: Host-associated > Invertebrates > Cnidaria > Coral ... | reverse complement strand
TTGGATTCTGATATGTTTTCTGATGTGTTTACTTCTTGGAAATAAGGATAATCATTGTATATTTCGGTGTTATGGTCCCAACCAGGCCAACCCTCACTGGAGACTATTTATTTGAGGGGGGGGTTGGGGAGGGGGGGGTTTGACACCTGTGATTTTATGATCTTACATGTAAGAAATATATAGAAATATATAGAAATATATGTGATTATATGTGATTATATGTGTACATTTACATGTGTATTATATATATCATATGATTATATATTATATATGTTTATATAACTATATATATATATATCAAATATTGCCAGGATTGACAGTAATTTGCCGCTCAGTAACAAAGAGCTCACCTAGCAGGCGAAGCCGGTAGGTGTTGGAACACCTGTGGTGATACCACGAAGCTGGCATTTTTACCATTTTTGTATGGAAAATGATGGAAAATCATGCTTCACATGCTGGAAAATGCTGGAATGATTTTGACCTTTCAACGATTTCAGCCATGGGAAAATTTAAGTGGAGCCACAAGCCTGCTGGTTGATGTTTTTTTATTCTCCGAAAAATGACACTGACATACAATGAACTATAGATTGAAGAACAGTAAATTATGTAAAAGTTATCTCATGTTATACGCCCCCGGCGTTTAGCCCTCATTTGGCATGGGAATGGGTAGATCTTGCCGGCCCTCACCTCACCAGTGGCGAAACACCGAGCCCTTGGAGCCCTTGGGCCCCTTGGAACGTCGATCAGATGCCGGCGGAGCCGACTTCGTAAACTTCGTGTCGTCCACGATCTTGTGCAACCTGAGTTGTGGTGATGGCTCGGTCAAATTTTGACCGTCCTAAGATCAAGAGACCTCTGTGTGTAGAAGCTTGGAATTTGAAGTATGAAAACAATTGAAAACATATCAGCATTGTTGCGAAATCACCTGATGAAATGTGAGTTGCGCCCTAGTTTGATATAAACAAGATGAAACAAGTGACCATGCTGTCTATATCACAAACTGTGCGTTTTAGGGTCTCCAACTGCTCAAATGTGACCCCTGCACAGGGCTCAAAAAAAAAGACCAACACCACACCTTGGCGGCAACCAGTCTTATCGGATACGGATGGGTAAGGTACTGTATCAGTCATTTTCAGTATGACCGCCGGAATCTGTTGCCATGCTCATGATGAAAATCCTCATCCAAGTCCATGTCTTGGGGTTGAAAAAAAACCAGTCCGCAACGGAAAATGATAAAATCACCCATCGATTTCCATTGATCGTGATGATTGTCTTACTACCCATAGCTTTACGGATGCCCAAAATCATTTACTGTAGAGATCCCTCCATCCTACAGTCGATTGATTTGTTGGAACATCGGACCAACATGGACCAACTCTATGGGATACGCTTGGGTTCCCAGCACCTGGGATTTATATTTTAACATATTTTAACCAATTCACTGGTTGGTGATGGTTGGTGGTTGACCTACCCCTCTGAAAAATATGAGAGTCAGTTGGGATGATTATCCCATATATTATGGAAAATACAAAATGTTCCAAACCACCAACCAGATTTTGAGCATTTCCCACCAGAGATATTCCCAATTCTGGGTCGACTGTCCGAGTTGCACCCGACGCAGGTTGCTGCCACTTCCGTCCTTGGACTGTGGCACAGCCACCTTAAAATGACAGTTAAAAAAAAAGGTCATGGATGGCCACTTAGTAATCCCATCACCGGTCCCAATTATGTGGAAATTTCCTACTAAACCATGGTTTCTAAGGGGGTGTTTGATATTAGGGGGAAAGAATTAACCATCTGAACAAAAATTGGGATATCCGAATTTACCAGTGTTTTGATGACTAGGTTTTTGTTTTTCTATCTTTTACAGTGCTACAATCACCCCGAAAAACATACGGTTAGCCAAATGTATCAAATGCAATTCAAATGCACCATGTTCAATTTTTGTGCGGATATAACCATCAGTTGAAAGACTCCGTGTGTCTTGCCATCTCTGGCGCCCTAAGTCTCAAACGCTGGTGCTATTGGCATTATTGGCCTTTGCGCCGCCGGTAGCTTTGGAACCTTGGCAGTCAAAGGGATCAAGAGCCAAGGGTCGACGTTGACACCCCTTTTAACGGCAGTTTTTAAGTTGACCAACCGTTTATTTACAAATCAACCAAAAACATTCTTTTTTGTCGAATATCCGGATTGGCCATGTCTACCTCTGCGGTTTTTTGTTAATCTTCCTCTCTTCGCTGAATAGCACGGCCACATTGCGGTCCCGGAAATAGCTCACATCAACGAATTCAAAGTTTCTGTCGATGGCCGCAGCCCACACGGTGTATATTGGTTTGAAAATAACATCCGTATCTATCTCTATGTGATACACACAGATCTAAATACCTATGTGCACATTTCTCTATAATTCTCTTTGCCTATTTCAATATCAATATCTATACCCGTATGTTATGTTTTATATTATATATATATACATTCAAACAAATAGAAGACACATGAACATTTTGGTCAGTTTTGAGATCAATCATCAAATTCTTTTCCCACTTCACATAATTATATATATAATTATATGTGTGTATACACACATATGATATATATATATATATATGTGTGTGTGTACTATTGTGTACTCATATTCATTCATCACATAAAAAATATTAAAGTAATAAACTACCCATCCAAACTAGGTTACGCCGTGCCGGGTGGCCTGTGGAGGGCGGCGCCACTTTTGTCACTCATGGTCGCCACTTGCATATCTTTCCCAATTCTGTGCGCATCTGCTGAGGTGTGCATTTTTCATTCACATGTTATCAACGTAGCATCAAGAGTGTCTTCCAAATTATATCAACGTAGCATCAAGGGTGTCTTCCAAATTACTTCAACATGTTATCAACGTAGCATCATGACGTGGTCGTAAGAACGTTATTAGCCCCACCCCAGCCCACCCCAACCCATATATATATATAATTATATGCGTATATATACAAATCCACAAAATCCCACAAAACGCACAAGCCACAGGACACAGCCTTAGCAACTGCCCATCCAAGGTTTCCCCAGAGGCTCAAAAATCAAAATCGCCTCCCCGTCCCTAACCCATCCCGTCCGCAAGCGCAGCATGCCATTTCTCTGTCCCATGGGCTGGGAGATCCCCCAAAGGTATCCAAATGTCAGGAGAAAAACCATCAAAATGAAAACATACGGGAAATGTCCAGCCATGATATTTGAAAAGGCCGTGCTGCGTCCCTGCTTCCTCCTCTGCAGACTAGCCGCTCTCACGCGCCAAAGTCTGTTGGACCACATGCTCCACCCGCGCCCGGAGATTGGGCGGCTCAGAGATCGGGGGCTTGGGACCCTCTGAAGTTGCCTTGTCCTGGCGGGGAAGGATCAACTCGTGTCTTGTGCCATTTCTGCGAGTCAAAGACTGGTCATGGTTGATGTTACGCCTAGAAATTCTGCAGTTCATGTCAACGCTGGATTAATGAACACCTGGGCTCTTGATCACTGGGCACCAGAGGGTACCAGATGGTACCAGTAGCAAATGACACCACTATTTTCAACGGCTGAGGCGACCGCATATCTTGGATTGCACAAGCAGCTTGTGAAGAAATAGTGAGGCTGACGGGGAATGACGGCTGCGGATACATGGCTCATATGACCAGCAAAATCAGGATATGTATGAACCAATTTTAAAATGTTCAGCTGCATTTCATCTTTGATTTCAGTCAAATACCAAAGGGCTAGCCATGTAGACCTTGGCCCAAGCACGTTACGACGGTCCCCGGTCTCCTGCAATTTGCTGACCACGCGACTCATAGTCTCCCGAATGGATCCGCCTGCAGACTTCGTCGTGTCCCTCGACCAAGGATGTTTCTTCCGGTCCTGGACGATGCTGGACGCAATGGAGAAACTGTTTGGCCGGCAGCCAGGAGCTACCAGATATGCCACAATTTCTCATGATTTGGATGATTAATTCTTACAAACACGCACTCTATCTATAGATATATATATATATGTATATATAGCATATATGGTGCGTATATATATATATGTGTGTGTATGTATATATGTATATATATATGTAATGATCTATAGATACTACAGAGCATTCATATATAAAAATAAATACTTGATGTTGATATTCATGATATTCATGATATTCATGATATTCATGATATTCATGGGGGTTACCACAATTCCTTGGGAATTGCGGTGTTTTCCTTTTGGATCATGGAACCAGTTGTAGAATCGCTGGGATGGACCATCCCAATGATGTAACTTGGGGCTGGTCCAGTCATTCGACTCATTCGACCTACCCAAGGATTCTTCATCATATTCACACACAATTTTGTGTCAACTTTATGTGCATATACATAATACACACATATATTTTTCCATGTTTTTTCCTTCTCGAAGTCTCTATATAAAGAACAACCCGTGATTTGAGTTTACATCAAATCTACGAAACAGAGAGCCAAAAGTTGGACTGACCAACAGCTCAACACTCCAGCTAAGCTGAACACAAAACACGTCTCAAGTAAAGCCCTTAGCACTCAATCAATGTATTATATATATATATATATTACGCATTGCATATAAGAATATGTACAGTACAGGTCAACATCAAAGCCCTTGGTGGGAGTTTTCTGATTTCGATTCAACCCATCCATTTTATCCATGTTGTCCGTTTTTGAGGTACCACAATTCTCACTCGTACCCACCATTTTGCTGAACATTGGTTCCACACCAACGCTGATTCAAACGAGGCAGATGCATATGCATTTCCCTTTAAAACCTGAACACCCTCCAGTGAAGAAACATCGCAACCGGCTCAAGAATCACCATTTTGAGATTTTGAGCATGATAATCACCTTTAACTTTACAATTGTTTTGCAACAGCAGGATGTTCCTGAGGGCCCCAAAAAGGGTCTTTGTGAGTTGCTGGGCATTGCTGGGTGCCAAATATACCTGATGTTCCTCATTAACCTGCCATAGTGAGGTGACCCCCATGTATGGATTGCAAGCGAATCACGGTGATGTCACTCACGACACCGGCGTGCCGTGAATGTCAGGGGTTAGGCAACCACTCAAAGCATGTTGGATTTGTTTCGCATCAAATTATTGCAACTTTTCTGAACACCGAAATGAATCCAGCTCATATCATGTTGGATGAAAGCATTTTGTGGTCCTGTTGGTGTGAACCCCACAAAACTCATCTCAATCTCAACGGTCCCAACTATATTTGTAAAAAATCAGCATGTTAGGTAAATCATCGTTCACCAAATAGTCATGATTTAAAGGTATGACGGTATGACCATTTTTTATAACCAATTTTAGTGGATATTTCTTGGGGTGGTGCATTATTTAAAGAGGCCGGAGGCCAAATCTAACCCGCCGAATCCGCTCCTCTCCAAAGCTGGGACTCCGAGAGCGACGGTAGCGCTCAGCCCTGGTGTCCTTGAGGATTTTTCACCCCTCTCCGCTGGTAAATGGATCATCCCGTTCCAATTGATAATGGGGCCTTGATATATTCGCATTATAAATTATATATATATGGCTATAGGGGTTATATCATATATATAATGTATTACATATATCCCAACGCGTTCAATATTGTCCTTTGACCTACTCCCACACATACATACATGTATATATATATATACATACGAACGAAAAGGTCCCGGGGTCCCCGTAAAAACCAAGGGAAAAATGATGATATCGTGGGTAAATTAAATGCTATAATTAAAATGATATAAGTATGGCATACAGGGCGTTCCCTTTGTACGAAATGCAATTTGAAATATGTCATCTGGAAAAATGAGACGTAAATAAACGATGGGATGTAGGGGCGCCCCATTTCTCTTCAACCCAGTATCAAATCAAGTGATTGAACACACAAACACCATAGATCATCTGGGAGTAAACCAGCAAGAGGATAATGTGGATATCACCGGCAATGAAAAAAAAACAGATCAACCAGCAAGAAGTGAGGTCTGCGGTAAAAATTCAGAACTGGATGGTGACATTCGGGGGATCGGCCCAGAAAGCTGCAGCCGCTTAGATCCGCTTAGTAGATACCCCATTCAGAGACCCCCAAAAAAAAATGTACTACGGGAAGATCTTAACTTTTCGGTGGCCATTTTTTGGAAGAAAACACCAACATCACTTAAAATCATCAAAGGATCTGTGGAAGTTTGATCCACTTCATCAGTATCAACTATATGATATCTGGTTGGTGGTTGAGCCTACCCTCTGGTAATTTAACATGGCTATTGAAAATGGCCATTTATAATGGATTTACCATTGAAAATGGTGATTTTCCATAGTTATGTTAGTTTACCAGAGGGTACCCCTCTGAAAAATGATGGAGTTCGTCAGTTGGGGTTACTATTTCCCAATATATGGAAAAATTTGATCCAAATGTTCCAAATCACCAACCAGATATGTTGATAAAAATTGTATAATTAGTTGATAATGAATCTGGATAAACCTCAATAATAAAATTTATAAAAGGGGATAGTCACCCCTACTAACAATCCATTCCGAAAATTCCCAGGCTTCGGGAGAACAGGCTTCGGTCGTTATAATAAAATACCAGAACGCCCATCCACCAACCTTCACCCCGGAAATCTGAAATCGCCTCATCATCATCCCAGTTCCGCACCATGGCGCTAGCGAGCTAGCTCAGGGGCGCCGGGGTGGTGGAGTTATGCAAAGGATGGGAATGTACTTGGGAAAATTGGAACATGTCCTAGGAGCTTGGACATGACACCTGGGAACTTGAAAGAAATTGAAGGTGCCCCAAGATATTAAACACAATATCTACTGATCATTTGCATTAATATCATTTAATATCTAACCATAGTTAATTAATTAATCCCCATTCTCAGAAAACTTTTTTGGGGATGATGTCGCGACTCCCAGGACTCATGTTTTCGGGGCTGTCGAGGGGGCAGCAAAAGGGCTACTGTCATCCTCCTGGATGAATTCTCAGCAATGGGAGATTCCCGTTTTTAAATGATGCGGAAATGCGGAAATAAAGGAACATCACCCAGGAAATTGAAGGTCAATCATGTTGAGCCAGGTGTAAAGCAGTGTTGTGGTGACCTTTCACCTTTTCTGGAACCAGAAAGGCAGCAAATCTAGTGGTCACATGCATTCCTGACGGGCCTGACGGCTTGCAATGCCTGCCACAATCCGAATGTCGACATTCGGCCTTCCTGGATGTTGCTGGGTGAGCATCATCCGTGCCCTTGGGGGGGCAATGATCACTTAAGCAGCTAAATTAACGAAGGGATGTTTGAAACCTCATGCCAGCATCGACCTTCATGGCCCGTCAGTGGAGGCTGAAATTCTCTAAGGTACCCACATCTATTTGGAGAACCGTCCATTTTGTATGCATCCATATTGATTCCCCTTAAAGGTCTGGTTGGTGTCTCACCCAGTAACCTAACAGGTAGTAAAACGGAAAATTGATGAAATGAACATAAATGGACCATGGAGTTTGATAATTTAACAATAATTTAACCTCATTTACCTATGAAAAATGGTGTTTTTCCATCGCGTTTAGGGTTCTTTTGTTACTGGCAACTGCTCGCCTGGCAGATTCTGCAACTTCCACCTGGCGGGGCCGCCACATCGACAGTTCCCTTGGGGGAAAATTCGGGAGTTCCCAACTTTGGGTTGGTCTAAAAACGGGGCATACCCACAAAATAGCATGTTTTTTAAGGGAAATGATGATGAATCAGTTGAGTGGTAGGAATATTAGATATATTATACAGTATATAGATAATTATTTGGCAGGTAGTGGATTGCAGTGGTAGGAACATTATATAGATATTTGGCAGGTACCAGCCAATGATTCCATAATTCAAATGTTGAAGAACATCCAGTCAATGTCAGCCCCAGATGAATTGTTCCTTGCTGATTAATTAGGAGAGCGCCACCTGAAATCGAATAAGTCCCAAAGGTCAACATCAATCGGTTGTCAACATGTCCATAAATATGGTATTCACCACGTAGCAAAACAAACAATGGTCCTGTCATACCCAATTGATTGATAGAAAACCACATCAAAAGTATCATTATGACATATAATGACTATAATAATTCACTATTAGAACCATTCCCCGAGCGAACAGAGAGGCCCTGCCAGCTACACGGCTTGGAAGACTCGACGAGATCATACCCCCAATTGATGGCTTTGAAATGGTACATGGGGGGGTACCCCTATTTTATCATCCATTTATATATGGATTTTCCATTGTAAGCATTCCATAAAATGGGGTGGGTACCCCTATTTTAGGAAACCTCCATATGGGTGTATGATGCGGCGATTGAACATGGCAATTGAATGGGTTCACCTCATCGTCATCCCTAAAAATAGAATCCACACCGATGAACAAAGGGCACAGCTCGTAGCACCGCTGTCCAGATCATTTTAGTTTTAGTGCTGCTCATGTCTCCGCTTGAGGGAGCATGGTTCGGGTTGCCTCTGTCATCGCCGAAATTTTGCACAATCATCTCAAGTCTGAAATGGTCGGAGATACACGACACCTTACCCAAAGTTATCACCAAATGCAACAAAATTGATGACTCTGAGATGGAAAGATTGTAAACCCAGAAATTGTTCAAGGGAAAATCTTGGAAAATCTGCAGGAAAAGGGTCGGTTTGATGGCAAAGTCCCTTGTGTCCTTTAGATGTTGCCTTAAACTTTAAGGGCATTGCTACCCATTCCTGACTTGAGACCCGACTTTTGCTAGCGCATGCCTTGCTAGGCGGCTGGGCATAGGTCAAAACCTATGATTTTCCCACATTCAAATCCTGGGATGAACATCCAGCTGTTTTTTGCCATTCTATAGCAACTAACTACAGTATAGCCATTTGGGCATATTTTTTTGGGCTGCCGTTTGGGATGGTGATCCCCTATGACACATATTGCGATTCATCACTGATGGCCAGACATCTGTATTTGGAGGCCACGATGTCAACGACCTTCTGGTGTTTGAAGACCTCGGCCAATCATGATTCCAATGATGGGCCCCTATATTTGTGTATCCCCCAAAGGTGGTTCATAAATGCCAAAAACAGGATAAACCACGCTTATATATAATAGTATATATAGGTGTGTATATATATATATATATATATGTGTGTGTGTAAATATATATATATATGTGTGTGTGTATACATGTGTCTCATACTATCTATGTGGAAACATTTTTGGGGATTCTCTCATTGCAGCTCGCTGGACACCCTGACAACTGCTATGCAACCTACCACAACTGCCATTCCAACCGGAAATCTCCCAGACCCCCAAAAAATTGAGGGTTCCAGAGTAGCTGTCAGGGGGTTCATACAAATCCCCATTGTGGTTGGTTAGAACCCATTCAAATCAGGAAAAAAAACACGGATTGTTCGAATCTAGAATCCGCTAAAAACTGCTATGTGGGTAAAACAATCATGAGCCACCCCTCAAATCACTATCTGGTTGGTGGTTTCAATCCCTCTGAAAAATATTAGTGAGTCACTTGGGATGATGACATTCCCAACATATGGAAAGTCATGTCATCCATTCATGTTCCAGTCACCAACCAGCTATTTTTATAGGTGGTATCATTCCCTAAATGGGTCAGAATCGTTTCAACATTGCCAATCTTAGATACCCTGCAAAAAACTAAATTCTTTGCTGGTTAGTAGATATTCCCATTAATACTAAAAGACTAAAGGATTAAAGTATCCATGTAAGATTGACCTAGTCAAATCCCCATTTCTGAATGCTTCCCAGGCTCCTCGGGATTGATGGGACTAGGCTCCACCACGTTCTTGGGACTTTCGGGGCCCAGCGCCAAGCAACCACTGCTCCTGAGAACCAGATGGTTGTGTCTGAAAATGTTGTGTACCCCTTTTTCCCCAATGGTTTTGCTGATCATTATCCCGTTTTTAAATGGCTACAATTGGGAATATACCCTATTTTCAGACAAACCCAGATGCTGATGATGGTGGTGGTGGTGCTGCTGATGATGATGGTGGTGGTGGTGGTGCGTCCTACATTACATGTGAAAAGTCATGCTCGAATGCTTCTGCTGGTGGGTGAGGGTCAGCGGTTGCGAAAAAAAAATCGCATGCAGGCCAGAGTCCTCGATGCATAAGGTCAATCTAAATAAATCCACTCAGTCAAGATTTGTCAGACCTCTTTGCCCGAAACGTATCGAATTCTTCGTTCAGAAAGACTGACCATGCACTGATAGGCTCACGCGTAGCTGGTTGTCTCTACCGCTGCCACACGGCATTAAAGTCAAAGGCGGGAAAAAAATGCACTGATAGGCTCACAGAAGGCCCATCATGGCCCATAGATTCCCCAAATGGTGGAATTCCCATGGGGAAAACAAACCCAGGACTTGGGGGGGTAATGACTCCAACGCCATCCCCGGCTTTGTTCAGTCGGTCACTTAGCTACCGGGACAATCCATGTTGAATCCCAACCATTCCCAAAGCTGCTTTCAAATCACGCGTGATGGCTTCATCAGAAGCCAAGCCAATCCATAGAAGCAAATAAAAAAAGGACTAGCTGGTAACACTGGTAAGCTGATATCAAGTACACCGCATTAATACATGGCATACCAAAGTGATAATTCATGCGTGTACTTCATATGGTTCATATGCTATCAATTATATGGGACACTTTGGGATATCCAAATATAAATTCTGGGATGATCCCAAAGTGTCCAAAGAATCCCAAAATTCTGGGTGGTCATCCAAAATTCTGCAACCGTTGCTGGTGAACTTAGCTGCCATTGGGAGCTTACTATATGAGGCCCCCCCAAAAAAAATAGGAAAGTGTTTCCAGGATATAAACATGGGTCATTAAATGTCCCCATTGAACATCACCCAACCATTAGGTATATGGTCTATAATGGCTACTATAAGGTGATGTCCAATATTCCCAAAATGGGACAGTTACCAACCCCTGATA
>Ga0126342_10020867_pt1 | contig 10976 bp, 11 predicted proteins | sample Cyp1metagenome_FD_92528 | JGI IMG/M metagenome (GOLD analysis project Ga0126342, IMG submission 92528) | Coral microbial communities from Lord Howe Island, Old Settlement Bay, Australia - Cyphastrea 1 metagenome | ecosystem: Host-associated > Invertebrates > Cnidaria > Coral ... | reverse complement strand
GATAGATAGATACATAGAAGATAGATAGGTAGGTAGGTAGATAGTCAGAGAAAGAGAGAGAAAGAGAGGAGACCTCAAGCACCTTTCGGTCCATCAGTGGATTCGCTCTGCCATCTCTGATTCACAACAACAAATCTCTCCTATAGGTTTCCTATTTTTGAAACTTCCGCCACCGCCTTGTGCGGTACTACTGGTAAGTTGTAATTAATCATTACCTCGAGTTCTCGACTAAGTATTCTGCGCATTTGACATTTCATGAAATGTATCTGATCCAGAGCTTCCACATGCTACAAACAACCCAACCCAGTAACATGAACCAAAATGAGTTTAACACTCCGCACTCACGAGAAAGCCATGAGAGCCCATTTCTGAAAGTCGGAGAAACCCGTAGTGCCTATGAAGCCATGCTGGACCTCGCCAAAGGCAAAGCCCCATCCGAAGCTCCACCAGCCAAGAGTGCCAACACATACACTCCTCAGCACTCAGCACTCAGCACTGCTCAGCACATCGCACCAGAATCGTGGACTCTGTGGACTCAGTGGACTCAGTCTGAGTGGACTCACCAGATTCTCTGCAACGCCAACAAGGCTGCTCGGGTGAACGGCAGAAATCCTTCGAGTCCTGCCTCTGTGTTTCAGGTGTTTCATGTCTGTGTTTTTTTACACATTTGTTGGCAGCCAACGGACTGCCTCTGCCTTTGCTCATACTGCCCAGGTTCAAAACATTTTTGATCAACAAGTCGGAAGCATTTCGCGCACGACACGTGCCCGTCTCCACCATCGCGAAGCCAACGTGCATAAACACACACAAAGTACCACAGACCTCAACTGTTGCTCTCGTTGCTTCAGCAAATAATGTTTCAAAGTTTCCAAAATGCAGTCACCTGCATCACCTGCATCACCTGCATCACCTGCATCACCTGCATCACCTGCATCACCTGCACACTCGTGACCCAAAGTCCCAGGAGCAAAAATCCACACGGTTGTGATCGCAGATTCTTGCTCGGATTTTGTAGATCTCAAATCAAGGACCTGCCACCGTGCATTTCCTGTGGGCCTTTGGGAACCACGTCCACCAACCCCTCACAAGTCTCCGCAAGTTTCGAAGTTTGCAAGTCTCTACAAGTCTCTTTATTGGCTCGTTGATAAGAGAGAATAGAGGTGTTTGCAAATGAGCTGCAGGCGCGGCCTCTCTGCGCAACTCCTCCAGGTAGGCCAAGTGCTCGTTTTCGGGTACCGGTATTGGCTCCTGGTACCATCAGCTCATTGATTTTTAAAAAATTGCGAACCAAAAGATAAGGCACCTCCCCTGGTCTTTGCCAGCGGGCGCACCAGGCGCCTGGTAATTTCGTGTGTTTTCTGTGTTAAATGGGTTCGTTGGGGGGTGGGTGGGTGGGTGGGTGGGGGGGATGTTAACGTTCATTGGACTTGCACACTTACGTGATGCTACGCTACTGGGTGGGATGTTAACGTTCATTGGACTTGCACACTTACGTGATGCTACGCTACTGCACGTTCTCTTCAATTTACACAACTACGTGATGCTACGCTACTGCACGTTCGCTTCAATTTACACAACTACGTGATGCTACGTTGACTGGGGTGGGGGGTGGGTGGGTGGGTGGGATGTTAACGTTCATTGGACTTGCACACTTACGTGATGCTACGCTACTGCACGTTCGCTTCAATTTACACAACTACGTGATGCTACGCTACTGCACGTTCTCTGAATATGTTTTCCAATCTTTACAGAAAAGTGAAGACTTTGGTGGGGTCAGAGATGAATCCATCTCTGCGACGTCGTTACTTCCAATATGTGTGGAGATGTAATCTCCAAACTTGTACACCACTGGTCATGCTGAAAGAGCTGGCAAAGTTGGTGAAAAACAACGACGCCGACAACTGCTAAAAGAGTTGAAAAGAGATGTTTTGATGCAGAAACGCTATAAAAACGCCAGGCGCCTGACGCGCCCGCGACCTGGTGGTTTCCACCCCTCTGAAAAATATGAAAGTCAGTTGTTCACCTTATTCCCAATATATGGAAAAATAAAATTAATGTTCCAAACTCCAAACCACCAGCCAGATAAGGTAAATCATATAATCTTAATATCATCCAACTATATGGTATCTTTTCATACACGTTCCATAGCTGTGGAAAATTACCCGAGGGTGAAACCGTAGAAAATGTTGGGAAATGAAAGACAACAACCTGGAAAAGCCTTCGTTTTCCGGCCGTTTTCCTGTGTACCTCATTTTCAGACAACCCATATATCATCATATATATATATATATATATATGTATGAGATTTTTCGGTTCAAGCAATTGTCTATTGGTTGATGTATGGACGTAAACGACAATCTGGTTTGAATTTTATCTGGACAAAACCTTTCAACATTCAACAGGCTATGCACGGTTGTAGCATTTGAGATTACATCGCATTTGTACATAACAAGTAGCTGGCTGAAAAATGATCAAATGGCAAAACCCCAGTTTGACAGCTATCCTATTCAATATACGGCAGTTTAAGTACTTGCTTGATTTAACAGTTGATATTCCTCATTTCCTTTATTCTTTGATTTTCCAATCATTGATTCAATGCGGCTAGGCGGCTAGGGTATCTACCTCCAAATTTGGCCAGAAAACGGTAGTTACGATGCAGCCATAGCCACTAGTTCTCCCTCGGTTCGCTAACGCAACAGGAAAACATGACCCTACTTGCTAGCCCTAGGATGTTGCACCAGTACATGACATCCGCCTTTCTGGTGGTTAAAAATATCCGTTAACTTGGTTTCTATCCGCTATCCAAATTGACCAGCGAGTTTACACAGTCTACCGGGTATGTCTCAAAATGGGGGATATCACGGTAGAAGAATGATAAACCAATGGGTATTTATAGTGGATGTCCCATGAAAAAATGTGATTTTCCATAGTTTTTTGTATGTTTATCATTTTTAAGGGTTTTTCCCATCATCTTCAGACAAACCCAAGCGTTTGTTGCGACCCACATTCGCCAGAACAGGACACTGTCCACGCGTTGCCAAGGTTGCCAAGTAGCTCTTCGCCCCAGCAATGAAAATCTGCACAGCGCCGTCGCTCCAGGCGAGCGTTGTTGGATCATGGGAGGCTGGATATTGAAATAAGCTGCGATTGTCTCTTGTGACCTCGACTGGTGAAGAAATCGACCTGGATTTTTGCTTAAACACCATGTGGCCTTCTAAAAAATATCGGCCAATCTTAGATACCCTGCAACAAAAATGATTTAGTAGCTGGTTGGTAGATATTCCATGATATTCCCATTGATGCCAAAAGACTAAAGGATTAAACTACCCGTCTACGATTGACCTAGAGTCAAAGCAAAAGATGGCGATGCCCAGTGTGCTTTGTTGTATCGGAAGGCAGAGCGCGCATGCAACTCTTGGGGTGCAATCATTCGCCATAGCGTGCTTGGGAATTGCCTTGAACATATTGCGTATATCATATAATCATACGTATATTAAACATTATATAACCTCATGAAGGAAAAACACTTCGAGATGATAGAATGGAGTTTGATTGGTGTGGTTGGGCTGGCCACATCAAATGGCCCAGTTCTGAAGGTAATTGTAGAAAAAAGTGAACCGGGGTGAGGGTACGCTTTTTGCCTAGGGCTCAAAATCTGGGTGTTCCAAGACAAACTGGTTACTGGTTTCCTACCACAAAACGACCCAACAAAAAATCTGGCCTGGCCCCCTGGCTGTGCCCAGTTCTTCCTCAACCCTGCCGAGAATCCGAATAGGAAAAGCTGGTATCGAAGCCAAAGGCTTCCCAGGCCGTCAATCCTTCCTGTAAGCTTTGCCACGACACATCGCTCGCAGCGCTAACCTGGACTTCTTCAACTTGGACTCTGACGGCTTATGGAAGGGCGAAAAAATCGACTTGTATCACAGCGTTCCATACTTCACCTGTATACAGTACATATATGATCTATACATATATATATGTATAGATCATATATACATCATATATACATCATATATTATATGGTAATACAATACTACCATGTTTATTGGTTTTGCAATACTTAAAATATCTATTACCATGGGTTAGTTCCCCACACCCTTTTTTCAGCCGAATCCAGTGACTTGGCTCCAAGATTGACCAAAGAAGTTGAGAAATACCCTGGTTACTGAAGTCGTGGTTAATAATGGTTACCATCTGGTTATGACTAACATAGCCATGGAAATCCCCATTTTTAATAGGTAAACCATCTATAAATGGGCCATCTATACCATGGCTATGTTAAATAACCAGAGGGTAATATTTATGATTAATGATTGGTACGAGTAGTGGAACATAGTGGTTAACAGTTACTTACCCCCCCCAAAAAAAAATGGCAACCATAGTTTGCGTCAGATTCAGACAATTCCTTCCCTGTCCACTGCCACATTAGCATCCAAAGTACCAAACCGGCCACAGTGAGCAGTAGACGGAGAGTAGCCATGGCAGGTTTCAGGCTAGGCTAAAAGGCAGCAAAAGATATTTGGCTGGCTGATGGTTGCAACATATGGTGAGAGGACATTCATTCCTGACAGACATCCAACTTGGAGGTACAGTGTCTAGATCATATGTTTCGGAGGTATGTGAGGTCAATGTTTTACGGCTATGTATACGGAACTCTGCTCCAACTATAGCCTTACAAGACCTAGATGGGCAGCTGGGTTCATGGCCGCAACCCAGGGTCTACGGTAGCAGGCCCAGGCGGTTGAAAAGCTGCGGGAAAACATTGCCTTTTCCCAGGGATACAGCTGCAACCAGCTGCAACAAAATCAAATGTAGCCATAGAAATCTCAAGGAGCCGCGGCTGCATAGGATCTAGTTAATCTAGTTATCTTCTAAGGTCATGGGGGCTGCGAATCGGCTGATGTTTTGGGGAATCATCTGCGCTGACATGATCTGGTTCCGTCCGAGTTTAGATGCTCTGAACATGTTGTGAACATGAGAATCTGTCAGCATTAACCATATCAAAGATCATAAGGACAGAAGCCACAAGCACCAAGCGGTTTTTCATTTGGCGAAAGTATTACAATAAGTACTGCATCAACCATGGCTTTATCCAAGCTGAGCATCCAGAATCCAGACTTTTCGAAGTTTTCCATCAAATAGTGCTTGGAACTCCTTCTGAAACAATGACATTTTGTCAGTTGAAGGGGGAACTGACCCGGAGCCAAGGCCATGGAATTCAACATCATATTATAAACATATATTATATATTAATGTGTATGTCTCCATATATTGGCATCATAAACATCCAACATCATCTGGGTACATTATAATTCGCTGACTCACTCATCTGAAATCCTGAAATGATGTTTTTTTGGGACAGTTTCCCTGTATATTCACAATCATTTCTATCTCCATCCTGGCCTTCATCCATCCGCACCACGTCATGTTGAAAGACCTGCGCTTCTCCACAAATGCGGCTCCTTTTTTGGGCACTTTTTTTTCAGAAATGGGGAGAAATCATAGGTCAAATCTATCAAAGTTCATCGCTTGTGGTGTGCGAAACACAATCACTGAACATCACTGAACATCACTGAACCCTTTCCACACCATGTTAGCTCTAAACCCATCCTTCATGGATCAATCGCAGTATGGTGCCCTTTGTTTTTGCTGATGAAATGAAAAGAACCACAATGTCTCTGGTTGGTGGCTGAACCACCGAACAGATGGGAGTAAAATGGGCGATGATCATTCCATCTGAAAAGAAAACAATTTCGAACTACTGAATCCAATTTCAATGTGGCTACTGTCCCATTCAGAGGAATAAACCTAAAACATCTTGACACATCATTGAAGAAAAAGTGACTGACCTGTACCCTTCCGCAGCACGGCAATGGGAAATACAGTAATCCCTATACAACTGGAGGTTTATAGCTGCGAACATAACCTATACCCTCTGGTAAACTAATATAGCCATTAAAAATGGCCATTTATAGTGGATTTTCCCATTAAAAATGGTGATTTTCCATAGCTATGTTAAATTACCAGAGGGTAAATCTGGAGGATTTTCCAGCTGGCCATGTTTCATTCTCGGATGGTAACTTGACTGGCCAGGATTCTCCAGGACAAGCACATCTCCAGGCTCAACTCCATGGCAGTCTGGCTGTCCGCGTGAAATTTTCCAATGAACGGTGTGTTTCATTCTGTTGTTACTTGAAACTTCACAGATACCATCTGGAAATTCAACATAGCTATGGAAGCCACATTTACCTACTGTTTACATGGCCATTTTCCATAGCAACCTGTTAGTACCAGAAGGTAGTCCATATCAATCAGCCAGATATCCATAGATTTCCTGATCTCACATTGCCACATCACTATCTAGATATCCCCAGATTAGTCTTTCGTCATATCCCTACAAAGTGGTGCCCCCCATAAGTTGCTTCATAAAGCCCATTAACAACCATTTAACTAGTTCGAGACATGCTCCATAAACATCCAGAAACCATAAATCTTGGAGTTATCATCTTCCTGGGGGATGGAACACATCCACATCCCTTAGCTTACGGTTCATTCTGGTCAGGCCTCCTTTGCATAGGCCTCATCTGCTGGGTCCTGCTGAAGATGGAGTTGTTTCAAGTGGGGTAACCCTAGTGGAAACAACCTTTTCCTCTGGAAAATGTTGAGAACAATCGTGGGCTTGCAAACATTCAGGACAATCCACCAAGTGTTTTTGGGAATAACACCCCATTTTGAAACAGACCTGCAGAACAGCCCATGATGTTCAACCAGTTCCCAGGTGCGTCACCCACCACGTCCTCTTCATCGTCATCATCCTCCTGCAATCCGTTGGACCATGTTGGACCCCGAAATGCCCAATGCCAGCTCTCCACGTTCGTTTGATCCCCAAGTGTTTGATGGTTGTAAGTTATAATCCCTATAAATAATGGTTAAATCTCCATATTAGATTGATAGTTCATCATGAAGCAACAGGGCTTTATTAGCCGCCACTCATTTCAGCGGCCTGTGGCTTCTCGGGCCCCTTCATGCCGGTACCATCGATGACTTAGCGCAACACGACTTGGGACCCGGGGGCATTCTGGGCAGCCCGGGGGCATTCTGAGACCGGAGGGATCCGGTTTTCGTGTCTGATACCATGCCTGTTTTACATCAAAACAAGAGGGATTTCATTAATTTTTTCATGGGATTCTTGGTGATGAAACCATTGGGGATGTCTGATACCATTCTGCTATGGCCATTTATAGTGGATTTACCCATTAAACATGGTGATTTTCCATAGTTTTTTGTTAGTTTACCAGAGGGTTGTTTCCTGGGATTTTTAGTGATGGATCCTATGGGAATCTATGGGATATTTGCTGGGGTCTTGCTATACCACTGGTCAGTTCTGGGTTTTGGAGGGCCCAGGTTCACCACTGACAAAAAAATAAGATGGTCAAACATAGACATAGCATGAAATAAACATATTCCCCAAAAATAACTAGCTAGTTTATATGTTAAGTTGCGGTAGTTTTTGTGTTCGATACATCCCAAATCGTCTGGAAAACAACGGTTATGCATGGTGTCCGCCCGGAAATGGGGTGTACCGGCACAAAAAAAAAACAAACTATTCTCGCACAAAGCCACCTATGATGAAAATAAATGAATTGTTGGCGTCGGCCAGAATAGGATAATTGATGATAATTGCATATGTATATATATATATACACGATATACCCTCTGGATCCCTCTGGTAATTTAACATAGCTATTGAAAATCGCCATTCAGTTCGTTGATTTACCCATTAAGAATGGTCATTGTTCATAGTTTTTTCGTATGTTTACCAGAGAGTACCCAGTATGGTCACAAACAGGACACCGTGGGATGTCTTGTGGATCAACATCCAGGTTTGTCAAGCTCTCCATGACAAGGAGTGAAACATATTGATGTTATGCTTGGCTCTGTCAGATCCCAAATACAGTATCAAACGTGCGCGGTTTCTGGCTTCATTTATAGCATCAATATTGATAATTTTTGTCTCATGTTCCCCCGCTACCAATGCCAATGACCAAATATTATTATGATGTATCCAACATATTCACTCCCCTTTGATGGGTAAATGCCCAAAAAATGATCAACCCCGGCCATTTTGTTTGTTTTAGCTGGTGAGAATAATTCATTCCCATTTGTTGTAAAATATACACAGGTACCACAATGTACCCAGCCTTTTAATGGTTTATCTAAACTATTTACATCTAGTTACAATGCTTGGATGAGTCCCCTTCATATGTATATATATATGTATAAAAACATGCTTTGGGGATGGTTCCCCATAAAAAAAAAATGTGAACCATCCTTCCAGTGGCGTCAAGGTTTTTTAGGTCATTGCTGAACTTAACCATTCAAATGCAAAAAAAAACAGCATGAATCTTAGTTTTGCAAGCAAACAACATCAACTCACCCTTTAGTAACTTTAGTAATTTCATGTAGCTATGGAAAATCTCCGTTGTTATATGAATCGTCGAAGACGATTCAAGCCATTGTCCATAGCACACTGTTAGTCTACCGGACGGTATTCCAGCAGCCATCATACCCCGTCATGGATTTATTGATGTTTTAGCCACACATTGATTCAGAATAGCAATTATATCATATTATATAAAGGTTTTAGATCTAAAGCCATGGTTGATATTTAAAAAATCTAAGAAATCCACGGGGTGTTTTTTTCTAAATGGTCCCAACTATGTGTGTTTTTTTTTTTCTAAACCATGGCCCATGGTGATAGTAACTGCATCATTCAGTGGCCAGGACCTCCGGACATATTGTAACCCTCCGGATTGCCATGGGGATCCCCAAAGACATATCTCTGATTATAATCCCCAAACATACCCTCTGGTTATTTAACAGTTTGCCATGGAAAATGGCCCATAGACATAGATGGTTTACCTATTAAAAATGGGGATTTTCCATGGCTATGTTAAGTAACCAAAGGGTATCATTATCCAATAAAACACAGGTATCTTGATACATATCTGAATAATTATCCCATTAATCATGATTATCCTATTATTGCAATGATATCATCATATCACTATCATCCCTGATATCTTCTACATCTTCACGGGACCATGACCTGTTCTCAAGAGAGAACGCATGCTTTGGTGACCACAGTGGATCAAGGTAGACTCCCCTCACAGGGGAAGAGAAGTGAGTACCAAGGCCAAGCAAGCCATCCGTAGGTTGGAGTCTACCCTTCCTGTAGTAGGAAGCACTTGTCAAGCAAGTCTAGGCAAGCCAGGTTGTGACTGGCAACCCAGATGGCAAAAGGGTCACGATCGACTCCAACTACCCTGTAGCCTTGCAAGCACAAGGCGATGATGTCATGGCCAAGTCCGACTCCAAGAGCTACGATCACTGAGTCCTCAGGCAAGTGGACGCACTTCGCCATCAGCTGAGCACCAACTCCAGAAGATGATCTAGCAACCATATTGTTTAGCCATGGTTTAGCCCTAGAACATAGGCCTTTGAAAAATGGCAGCTAGCTTCAATAAATCCAAAAACATCGGTTCCCGTCGAGGACTCGACTCAAGGTGGGACAGGTGGCAGCCTCTTCTTCCTGGGAAAATACTGGGGAAATTCGTTGGGAAAATCGTTGGGAAATACGGATCAAGCCATAAACACACACACCCAACTATAAATCATGGAACATGACCCATTTTTTTTCACGATATGAACACATCGTGTTCATTTTTTGTGGGAAAATCGTTTTCACACATGGAATTGAATGAATGGGCAACAACAATGGGATCATTCGGACCATACAGCGGAAGGCTGTAAAGGGGCACTCTTTGGGTCTTGAGCAACACCCACAGGGAAAATGATGGTGATAAACCAAAGGCTTATCAACAATCCTAATGATTAAATCACCGTTTTGGAAACTTTTTTTGTTAGTACTACCGGTGATCCCCAATATTCTGAATACTATTCTTTATAATTGGTAATTTATCACTAGTTTGATCCATTTTGGGCACAACCACTGAAAATCGTCAGGGTCTGACTGCAACTGATTGTCATGTTCGCCATGAAATCAAACCATCAAACCATGTTGGGGCCAAAAACGGGATCCCTTACTACTGAATCCTCTTTCCAGCAACCTGAAATTTGACGCACACTTACATGATTCCCGACTGACAAGTGGGTTCTTTCGGATACCCCAATGTGACAACCAAATAACATCATGTGTCGAGCTGACTGCTTCCACGAGAAACATCTTGCGTATAGACTCCACCTAGATATTATATTGGTCAGAAGTATGAATTCATTTCTCTAAAATATTGCATTTTTTACATCGCAACATCGCATAATTTGCTGATTATGGATTGTCCGAACATAGCGCGGCCCTGATCTTTTTCCACGGTGATGGTTTATCGCTTTATATATTCACTTGAGCCATAAACAATCATAAATGCTTAAGTTTGTTTTTTTAGGGTCCACACATGTTGTTTTCCCTTGTTTTTTGACATGTTTAGAAGCTTCTCTTCACGAACCATGGCCATCCCAGGTTTTTTTTGGGCGCTAAGAGCGGATCCAAGACTGGAATCTGGTTCAAGCCTCACAGGACGGCGGGGATCTGACCGGTGCTGGTTCTGGCCCTCTCATGATATCTCATGATATCTCATTATATCTCATTATATATATGTATATATATATATATCATTGTATCTCATGATATATTAATACGGCAGGGGGAGGAGGTTCCCCGAGATGACGTCAATCAGGATCAGTGAATTGGAGAAAAAACAGTGTTTCACTGTGGTACAATGGATTTTTTTCATGTCGTTCTTTTCATTGTTGATGTCTTTCAATTACGGATATTTTTTTTTTTCGTCCGTCGAAGTTGAAGTCAATTATGGACCATCACAATATGTTTTTTTTGGTGTTCTTATTTTCTCCATTGGAATTACGAGGTGCACATTTTGTGCTATATCAAAGATCATTGG
>Ga0126342_10020866_pt1 | contig 10977 bp, 11 predicted proteins | sample Cyp1metagenome_FD_92528 | JGI IMG/M metagenome (GOLD analysis project Ga0126342, IMG submission 92528) | Coral microbial communities from Lord Howe Island, Old Settlement Bay, Australia - Cyphastrea 1 metagenome | ecosystem: Host-associated > Invertebrates > Cnidaria > Coral ... | reverse complement strand
TTGACCGTCCCACACCTGCCACACAAAACGGACTTGAAAATGCGATCCGCGGTTGACCGACATGGATGTCTTGTAAAGCTTTCAAGAAGCATAAACTTTGTTCCTCCTGAAGTATATATACATATATATGTATATAAAATGGGAAGTTCACCGGTCTACCTGAGCAGCTCCAGGTCCCACCCAAGGATTTCTCCCACGGGGCGGAGGCAGCATCATTGTCCCTCGGCGTCGTTGTGAATTTAACGGTCGCCCCAAGCAACGGGAGCTTCGTTTCACCGTTGAAACCGTGGGAACTTCATGGGATTTTAATGGGATTTAATGGGATTTAATGGGATTTTAATGGAATTTAATGGGATTTAATGGAATTTTATGGTATTTTATGGTATTTTTAATGGATTTTAATGGGAAATATGATGGTTACCCTCTGGTAAATCAACAGTTGGATGTGGAAAATCAGCCATTGTTAGTGGTGAAACACGAATCTTCCAACGCCGGAAAAAAGTGTGAAAATTTCCTGGAGGGTATAACTGTTGGATACTTGAAACTTGAAGACTTCAGAAGACTTACCCTCTGGTAAACTAACATAGCTATGGAAAATCACCATTTTTGATGGGAAAATCCACTATAAATGGTCATTTTCAATAGCTATTTTGACATAACCAGAGGGTAACTATTGGATGGGCTTCAGAGATTCCTCACTCCGAGCTCTTGACTGACTTTTTTCGTATCGTTTTTGTTGGGTTAGTCGCTGAAGTTTGGAGACTTTTTCAAGCGGTAACAAGACATGGCTGTTGAAGCCATGAAGAGGGTCCAATTCTTTCAAAATTTCATCTTATTTTGTTGGTTGAAGCCCCATTTGAAGCCCCATTTGCTAGTCAAATCTTTATTTTTTAGATTGACTATAAGGTTTCAACTGTGACTAACGTCACCATTTCTATGTACTGACTAGTTATGTCCGCTGATGCCCGAATTATTTGCTTGAAGTTTCCTGGTCAGATCCATAAATTCTTACTGCCTAAATCCTCAGATTTTTTCAAGTTCAATCCCAATTTTTGAGAGTTCCTGAACCGATTTTCTTCAGTGAAATCCGGATGTTTCTTATTACCCTCTGGTAAACTAACATAACTATGGAAAATCACCATTTTTAATGGGAAAACTCACTATAAATGGGCCATTTTCCATGGCTATGTTAGTTTACCAGAGGGTAACTCCTAGAATCTCCCCAAATCTCAGGTTAGTTCGCCTGGTACGTGCGCTCCCGCGGGGCTTCCTGCTCCGCACCATGCTCGAACCCTTGGTACAGGACGGTCACGTTGAACGGCCGGCCGGCTGTGTTTCGTTGGAAAAAAAAAGATGTTCGTGGTCATTTTTACTGGGTTTTCATCGGATTTGATGTGATATCTGGTTGGTGTTTGGAACATGAATTATACTTTTCCATAGGGAATGGAAAAATCATCCCAACTGACGAAGTCATATTTTTCAGAGGGGTAGGGCTCAACCACCAACCAGATATACACATGATGGTCCTGGTCACCGGTATGTCGAAATGGGCCATTTTCGATCCATGGCAATGTTATTAATAGTAACTTAGTAACTCCAAGAAAAATCGAACCGTGATTTCTCGCTACTTTCAACTTTTCTGTGGGATTGCTATACAAAATATATGGTGCAATGTGAGGCCCCCAAGATAGCTAAGTTGGTTTATAACTCCAATAACTATGGTTTATGGTACCTATAACTATAGTTACTTGGGCTTATAAATCAACTTTTTATAACTGGTGGGGCCACATTGTGGACATCAGTGTGTCGAATCCTCGGTCCAAGAAAGCGAGCATCAAATGGCCTCCCAAAATGGATCCTGCGACAGGAAGACACCAGATTTTTGGGCTTTTGACCTGCAAAAACAGGGAGGATACCAAAATGGTAAACTAAGAATATAGGAGTTATTTTTGTGATAGTGTAGGAAAGATGATGATAAACCAATGGATGGAATGGGGTACCCTATTTTCAGACATGGCCCATATGGGTTTGGAGATGGAGATGAAGATCTGGGACCCAACTAAGGGCCATTTTGATGGGAAGATGATTGAAAATCATGAGAACATTGGCAAACACTTTCCTCAGTTTCTTCAGATACTAAACCCATATGAACTTTGTTGGTCATAGTTCCCTAAATATTATATTCATATCCTATGATCTTCCCAATTTGACATCATTTTACTTCTTTACCTGAAACGTATCTGGATCGTTGCTCTTGCAACCTTGTTCCAGCCTAAAGTTTCCTGAATCCATCCACTGATGAACCATGAAGCATCATTTTCTCCATGAAACACGACCATTTTTAGTGTGGGCATTTTAGCCCCTAAAGTTTCCATCAGATCCACTGAAACATTGCCATTTTATTGGCCGTTTTGATGTGTGTTTTTTTTCTCCGTAAATCTCATTTTCAGATTTTCAGCGTTGTGACCTCCGTCAGGAACTGTTGGAGGCCATCTTCTGCCCTGCTGCCACGTTTTTTTTTGGCTCAAACTCGGGAGGAGATGTGGATGGACAAATCACCTCAAAGAAAGTGGGTTTTCTTACTTGTGCTTAGTAGGGAATTTTAGGGAATGATCCACTGGCTAGCTATCAATAATAATCCCAGCAACCCCCATTCCCATCTATTCCCTACTAAGCACCAGTAAGTTTTTGGATGGTTTTTGTAGCCCTTTCTCCACCTTTACCCACCCTTTACCCATCCGAATGGCAGGTGACTGGCCCCGAACCCTACCATCGCTGCAGGCGCCACATCATTTTAAGGAAGGAATGGGTACTTAATAATTGAACGATCATTTTCTTTCGGGGAATATGTTACTGTAGTATATTTTTATAATGCTAAGAATTGATCATTCAACATCAACTGATATAGATGATACCTGCATCTATAGTGAGATATTTAAGTATTCTAAGAATAATGATGAATACTTTTCTTCTTTTTCTGGTGGGTATCTTCTGAAGAATTATATCATATGAAGGATATGATGGGACAATCACGTGCTGAATCGCTGGATCAGTGGACTTTTTGCTGCGACCTCACATGCATTTTTGCTGCATCATTATCAGGTAGCTTCAAAAAGATACGGCCAACAAAGGCATTAGATAACTTATCAAAAAATAGATACGGCCAGCTTTATAGATCCGCTAGTTCATTATAGATACTTACCATCTGGTTATTTAACATAACCATGGAAAAACCCTCAGAAATGGAGGTTTCAATGGGAAAATCCACTATAAATGGGCTATTTTCCATGGCTATGTTAAATAACCAGAGGGTATCATTAGAGAACTGATCTAGCAATGTATCCACCAGCGAGAGCTTGGACCTCAGGATCTCAAGGAATCCGAAGTGACTTGCGAACGCCTCGGCCACGTGGCAGCACCTGGCAGCATGGATGCGAGCGGCGAAGAAACGACCATGACTGTAACTCATATAGCTATCATATATAATGTATAATAGATAATATATGGTTATAAGTTATAATATATATATATGTATGTATATGGTAATATATATACTGTATATATATATATATATATATTTGTAATAGCTATAATAACCATATATTATATATATAATATAGCTATAATATATGATATATGGTAGTAAATATGGCTATAGTGACTACCCATGGTATGGATATGTTAATATGTAATATAGCTATCATGCCTGGGTTTGCTTGAGTTTTGTTTGAATTTTCTCAATGAGAACTCTACCCCGAACTAGCCAAACTAGTGAATCTATATGGGAAATGTGGTCAATTTTCTGTGGAACCAATTCAAAACATGGGGTCTAAAACTAGCATTCTAAGCCAGCTAAAAATGGGATTCGCCCCAGAGAAAAGACATTCTTGGTAGTAAATCACCATAAATCACCATAAATCACCATAAATCACCAAAAATCACCAAAAATCACCATAAATCGCGATAAATCACCATAAATCACCAAAAATCACCATGAATCGCCATAAATCACCATAAATCATCATAAATCACCATAAATCACCATAAATCACCATAAATCACCATAAATCACCATAAATCACCATAAATCACCAAAATCGCTATAGTTTATAACCTATGGTTAACACGGGGATTTATAGCAGATTTATGGTTGGGACAATTTTTTTGGGGGATAAAGGGAGATAAACCATGAAACATGGGGATTTGACGAAGAAAAAATGGTGGTTTCATGGGGATTGGATGGGATCAAAAACACTGCAGTGATGGTTAGGATTGGGGTAACTACCCCAAAAGAAAACCGACCCAACATGATTTCAGGTGTTCGTGAAGTACCACAGAACTTACCCCAAATTACAAATCTATTATTACCGTATAATCATTTTATCATGGCTAGTGAATTATGGTAAAACAGAAATATCCATTTTTAGATGATTTTCCAACAATATAAGTGACTGATGATTTTCCAGCCAAGATTTTCCAGCCAAGGGGTCAACCTTCATCTGAGATCGACATGAACTGGGATTTGCCCGCCCACCTCTCATCTACCGAATTCGTTACCTACCAAGTGAACTAGTGAAAGAATTTTCAGCTGATCTGCTCAGGCTCAGTTCAGCATCTACTAGGATTTGCATTACTGCATTGGTGTTTATGCTCTCTGTACATGTATGGATTACACGTTAACATGTATTTAACTTAGTTCTATAATACATATCAACTATATATATATATATATATCAATAACATATGTCATATGTCTGTTAAAAGTGAATTGGTCACATGTCGCAGAGCCAATTGCTCAACCATATGTACTTCCGAAACGGAAAAGGCTGGTGGCATCCTTCCCCCCCCATCGAATCTGCCCAGGGCAACTTAGCACCTACGCGCAGCTCATCAGCGGTCTGCGAGTCGGGGTCTCCTGGGTTTTTTATAGGATTTTCCATGGGATTTAACCGTCAACAATAGGGATTTTGCAGGGTTTTTCATGGGATTCTGGTTGGTGGTTTGGAACATTTTTTATTTTCCATAATATATGGGATAATCCTTCCCATTGACTTTCATATTTTTGCAGAGGGGTTGAAACCACCAACCAGGATTAAAACCATCTGCTTATTATAGTTATGGCATAGATGGCCGAGGTCGAAAAATCGCTGGTAAACACCAGGAATCGTGGCGAGGTGGCGAATCAGTTCCGTAACAGCCCCATTTCTCCCAGTTTCAAAACCATGATTTCCATATGATTTCTTTGGGGGATAATCATCATACGATCATATATATATATATATGTATATAATTATATATTAATGATATATCAAAATCCACTATATACACAATTATATGTATATAATATAATATATATATATATATTATACATATATATATATATATCTATATCATATCATAATCCATCATAATCCACTAAAAAATCCCCAAAACCAGCTTCGAGGCGAACTTGCAGGTGGCCCAAAAGGCCACCGAAGAAATGAAGCAGAAGGAGAGCACGGCGCCCGGGGGCCCCAGGACTTGGCTCTGGAGATTTTTCGGATTTTTTTTTCGATTTGTTTTTTGGGTTTTTTCGGACTGGGAAAATTCTGGAAAGATTGGATGGACATGATGGACATGTGCTGTTTTTTTTTTTTTCGGATGGAATGTCATTGGATGAATTGAAGAACGGACGTTCTGAATTCCCTGAACATTTTCCCATGGAATCTTCTGTTTAGGAGGGATTGATGAAGTGTCGAAACGAAGTTTTCTCCATCCCAGCTATGTTCAAAAAGGTAGGATGCTTGCCGTCGGCATCTCCGCCGAGGAGCATGCTCGCGAAAACCAAGAGCCGTGCTTATGAGGCCACGGTAAGTGGAGCATCCCGGGAGTGAAGATTTTTGATAGCGGCTACCAGCAGTAAGAACTCTGGCAACTGGAGATGCTCAATTTTGATCCACCAGAATTGTAGTAGTAGATATCTAGCAAAACGATGTGCCAAAGTTGAAACACACGCAGTTTTTGGTGACACTTAAGGTCGCCCAAGAATCAGACACCATGAATTTCAGTTTGCAAAAGCAACTAGGGGGCTCTACCCCTAATTTCTATGGATAATTTCTATGGTGTAAATTAGGATGGCAATGGGTTGATTAATCATCAACTTTCCAGATGAATATGGCATTAATGATGTTGGATGATGGCTGATCATTTTTCAAGTACCTCACAACTAGAAAGTGAGAACGTGCGATAAACCTTCGGGCCGTTGGAACAGTTTGGTGCTGTGGTTTTTGCAAAACATCTCCCAAACTTGCGCAGACTCTGTTTGGAGTTAGATTGCCCAAAGCGCAAGTTGTAAGCTTTCAAAGTATGTGGGAAACCCATGTCAACCCAATAATAGACCATTCCAACATATCCTAACCCAAACATTTTGGGATCATGTATTACATAATCCCAAATAGAGGTACTTATGTACGGTACATAAATCCCTGAAAGCTGCGTCAACCCCCTCATTGGTAGGAACTTCGGGTTCAAGTCCGACGATTGGAGGAGAACTGGAGGGAAGATTCGCGGTTTTTGATGTCCGTGGGGTTTTCCTAGCCCAGGTGGTCTTTCTGGTGGGTCAATGGTAGGTCTTCTCTGGAAGCCACGGAAGTTATTTTCGGACATCCCATGGTAGGTCCATCCGCAGTCCCTCGGTGTTTTGAGGGACTCAAGTCGTAGCCTCTGCTTCTGAAATCAGGCTGAAAAAAGATCCGTCATGAAGAGATCGATGATTCTCCTATTGAAGATAGGGATTCCGAAAGCATGTGCCAGTACGGCGTACGGGTCTCTCGGAAGATCTCAACAAACTGCAGCAACCGCATTTTGAACGTGATAGCGGTATGCCGGTCTTGTTCAGGATCCTTGGGGTGAAGCATGTAGGTGGGGAATCCAAAAACGACTTAAGGTGACAGCATGACTTTCAGCGCTGGAAAACATAAACTCAGCGCCAGAACATCTTTTCCATTGTTTTCCCAAAAATCTGACAGAGTACCTGGAACTGAAAAGGATGGCTCTGGAAGGTCATGGTCTGCCTTCAATGGTCATGGCTTGGATTTGCTGATCAAAATGAGTTCCCCATGGGTTAATCCTCTGGGGAAGCTACTGGGTGTTGATGGCTAAAGCTGTGCATTTTAGAGAGGATATAAGAGCCCCAAATGGGGTCAAGTTTGCTTGTCAGCTTGATGTAGTTCACGAAATTTGACCAGAAATCGGCTAGTGCAAGTCTTCATTGTTGGACATGTACGGGCTTGACTTGACATTATGTCGCTTACATCATGTCACATTGGGGCTGCAGACTTGAGTGGCCTGCCACAATTCTGGAGGTCATATTCCAACTTTTTTTGTGGTGAAATCACCTTAGCCCCGAGTAGTCCCCAGAAGTGGATCGGTGAAGAAACCTATTTTTTTGTCCCAAGAAATCACAAGAAATCCCAATCAATCCCAATGAATTCCAATGGATCCCAGGAAATCCCAACAAGAATCAGCATTTTTCTATGGTCAAACTCCAGACCCACGGCACAAAAATGCCGCGAGGACGAGCGCGATCAGAGCCGCGTCGCCAAAGATGTGGCGCAGAAGCAGTGCGCCGAGGCGGAGGAGGTGCGAAGTTCGGCGTTTTTTTTGGGAAAGTGGGTGATTTGGGTATGGATCAATACCTATTAATACCATTTTTAGGGGAATGAACATCCATTTACCAGCTATTTTGATGTGAACTACTGGGGTACAAGGTTTTGACACACTGCCATAAAACAATAATAATGGTGATAATGAACTGGAGAATCACCATCTTTAGTGGGTAAATCACGATTATTGAATAATGTGGGTAAAATGGTGATCAATGGTGATTAATGATGTTTAATGGTGATTAATGATGGACAATATATCATATTAATAGTCTATTAATTGGATTAATGATGATTAATGTGGGTAAAACAATGTCATAAACCACCCATTTGGGAATGACAACCATACCACCTATATATGGTGAAATTGGGGATGGTTTGTTATTGTTGTTTTACCAGCATTAGTAGTTCTAGACTATAACTTATAGTTATCACTTAATTATTGGGATAGTTACTATACAGTTATCCCTCATAGTTATAACGAACAACACAAAAATAGGACAATAGTTCTATATTATATAATTTATATAGTTCTAACTTAATTATTGGGATGATTAAGAGTTAAATAGTTATCCCAAGTGCTATGGCAATTTTAGTGGAATTCAATTGGTATACAGTAGCTGTCTCAGCTGGGCGTTTAAATTATCGCACTCATCCCAAGTGGTTGGGATTTGTTAGGAAATCACTTTATATAGTTATGTCAACCGGTTGGTTATGAACTTTTAGTCATCCCAACCGGATGGCTTTTTCTTTTTTTAACTTATGTCAGTGGTTGGTTGTTAACTTCCAAAAAAATCCGAACTGGTTGTAACTATTAGCTATCCCAATCGGTTGGTTATGAAATTATAGTTGTCCCAACTGGTAACATTACCCAACTGGTTGTAACTATTAGTTCAATACTCCTTGGAGAGGGTGATTTTTCCTGGATCCGTGCAACATGGACCAAGCTGGGCAATTGGGAATGGGTCGATTGGATACTATAACAAGGTGAATGGGGGTATGAACGTTCAAACATATCAGCGCTATTTTAAGGTGTTTCCATTCAGAAGGGTACGTGAAATGACCCTTTTTTAGCATTTCGCATCATATAACCATCGAAATCGAGCTTTTAGAGTTTGAATGTGGGTTTTGGTGGGTAGTTTGGTGCATATCCAACTAGTTGTTACAGTGGGTCATTGCTGACGTTGCTGGTTTCACCAAGCGATTTTCCGGGATCCATCACGATTTTTTTTGGTGCCTTACAACCGTTGAAAATGAACAAGTAGATGGGAAACAACTTTCGAGAATTTGCCAACTTGTGTTTTTTTCCCCATAACTATATATATATTATTTGTTACCTCACTTTCAACATCTTTCAACTATCGTCGGGATGGGGCATGGGAGGTAGAGTGGGGGGATTATTGCTGATATTGGTGGTTTAAGCAGTACAACATGAACATTAGACTATATAATTATAAGCATTCACGCTACTATTCTGTTGATTCCATATTTTTGATAGGTAAACCCAAATGCCTAATATTAGTGGCACCCCCCAAACTGGGCTGAGCACGGTTGAGTATGGGGGATAAATAAACCTTGGTGAAATAAGGAGAGAATTGCCACGATCATTGGGTACTACTTACAAGGCATTGCAAGGCCCTCGTCGCTATGTAACATTCTTGGTCCTTGGTGGTTACGTGGTCGACGGGTCAACGGGTACCCGCAAGATGTTTGTTGTGGCTAAGCAAATCTTGGATTTCATCAACCACTGATCGAACTATGAATCTTCGCTGGAAAGGTAAACCCTCCGTGAACCAATGGATGAGAAAACATGAGAAAACAATCCATTTGCATTATGAAGTATATGAATTATTTCTTTGAATGGGAAACATCAATATTTTTGGTGGGAAAAGTCCAGGGACAATCGGTACTTGAATGGGGAATATGATGGAATGTGCAAAAAAAGCACTGGGACTGATTCAATCAACTTAGAGATCAATCCAAGTATGGGGGTTTAACCATGAACATGTTGAACTATGTTGTTTTTTCTTTTTTTTAAACAAAAATACGGACTTGGCAGTTCAAAGATCAATAGGACATGTACCTTAAAGATCAATGGGAAGATCCTGGGAATATCATGGGTTGGGCCGTTGCTTGCGGATGGGGGAATTGACCAACAATCCATCGAGACTTTTTTTTTCGGGACGTTTCGATGGCTTTTTGTTTTTTTTTTAAAGAAAAAACTCTGGGTTTTAAGGAACCAACATTTGGATGAAACCATGATTAAGGGTGTGTAAATATGCACAAAGAATGGGCAATGCGACTCAATGTGTTGGCGCTTATCAGAGTCCAAAGTTTGCTTCGCCGAGTCCCAAGATCTGGTAGCCTCAGACTGACACATCTTGCGAAGTGGAAAATGGCGAGTCAGTTCGTTGATCCCATGAATTTTGGATGGATTTTCCATGCTTTCTTTGGTTTTCTGTAAAGGTTTTCCAGTTTGGGTAATCCAGTCCTCTGAGGGAAAGATTTGGGGATCCCGGGGATTTTGGGGGATTTAGGGGATCCAGGGTCCCTGTTGTCTCAGTTCTTTGAAGTCTTCAAGCAGCAGACCAAGTTGGCGCTGAACGATTACGGCGAGATGCAGTGCGACCGAAATTTACATTTTTGCGGCTTAGCTCAGCGAGTCATGGAGAAAGAAAATTCATCCAGTACCCTCTGGTAAACTAACATAGCTATTGAAAATGACCATTTTTAATGGGACAACTCACTATAAATAGCAATTTTCAATAGCTACGTTAAATTACCAGAGGGTACATTCCAATAGATTCCATCAGCATTCAAAAAAACATGGGCTGATCCAGTACATTCCGATTCCATCGTCTAAAATTGTGGGGCTATTCAAGTTTGGAAGGGATTGGAACGAGGGAAAAAGTGGGAGGATTACCTCGTGGCGAATGTCTCAAAAGAAATGGTTTCATCAGCAACATGAGTCCAAGATTCCAAGATGTCTCTCTCTCTCTCTCTATCTATCTACCTGCCTACCTATCTACGTAGTCTAATCGAATCGAATCGAATCGAATCGAATCGAATCCAATCTATCTGTCTATCTGTCTATCTCTATCGATCTATCCATCCATCTATCTATCAATCTATCAATCAATCTATCTATCTATCTATCTTAATTATAACTACGACTATAATTATAAAATTATAGTTTATTATTATATTACATATTAATAATATAAAATATTATTATATGCATGTCTTATACAGATTAATTTGAATATAAATGTGTATATATATATACATGTACATATGTATATCTCTCTATATATATAATATATATATATATAAT
>Ga0126342_10020865_pt1 | contig 10977 bp, 8 predicted proteins | sample Cyp1metagenome_FD_92528 | JGI IMG/M metagenome (GOLD analysis project Ga0126342, IMG submission 92528) | Coral microbial communities from Lord Howe Island, Old Settlement Bay, Australia - Cyphastrea 1 metagenome | ecosystem: Host-associated > Invertebrates > Cnidaria > Coral ... | reverse complement strand
TTTCTCAAGAAACATACCACAGACGAGAAAGCAGCGTAGCCCACCAAGTCACATTGCACGCCAATCACATACAGCCGCATTCGCCGCGGAGATCCAAAATCCCGGCCCTTCAATGAACGCATGCGTAAAATCATTGTTTTCTGGAAATGACACTGTGGTTTGAAGGAAATGCAAGTACCACCCACCGACCATGGCAGACTATGACTCTGACTATATCATTAAACTATATCAAAACGGTTCTGATTTTTAAACTCATGGGATTCAATCAAGAATCACACCATATCATTATCGGTGAATCAGCTATGATTTAATCATATCATATTTAATGTCATTTTCATTTTTACTATCCTACCGCCTACCTACCTACCGACCTACCTACTGACCTGCTTACCTTACCTGTCATCTCTCTATCTGTTGTTTGTTTGTTCTCATGGTTCATGTGCACTGCATATCATCATCAGCCCCAGTCGCATGACTGAATGCACAAAGTAAAAAAGCAAACTTAACAAGACCATGGGCCCTTATGAACATGATATGGACTGACATCTGACGTATGGATACGGTTTCTGTCAGTACCCGTCCCCACTTTCTAGTGGACAAGGCACCTGAACCTCATGACGGCTGTGTGGTACTTCGTCTCAATGACTTTCAGCCCAAAGTCTTCACCAACCGTCTCAATGTATTCATCCATGACTCCCTGTTGCCGTGTTAGTGTAATTCTTTGTTTCATTCAACCCATATCTTTAGCCTTACCCTGTAGTTGTCTCTCGGTTTGCTTTGTCCTGCGTATTTCGTGTTGCCATCTTCTGTTCATTACAGAGTTCCTACCGTCATAGTTCCTGTATTTGGTTCAGGCTTTCGGCGGCATTCGGCATTAAAAAATGTATTCAGAATTCAGACCCCATCCAGGATCCAAGATGTGTGAGGCTCCAGGACCCCTGTAACAATTGGAATTATCTAGCCTCTATGACTCTATGACTCTATTTCCTTATAGTTCCTAACAATTTTCCCAATAGTTTCTGCAGTTGTTTGTTATAGTCCCACCAAAACTCCCCAATAGTTTCTGATAGTGTTTTCTGGCCACAGACAAATAGACTGCCAGCAGTTCCAAGATATCTACGATATCCATCTATATCAATATCCATACAACTTATATAATGATATTCAATAAAATGTACGTGTATATATATATATACATATATATATGTGTGTGTGTGTCATATCCATCTACTATATCTCATTATTATGGGTATATCTACTATATCCATCCATATCCATCTATATCCATAGAAAATTATACGAATAGACCGCCAGACGCAAGCAGATCTTGCGTTGATGGAGAGCTGAGCAAAAATACTGGATATGTTACGCTACAGCAGATCGGCAGATCATGAAAGAAGTTTAGGTGATCACAGTAAGATAGTAAGTATAAGCCAGAGACTTAAAAAACACATGTCGTATTAACAGAGCTTTGATACATGGCAGATCTATGTCAGTGAAATAAAAGCATTGCAATTCGCAAGCATCGCTTTCTGACCGTTTGACATCGGTCAGATTGAGGTAGCATGGTGCTTGAGCGTGTTTTGAGCAAGCGATTGGATGAGGTGCCTCCATCGAACCGGCTGCCAAAATGGGTCACAAAAAAGAAAAGATCATTTGCAAGGGCATTGGAACAGGTTTGTCTCAAAGAACACTCGCAAAATATTTCATGGGTATCATGGATGATATTATTACACAGACCCCGAGGTTTGCCCAAGCCCCGAATAGCATAAATACCAGGGAATTCTGTATGACGTCAAACAACGGGAAGGATTTTATATTCAATTATGTTGCTAGGGTGTTAACCAAAACATGTTGCTTCTACAAATCATATAACCAGAACATGTCGCTTCTACATATAATATGGAATTAACCAGACAATCATTAGGGTTTCTTTCAGGGTTTCAATAAGATATGAAAGTCCCCCGGCCCCATCGAACAATGAACCATACAGTCATTAGGGTTTCTTAAAGGGTTTCGATTCCGGACGCTCGTTGCGAGCCCGGGGTAAATCTCAGGGTTTTGCCGTATTGATGATATTGAATCATGTTTTTTCTTCCCTTGTTTAAGATTACCAATGTATGATATGGCATGGATATATTGACTTATATCATATATAACTAAATAATACAACTATAATATATATATAGTATAATTATGATATAATTATAATATAAATATAGTATAATTATAATATAATTATATATATAATATAATTATAATATATAATATATATAATATAATTATAATATATAATATATACAATATAATTATAATATATATATATATATATTATATGATTAACTATATATATATATAGAGTATAATATATATATATATATACCACTTTTAGACGCAGACACATTTTGCTTGGATGAGGCCAAAGTTCAGCCCAATGAATCCAATGGCGAGATTCCAGTGGTGTGGGGACTAAGTCACTCTTCGTCTCCGCAGAGCTGTTCAGCTGAAGAAATGCTTCATGATTTTTTAGTATATGTCTATATATTATGTTACTATATGTCACATATATGTCTATATATTTGTTGTTTCCCATGACCTTTTTTGTATGTTAGTATATGTACATATATATAGTATATATTTGTGCAAATTATAGGGACCGAAGCCTGTTCTCCCGAACACTGGAAACACGGTCTTTATATGGGGAATCCCAACATGACCCAACATTTCAGGTTAGTGAATTATTATAAGTTGCCCAGATATTTTTACGGAAAACCCCGGAAAGATGGAACATGAACAGCAATTGATCAGTATTTTAGGTTTTTGTTGGGTATTTATCGTTCATAATTCCTTCACATTACTAAACATATCACAAATATTGAAAACTATAGGTCCATTTCCAATTTTTGGGAAATTTCAGGCTGGTCAATTTTTCATTGAGCCCCTTTCGCATGGTCTTCTCATAGGGGGGACGTCGAATTTGGGGATCCCGACATAGTCTCTGCTTATTTTGGATGGCTGGCTGGTTGTGAGACCCGACATGGCTCTTCCCAGTGAGTCGACTTTTGATTTCATCGCCTCAATCCAGGAAAACCAGTCCTTCGAGCATGAGCATGTCCATAGAAAAAATATCCATGAAGCAAGTACCAGAGTACATTGATTATTCCTCATTGTTCAATGGCGCTGGCAGTTCCGCGAGAGGATTGTGGTAACCAGAAAATCAGGGTTCGTGTGGATGGTTTGTCTCCAAATCAGGTAGATGGGCTGCCCGCATGGCTTAAATCCAAATCCTTTCGGGATATCTATCAATCCATTCATTTACCCTCTGGTTATTTAACGTAGCGAACTGGAGAATCACCATGTTTTATCGGTAAATCATCATGTTCAACATCTATTTCTATGGGCTATGGCTTCCATGGCTATGTTAAATGACCAGAGGGTAATAGATACATACTAGTATATACTGATATATTGAGGTTTCTGTAAATGGGGGTATCCCAATACTATAGCTGGATGGTTTATTTCATGGAAAATCCGAGATGAAATGGATGATAACTAGGGGTCCTCCTATTTCAGGAAACCTCCATATATATATATTATATTGATCACCATTGATCCCCATTGTTCATAATGGTGATTGATGGTGATACCTGTTGATAATGGTTATGCTGTTGATCACCATCATGATCACCATGATCACCATTGTCAATAGCTGTTTTCATAGATAATGGTGATAGTAATTAGTGATAATGATGTTTTTTGTTGGGGATGTGTTTCATATCATTTAACTATTATTATCATATCCCTATAACCATTGTTAATATATTTTTATCACCATATAAATGATAAGCATCCGCTACATATTATTATGATATATCATTAACTGGAGTTGGTTAGAATTATAAATACTATATCCTCTATATGTGATACCAAGTCTATGCTTAGTATAAGTCATTATTGTAGATTATATGTGTCTTTCATAGGCTAAGCATCATCATTGTTAGTCTATAACCCATGGTGGCGAACCATGGTGCTGGAATATTTATACACCAACATTTGCCCTTGTCCAAAATCACCCAGTTTTGTAAGTAAATATACCACCATGGAACTGGATGATGAGAAAATTTTAACCGGAAAACCCTATATTTCATGGTAAAAACCCATGGGTTTCCGGTTCAGATTTTCCCTTAAACCAATCCATTGATTTTTGGGGATCATCATTAACCATCATTAACCATCATTAACCCATCATTTCATGGGCTACTGTCATTCCCCAGAATATGGGCAATGATGGTTCTCATTTAATCGATCACCATGTTGCTGAGGAACCAATGACCTCCACAGGCTCCCAGTGAAGCCCAGTGAAGCCCAGTGAAGCGAGCTGCGGCCCCCATGGTCCCAGTGAGTTGCGAGTTGTGAGTGACCAAGCCCAAAGGCAAGAATATATATATGTATAGATCATTATATATCATTATATATCATTATATATCATTATATATCATTATATATCATTAATATATCCATGTATATTATATAGACAATATAATTTATATAATATATATATTAAAATATTATAGAGTTTCATTGTTCTGATGGGGTGCAGTCCATGCAATGAAACATTGCCGTTGCAACAAAAACTTACGTCCCAGGCATCTCGGCAGAATCGACCATGGTGGCCGGCGCACAAGACGCGGCCAGCTGCACCGAAGTGTGCGAATCGCGGTCGTCCCGGGTTGTTCCGGTTGTCCGACGCCGCCAGCGATCAATGAATTGTTTGAAGTTGGGGGTTGGAGAAAAGATTGAGCCAAAGAGAGGGTTTCCCATCGACTCTGGGAATATGTTGGAATTCACCGAATTCCCTTCCATAAAGTAGCCTATAATAGCCTGTGATACAAACATCTACAGCATATCATATGTTGATGAATTTCATATATTCGAGCGTTTGTTTGACTCGAGTCCAAGAATGGCGCCATTGCATTCCGCACTGAAGACTTGCGCCGAAAAAATCTGATTGACACCGCCTTCAATGACCCCGATTTGGCTACAGAAAGACTCCCCGCCGTCAGCGGCAAAGGTTTTTGCAGGCAAATGCTTGCATCGGATTTAAAACCGAAAAACAAGCCACACGCTGCTCCGGCTTCCATAATTTTGTAAGTTCGGGTCATTCTGAGGCACGATTGCAGGAACAGGTGTGCCTCCATAAGGACTTTGAAATCAAATGCTCTGAAAAGTTTACCTCTTGCACAGACGATATTTTTCGCGCCCAGAGCTCTGGAATCAGAGCCCCCTATAATCCCCTATATACTTCTACCATCGTAAGGATCGGGACAGAGCAAGAGACGACATAGAGACAGAAAGAGAGAGAGAGCCAGTCAGGATGAGAAGTCCGTTTGTTTTGCCGTTTGTTTTCTTCAGGGGGCGTGTTGACAGGCTTGTACACGAGGGCTGTTGGGTTCGTTTTGTTGGTATTCAAACCTGGTTCGCAGCTGAGATTTGGTTCATTCCAGATATATAGACATTGCGCAGATGTCGGTGGAATGGACAAATTTCTCGTCCTTACAGAAGAGTCTAAATGTCAGGAAGGGTGGAATTTCGTATAGCAGGTCGATAATGTTGGACGCCGATTAGTGTCCTGGTACCCTATTGTGAGTTTTTTCCTCAAAATCAATCAGTATCCTGCCAGTTGTGGGGGTTGGGCCTCTATTGTGAGTTGTTTTTTTCATAAGCATTTTTTAAGAGGAGCTTTATCCACCTTTATACACCTTTCTTTGGGTAAAGCTGAGCTGGTCCATTTACTTTAGAAAGCCATATCCATGTGAAAGCCTTGAAAATGTAAGATTCCCTCATTAGATGTCTTATTACTGTAAACCCTTATTTAGAAACAGCAGCCAAACAATTTTTCAAGGGGGTATCTCATGAATGGCCCAGATCCTCAATAATATAGTTGTTTGGATGGCGCCCTATTGTGCACACAAACTGTTGGGGTAAAAAAAACACAAAGCCCTTTATCCACCTTTTTTGGGGTAAAGCTGGTCCATTTACTTTAGAAAAACATATGCATTGAAATCCTTTCTTATCAATAGATTTCTTGGAGGTTTAAAAGGAAAATCCATTGAACGTAGATTGATTTCAATTCAAATCCTTACTTAAGTGATCATCTTGAGTTTCCCAGACCTGGTCCCCCAGAAAATGCCGAGTTATTGAGTAGACTAAAATTGTTTGAGGGGGGGGCGCCCTACACTAATCAGCGTCCAACATTATGCCTATCAATGAAGCTTCAGCCGGAAGAGTCGATTGTTAAGACTGTTAAGACGTGAACAAGATGCAGCCCACGAACCCGAATGCAGTCACATAGAACACTGTTGTGAAACAAGTTATTTGAACAGTCTTGTACATTTTCCCCCTGTTACTGTACAAGTGCATTGTAGACTGTGGAATGTGGAATGGGGTGGAGTGCAAAGCGTGGAGTGTGAAGAAAGTGGAGTGTTGAGTGGGGAATGTAGTGTGTAGAGTAGAGTGTGGAGTGTGGAGTCTCAAGTGTAAAGTGTAGAGTGTGGAGTGTAAAGTGTAAAGAGTAGAGTGAAAAGTGCAAAGTGTGGAGTGTAAAGTGTAAAGTGTGGAGTGTAAAGTGTAGAGTGTGCAGTGTAAAGTGCAAAGTGTGGAATATGGAGTGTAGAGTGTAGAGTGTACAGTCTGGACTGTCAAGTGTACAGTGTGGAGTGTAAAGTGTAAAGTGTCAAGTGTAGAATGTCGAGTGTAAAGTGTGGAGTGTAGAGTGTACAGTGTATAGGGTGGAGTATAAAGTGTCGAGTGTAGAGTGTACAGTAGAGTGTGGAGTGTAAAGTGTAAAGTGTAGAGTGAAAAGACTAAAGTGTGGAGTGTAGAGCGTGCAGTGTGCAGTGTAAAGTGTGTAGTGTAAAGTGCAAAGTGCAGAGTGTGAAGTGTAAAGTGTAAAATGTGGGATGTGGAGTGTAAAGCTTCAAGTGTAGAGTGTAAAGATGGTAAAGTGTTGAGTGTGGAGTTTCATATGTAAAGTGTCAAGTGTGGACTGTGGGGTGCAGAGTGCGGAATGTTAAGTGTAGAGTGTGGAGTGTAGAGTGTAGAAAAGTGTAAAGTGTGGAGTTTATAGTGGAAAATGGGGAGTGTAAAGTGTAAAGTGTGGCGTTCAAAGTGTAAAGTGCGGAATGTAAAGTGTAAAGTGTGGACAGTAAAATGTAGAGTGTGGAGTGTATGTGAAGTGTAAAGGTTATGTGTGGAGTGTAAACTGTGGAGTGTGGAGTGTAAGTGTGGAGTGTAAAGTGTGGAGTGTGGAGTGTAAAGTGTAAAGTGTCAAGTGTAGAATGTCGAGTGTAAAGTGCGGAGTGTAGAGTGTACAGTGTAGAGTATGGAGTGCTGAGTGTAGAGTGCAGAGTGTAAACTGTAGAGTGTAGAGTGTAAAGTATAAAGTTTACAGTGTAAAGTGTAAAGTGCAGAGTGTAAAGTGTAGAGTGTGGAGTGTAAAGTGTAAACTGTAAAGTGGAAAGTGTGGAGTGCAGAGCGTAAAGTTTGAAGTGTAGGGTGTAGAGTGTAGAGTGCAGTAAAAAGTGTGGAGTGCAAAGTCTGGAGTGTAAAGTGTAAAGTGTAAAAAGTGGAGAGTCAAGTTCAAAGTGTGGAGTGTGGAGTGTAAAGCGTAGAGTGTGGAGTATAAAATGTAGAGTTTAAAGTGTGGAGTGCAAAGTGTGAAGTGTAAAGTGTAGAGTGTGGAGTGTAAAGTGTAGAGTTTAAAGTGTGGAGTGCAAAGTGTGAAGTGTGAAGTGTAGAGTATGGAGTGCAAAGTGTAGAGTATGGAGTGTAGAGTGTAAAGTGTAGAGTGTGGAGTCTCAAGTGTAAAGTGTAGAGTGTGGAGTGTAAAGTGTAAAGTGTAGAGTGAAAAGTGTAAAGTGTTGAGTGTAAAGTGTTGAGTGTAAAGTGTAAAGTGTAGAGTGTGCAGTGTAAAGTGTCAAGTGTGGAGTGTAAAGTGTAAAGTGTGGAGTGTAAAGTGTAAAGTGTAGAGCGTGCAGTGTAAAGTGTGGAGTGTAAAGTGTAAAGTGTAGAGTGTAAAGTGTGGAGCGTAAAGTGTACAGTGTAGAGTGTCCGAAATATTGCGCCTGCCACGCAAAATGACATTCCACACTCAACAGATCTGCACCGAATAGTGCCCCTGCCATGTAAGATGACACTCTCGCGCCGTCCCACGCTTGCCACGCGATTTTCACGTTGTCACCACTTGACGCAGCCCTGACAATGCGATACCGTCTGAAGTGCTGCGCCTGCCACGCGAAATGACGATGGAGGTCTCCAAAGTGCTGCGCCTGCCACGGGAAAATGGAATTCATCTTCTGGAAACGACGCAAAAGTATTGCGCCTGCCACAAAAAACGACTTTCGACGCCTTGTGAACCATATCGGAATGTCACAAAGTGCCACGCCTGCAGCGCGAAACGAAGCCACGCGACCTTTGGAACTTCCAAAGTGACCGCTTTTGCAGAACTCACCATAGGCACGGCCATGGGGCCCTCGCGAGAACGGTTGAGGGCTGCGCAACGTTTAGCGAACGCACCCTCAACCCCCAGACCCCCAGAGTGAAACGGGAACCTTTGCTACGCATTCGGTAAAAAAATGTTTCAGCTGCCTTAAGATCAGCACTTAAGATGACCAGTCACTTTTACGTGCCGCAGTTTTGCAGGCCGAGATTCTGGCAGCCAGTGGCCAGCATGAGGCAGGGAAATGCGCCATGGTGCCATGGATTTTTTAAGGTGGTTTCAAATTTTGGGATTGCAGTCAGGTGTTGCGAACATGTTTTTGCAATGTACAACAATGTACAACCTGGATCAACCTGGATGTTCCCCAAGACATCCCAAAACAGTTTGGTCACACTAGGGGTCCTGATGCAAGGCTTGGTTGATCGGCTGTTTGTGACTACGTTTTTGTTGTTTTTTTTCGATGACAGAAAAAAATTTGTCGAGCCTTGATTCTCTGTTTGTGAAAGAAACCTCGCACAGAAAGGGTTGCCGGAGACCTCTCTAGCGGAGCTGCGTTCTCGTGTGCGTGCCTTGTCCGTTGAGCAAGGTACAAAGTTTTTGGAGATGCAGAACCTCGTTGTTTCAAAATGTTGGGTGCAAAACGGTCGTTTTGTGAGACTTCCTGTCGACATTTTTAAATGCCACACCTTTTTTTTTGTGGCGCAGTCCTTCAGGTGCCTCAGGTTGTTTTTTTTTTGGCAGGCGCAACGTTTTGCCCAAAATTTCGGTAAAATTTGGACAAGTAGTTTTGCGCACTTCGTTTTGTTTCATGTTCGAGGTGCGCTATATATTTGGTGAAACCCGTTTGAAAATCTAAGAATCGGTGGTGCAACCATGTTGTCACTTTGAGAGTGTTGGGTTGATAGTTCTGGCGCGGTGCTCATTGTGTGGTATCGCTATGTATCGCTCACACAACCTTCTCCGCACGCGCATCGGATCGCCCCTGTTCATCTAGCAGGGTGCTCATTTTAGTTTGTCTTCAGAATTCTTTAGTTAGGGACCCAATGGGATCTATAGACATTTTGTCCCTCTCAAGAAGGTCCTTGTATGACAATTTGGTGAGATTCTCTTGGAGGTCCTTGCATAAAGATGTAGAGGTTCTTGTACAGATCTTGGCCCAGATTTTGTATAGAGGTTCTTGTGAGCAGATCTTCTGAAGATCCTGGTGAAATCCACTCTCTAAACTCTAAGGGGTCCTTCTTTGAAGATCTTGCGGGATACTGTTTGCACGTTCTGGTATAGAGCTCGTGTACGATCTTCTAGATGGCCCTTCTGTGACGATTTTGTTGGAATTTCTCAGGAAGGCCTCTGCGTGAAGATCTTGTAGAGGCTGTAGAGGTTCATGTCAGGAGTATTGTCACAGATGTTCTCCTCCACGCCGTTGGGATCCATTTGTCTGGATGGTTTTGGCGATGTTGATAATCCAATAGTTGTTTTCTGTTGCTTTCATCTACAGCCTGAGTCCATACTTGGTACAAGTCTTACAAAGTGTTAACCTTTGTTGTTTTTTAAGATCGAGACGCCAGGTACGCCTCCTCGCATCATCATAGCTGTTTTCGGGTGGAAGATGCCAGTTGAGTTTGGAAAATGGCATAGTGACATAGTGAAGCAAAAGGGCCCAACCCGGAACATAAATGACCCTGGTAGTCCTGGTCCCATCAGCACCTGATACTTGCATGGTTTCAATGCCTTTTCAGGATTGAAGTGTGTGTGCGTGTGTGAAGCCCGCTATGTCATACGGATATTTCACAGTAATATTCAACTAGAGCAGGGGATTCTACAACCTTAGTTGCAGGAACTGTAATCCCATGTGCGCCATCCCTCTTTTCATTGGTGGATGGCCAACGAAGAGGCCAATGATGAGAGCTGTAAACGTACCTGCAGGCAGTTCCTGACATACTCTGACCTGAAGGCACTTAGGAATAAAGCGACCAGAAGTTCTACTTTCCTCATCAACCAAAAACCTAAGCAGCGCGTGCTTTTCCTTGCACAGAACACATTTGGCAAGGCACTGATAGGCACTGTAAGTGAAGTACGATCAGGTTGTTTAAATTGTTACCTGAAACTATTTATGCACCCTAGCTGACAAGTTTAAATTTTGGAGTTTCTCAACTTGTACTTGCAGCAGTCTTACCAAGATACAAATACATACAAATCCGCGCGCACCGAAGGTGCCGAGGCGTTTTTTGTGTGCCTGCGTGAACCGTTAGCAATTGCATTATAGCTAATAAGCTTTAGCTTGGGGTGGGGGGATTTTTGCTTCAGAATCCTGTGTTTTTGTATGTTTTTCAAAAGGGGTCAAAATTCTTGATCTGGGACAATATAGGCCAAAAATGGGTCAAGATAGGCCCAACATAGGCCCAACATGAGCCTAAGATAGGCTCACATGGGGCCAACATAGCCTCAAATGGGGCCAACATACCCTCATATGGGGCCAAGAT
>Ga0126342_10020864_pt1 | contig 10977 bp, 12 predicted proteins | sample Cyp1metagenome_FD_92528 | JGI IMG/M metagenome (GOLD analysis project Ga0126342, IMG submission 92528) | Coral microbial communities from Lord Howe Island, Old Settlement Bay, Australia - Cyphastrea 1 metagenome | ecosystem: Host-associated > Invertebrates > Cnidaria > Coral ... | reverse complement strand
TTCTCCGGAACCCGTTGAACCTGACTTGGCTTCGCACCAAGGCTTCCTGGAACCTTCTCCGGAACCTTCTCCGGAACCCTGTTGAAGTTGAAGCTGACCTGCTCTGCACCAAAGCCTCCCAGACCTTCTCCGGAACCTTCTTTGGAACCCTGTCCTGACCTCACTCTGCACCAAAGCCTCCCAGAACCTTCTCCGGAACCTTCTCCAGACCTGTTGGACCTGACCTGTCTCTGCACCAAAGTCTCCCAAGCCTTCTCCAAACCCTTCTCCGGAACCCGTTGAACCTGACTTGGCTTCGCACCAAAACTTCCTGGAACCTTCTCCAGAACCTTCTCCGGAACCCTGTTGAACCTGACCTGCTCTGCACCAAAGCCTCCCAGACCTTCTCCGGAACCTTCTTCGGAACCCTGCTGAACCTGACCTGACTCTGCACCAAAGCCTCCCGGAACCTTCTCCGGAACCTTCTTCGGAACCCTGTTGAGCCTGACCTGGCTCTGCACCAAAGCCTCCCGGAACCTTCTCCGGAACCTTCTCCGGAACCCTGTTGAGCCTCTGCCTTCTCCGGAACCTTCTCATCCCTCTCTTTCCTTCCGTCCATGTCATGTCCGGTCATAGGCCCGTGGCCCCGTAGGCCCGTAGTGGCCCGTAGGCCCGTAGTGAGCCAGCCCGTGGGTCTGTGGGCCCGTGTGGGGGTCCCATAAGGGCCCTTGAGTGCGCGTACCGTAGAGCCCGTCGGCCCGGGGCTGTCCAGACCTAGGCATGTTCAGCACTCTTCATCTCCCAAAAGTACATTCTGAACATTCAGCGCCCCCTTGGCTTGCCGCCTGGTGGGACTTTACCACACCCGGGCAAGAGCTTTGGGATCTACTATGATATGCTGCAGCGGCATTTCTATGCATCGACCAGGCCTGGGTCTTTGGAGGTGCTATCAGCACCCCATTTCCTTTCGCTCATGACTCCTCTGCAGCCGAGCATGTTGCGTCAGCCATCAGCTTGAAACCTGGGCTATGACATTTTGAAGGTTCACGAAGCGATCGGATCTCCAATGCCAAACGTCCACTTCTGTTTCCACTCCCTCACGGTTGGGCACCGGACTGCCGGCTTGTGGAGCTGCTTTCGCCATCCAGACCGTTCTGAGGAATGTGCATAAACTAATTGAAACCAGAAGCAATTCTCACATTGGCACGTCCGTGGGCATAGTGGACGTCCCGGCAACGAGTTTGCTGAGAAATATTCAGAGGTGTCAGAAAAGTTACCAAAAGGTTAACTGATGTTAACTGGCGTGTGGCAGCCAAGCGTTCATAGCGATTTTGCTTTTTGATCCTTCGATGTCGGCTCGTCCTATCATTGAGACGCAGAAGTCCCGTCGACCTTTTGGCCAACCTAGCCCATGAAGATGAACTCTCGGACATTGGTCTCAAAGTCACGCGAACGTGTGAGACCGGTGCGTACGCCGACGAGTTCGTGAGCGCACGGACCGTTTGAGAGAACTAATTAAATGCAGGCACCCGCAGCGAAGACAGACGCGGAGCATAAGCAAATTGGGCAGACAGGTCCTGAAGAACACGACGCTCAAACAGGACGCGCCCATTGAAACCTGGACAATCAAATCGCGCGCCAAGAGCACGCACAGACTTAACCTTGGCCAGACGCAGTGTCCACGGGACCGCAACCCCTGACCTCAAGATGGCATCGAAAGTACGCTTCCAAGTCCGGAACATCGTCACGAAGGATGGAATTGCGAACTCCAAAGTGGGGTCATCCTGAACCCAAACCCATTCATGATAGTACCAAAAGGCACGGAGCGCCGACGTATCATGAACATATCATATCCCCAAAAAAGTTCAAGCCAAGAGGTGTCTTGAAGAGAACCTAAACCATCAACTGAGGTGGTAGAGGTCCAACGGATCTCCCTCATCCAATTAATAAGAGAACGTGCAAAGCCTTGGTGACAAACAACGGGGTGTATGTCGTCCTCGAACCGCAGAGAAGACAGCAAACCGACAGGGTGAACATCACCAATCCAAACTTGTTGGCGTACCTCCCGTGCATCCCCATCATTGGCGAAAATCAAGGCAACTCCCGCCTGAAAGGAGTAGATGTCCTTAGCAAGCGACATCATGCGCCTGTAATCTTTGACCATATGGGTGTACAACGTGGTAGCATGTCCAGCAAGGGCTTCCTTAGCCGCCAAATCCGGCCAGTGATTGAACCAAGCGTGGATCTTGTCCAGACCAACCACCGTACGGTAATAACGTGGCCTTTGATCCAACCGATATGCACAGACTCCAGGTCACAACCTCGGAGAGTCGACAAATAAAACGCTCATCAGTCCTTGTTATCCTGTGCCAAAACGGGAGGAATTTTGGCCTGAAGTTGTTTCAAGATACGATTTGGCCGTACGACAGACCGATTGAGAATCCGTGAAAACCGTAGGTTTCTTGTCCATACCGACCGCACACGAAACCGCCAAGAGCTCGGCACGGAAAATGGATTGACACGAGCCAGGGAGAACACCATGCCAACACACTTGGAACGTGCCGTTTTCGTCTGCACGGAGGACGGCACCAGAAGCAATACGAATCACCGGATGCCTAGGGAAAAGGCAAGCCCCATCTGTATAAAAGACAGCACAATCACGAGAGTCACTTCTGGTAATCTCTGGAAGCAAAAGGGAGTCAAGTGCGGCCTGCCATTCACGCCAACCTTCCGGTTCGGGAAAGAGACCGAAGGCGGTCGTGAACTCAGGGAGGTTATCCCACAACCTGAACAGGGAGGGGAAAACGGTGCGCCAAGCAGCTGTGCGTTGCCACCACCGCAATCGATGCAGTCTTGAATCAATTTCACCACAATACCGACAAACGGCAGCCTTCTGGTCGATGTGCTTGGTAAATTCGCCTGAGAAGAAAGCTCCAATATGCTGTTGACGCACGAGGGCCTTCTCAAATGACAGGAGGTGTCTGGTCATTTGTGTAAGTGGAACGCAAATTAAATGTGCTCAAGCTCAGAAAGGTATTTACGATGACGGACCTGCGACGCGACTTTCCTGGTCCAAGACGACAAGAGCAACGACTGGACATGTTTAATGGGGGTCAAACAGACATGAAAGACCCTACCAATCCCATCCATGAAAGCCCCATCACCAACATGCGACCAGCCAAGCGCCGACAACGCCGTGACCAACAAACGAGTCGGACATGGCCGCCGAGACGCAACAAGGAGGTTGTCAAAGAAGAATTGCGACAGATCCGGTAGTTCCTGAACCACCTGTCTAAAGAGCTGAATCCGGTTGACAATTAGAACAAATTCCGGATCAACGCATCGATACGTGGCCAAAAGGCAAGCGAGCCACGCAGAGGCTCCTGTGGGCCTGCAGTCGATCGCATTGGCCGCCCCAGAGCGCAAACGCTGCAACACAGACCGCGGGGCAGACGAAGTCTCCGCAGCATGTAATGCGTGCGGAAAGATCCCGGACAGAAGCTAGCGTGTTTTCCGGTGCACGGACCCTGGTAAGCCATGCAGCTTGGACATACGGCTGAGCCCAGAGGTGGCGCGATTGTTGCGCTCACGCGCAGCCTTCTTATGACAATAAGAGATGTCCGCTCCTAACTCCCGAGCTTGCAACTTGACAGGAACCCTTTGTTGCAGCAAACAACTCGACCTGAGCTTACGCCTACCTGAAGGGCAAATAGCCCAAAACCAACACTTCGCCGGGGACACAAGAAGGTGACACAGGTCTAGAAAACGCTCAACGACCGGGATAGACCGAATCAGTTCCCGTGCTGACCTAGCGTCAAGTTCCCAATTATCGGCATAGGTGAGGCACAGGACACTAGCGACACCTTTCTGCACAAAGTGATCAAAGGCCTTCGCAAGAACAAACATCCCAACCACACTGAGTGGGTCCCCTTCCGGGATGCCAGTGACCGCCGTGGAGCAACCATACACAGCCCCTTCAACAAGGACCGTCCTGGAGAGCTGGGAAAGCATTGCCAGCCACGCACCGACAATGAGTTCAGGAAAGCCAAAACGCAACATCAAGGCCCTGAGCAAACCCCTGTCAAGAATGTTGAAGCACTTCGTGATATCGAGGACCAGTCCTGCAAGCGGCTGTTTCGCAGACACCTTGTGTGAGATGAGGTCTCCCAGGAACGTCCAAAGAAGATGAACTTGACTCAACTACGCGATGGCTTGTGAGCATCAATACAATGACCTTTCGCGCAAGTTCGGACTGGTTCTGGATTTTGTTTCATACCGAATTTTTGCCTTACTGGCAACGGCATCAACTCTGGTTCCCAGTGCCAAACACCACTCCCAAACCTGGTCTGCTGGGACTACAACGCGATCAAGCTAATTTGCAAGATGAAGATCGTGGAGCACAAGTTCATCTACGTTTGGCTACATGCAATGTTTTTTCTTTGTGTGGTCGACATGATGACAGCAAGTGCGGACTTCAAGGTCCAGCACGACAGAAGATGCTGCTACGACAACTCCACGAAGAAAATATCACCATCTTTGCGCTCCAGGAGACCAGACTCCGAAGACTGCATTGTGCACATTCTGAGCATTACTTCCTGTTCCGATCAGCACCCATTGACAGAGGGCATTATGGCATCCTCATAGGATTGTCACAGACGGCGACTTTTGCTACTACGATTTTTGGCCGCCCGCATCAGTTCAAGTTCAAGGAGGACTACTTTGCGGTCGTTGCCCAGACCCCACGACTTTTGATCTTGCGCGTCTCTGCACCGGCAACGCGTTGTATTCTCATCGCCGGCCATTCCCCGCACTCTGGCAACAGTGCAGAGGAGATCGATACTTGGCGGGAAAGCATCTCAGCAGCAATTCCCAAAGATTATGAAGTTTAGCCTGTCATCTTGCACGTCGATGCCAATAGGGCACATCGGAGGGCATCAAGCCGGCCCTTTGGAGGCCAAGTCAGAAGCCTTTGAAGCATTGTCCACAGACACCACCTTTGTCTGCCAGCGACCTTCGAGGAGCACCAACATGGCCCCGGCGACACATGGACACATAGTGAATGGCAAGATGCGCAGGATTGACTACGTCGGAGTCCTACAGACATGGTCAACTACAAACTGCGATGCGTGGATCAATACTGTCATCGACCCTCCATTATGAAGACAGACCACCTCGCTGCGTGTGTTGACATTCAGATTCAGAGCCTACTGCCATCTACCAGCACGAAGCGAGGCATCGAAATTGCGGATACCAAGGAGATTGACCTCAGCATGTTACTGCAAAGCGATGTTGTTGACCTTAAAAGGCTTGACGTTCATACGCATGCGGCTGAGCTACCGAAGACTATCGTCAGTGCTCTCTTGCCGCAGTGCGCCAAGCTTCCTCCACATCCGAAGAAACAGACTACCTCTGACAGGACTTGGCAAATCGTCCTTCAAAAGCGGGAGGCGCGGAAACTGCTTTTGCTGAGCTGAACAGGCGGCAGAAAACCGACATGCTGGAGATGCTCTTTGGGGAATGGAAGCCGAGGACTGCAGTCTCTGCGAGCTTTATCAATGACTACAACAAGCCGCTCAGCATGCAAGGCTGCCTTATTGCTAAGGCCCTTGTGAAGCCGTCAGACAGCTTGGCCGCGCCTCTGTTACAGCCCTGCGCCAGGATGACACCACCTTCTTTCAATCACTGCTTGCTGAAGGAGCCGACTTGCTGGCACCAGCAGATGTGAGACGCTTCTGGGCTGTTATCATAAGATCGCTTCCCAAGTTAAAACAGAGAAGAGCCAATATTGCGCCCTCGAGACTTGAAGCGCTTGAAGGACAAATTGTGCCGAGACCCTATCCTTGCATGCCGCATGCCGCCACTGACCGGCCGTGAAACGGCCTCCTGTGCCTGCAGGCATCCACCATGATCATGCACCTATCATTGCGCGTCTCTACTACTCACTGCTGCTTCCAGTTCAAGGGCGGAGTCATGTGACTGATTCACAAGAGGGGCAGCACTGAGGTAGCGGGCAACTATCGTGGAATCTTTTTGTTGGGTTTGGTAGCCAAACGCATCCACTGCATCATGGGGGCTACTTTGATGTCTACGCTTGAACTGCACCGGGCAGAAAGGCAGCGTGGCGGATTCAACAATCAGATGCTACAATTCGGCTTCCACTCTGTCACCACCTGGGCGCACATCCTAGAGACCAATGGGCCTAGCACTGCTGTGCTCGATCTCACGAGCGCATTCAACCATTTAGTTCGTCTTGGACGTTTTAAGCATTTCAAGCGAGGATGACTTCATTAGCATCTTTTCTGACCGCACTGGAATGCGATGGATGTAATAAAGGAATATTGAAGATCTTCCTCCACAAGATCCATCAGGATACATGGTTCACAGTCTCTAGGGCTGAAGCAGTCCGTCCAAAACGAGGCACTAGACCGGGGTCCCCACTAGCTAATGTTTTTTTCATGTGGCCATGGCCCAGTTGATCAAGGAGGTCCGAGTTTGGATTGTCGAGCAGACGGCCTTCAACGCCATTCTTCGTAGGCATGATCTTCCAGCGCTTACTGTTTATGCTGATGACGTTGCCGTACCATGGGCGACAGATGGTGCCAGAAATCTGCACTTGTCAGCCACATCGATGCAGTTTTTGCCTCGTAAAGCTTCTCCATCAACTCTGGCCTGAACAAGACCAACGTTGTGATCAGCTTTCAAGGCCGCGCAGCCCCAGCGATGCGCACAATTTTTTTTACATGTGAATAGACCCCGCGTTGAGTGTGCCCTGAGCCATGACCGATTGGTTTGGTTGCATTTTCGACCAACATACAAGCATTTGGGATTCACTTATGCTGCCTCACAATCGCTTGATGTTGAGTTGCGGGGCCGGATTAGTCAAGCAAACCAAGCCATGGCCACTCTTGGCAGACCGGTCCTGACCAACCGACACTTACCACTTGAAGTGCCACTCCGCATGTTCAAAGTCCTGGTCGGGACCAAGCTCTCCTATGGATTCGGTACCCGACACCCACTATGCGCCAGATGCAGGCCCTGCGCACGGCCTATCTTAGAATGTTGCGGAAAGTGCTGCGGCTCTCCACGGGACAGCCCATCACCAATGCCAAGATCTTCGACTTTGCTGACTCAGTCGATGTGCGGATTAATTTGGCCCTTGGCCGGCTGCGCTATGCCCGCAAAGTCTTCACGGTGGGCCCAAAATTTCTGCAACACCGCGTCCATTTAGAGTTTTGTGCTCAACTCACTCATGACTCTACGGCTTGGCAGCGGACCTTCAATGGATGAACTTGGTGCTCCCACAACATGTCCCATTTGATGACTCACTATGCTTCTCTGACGTCATAAAGTTTTGGCAGCAACCACGACTTTCCTGGAGAAAAAAATTACGGCGAGTCGGGAAACAGTATAGAGCACAGGAGCACATGATGACACATTTCACAGAGATTCAGGACCAATTTTTCAAAGTTTTTCAGCAAGCAGGTGCAGCCTTTGATCCTGACAAAAAACGCTCAGTGCACCAGCGCGAGAGGAGGTGCATTTGTTGCCCCTATATGGGCGCAGTTTCAGCACAGCGCAGGGCCTTGCGCTACATCGTGTACGGGCACATCAACAATACGCGCCTGAACACAATTCCACGCGCCCTCACTGCTTGATGTGTTCTGGAAAAATGCGGGTTAGCAGCAGCATCTTGATCATACCTCTCGAGGAAAAGGAGCTAACGCTAACGTTGTTTGTTACCAAACGATAGTCGACAAAGGCTACACCACTGAGCATCAGGCGGTTGGAGCGCTCAAGCACCTACATGGAGCAGTACGCCTTGACGCTTTGCAAACACCGAGGCCACACGGATTTTATCCCGATGTGCGAGCGCAAGAGATTGCAACTTTGTGCGGGAGCAGAGCAGAACCACGGAGACGTTCACCGTCGCCAATGTGCCACACCGACACCTTGAAGCAGGTCAAGAATTGAGTGACCGACTTTCCAGGTGCACCCATGGGAAAAATATCACTGCGCACATCATCGGCCTGGGGGATTGGTGGCTTCGACTCCTCTTCACGTACGACACGCATTTCGAAGAATGGACCGAATTTCTGTTTCTTTCCTGGGGGGAGCATGTGCTGCCAGAGCTGTTGGCGGAGATTTGTGACGGCGAGCTCGAATATTCCATTGAGCAAACCATTACGAGATCTATAAGGTTGAGCCCAGAATCGAGTGCATAACTCGCCTTGAACAAGTTCAGTTTCGGCTCAGGCGACTCAAGAAGGAGCATTGCGCAGACCCCCATCCTCATCGGCTTAAGCGCTGGGGCACCGCCAATGGGCGTGAGAGAAGGGTGACACAGCAGGTCCCAACAGCTGACAGCCCTTCGAACCCTTCGATGGCATGTTTTGCCACTTGATGTGGCCACGCCCATCTACGCCACCCTGCGTGAGCGACCGCATTTCTTTATCATACGCATTTTTGGGGCGGAGGAGGGATTCTGATTTTTTCAATTGTATTGCATCAGGGGCATCCCGCCACATGTCACTGTGGCAATATTGTCAATGGACACAGCGAACTCGATCTCTATACTTAATCTGCATGTCTTTATGGGGTAATCTGCATCTGAGATCGACTTCGTGGCAGGACCTTTTGGTTTGCTACCAACAAGGTATTGTCTCATGTCTCCGCCACCTTGGATAAGACGCATCCCTCATGCGTCAGACCCGGGTTCCATACCCGGGTGCAACACTAGGCGGACAGGCGGGCCACTACCCCACCCCTGCAGTTAAGGGGGTGAGCTAGGGTGTGGTCCGTAAAACACTCGCTCTCTCTCTCTCTCCGCCACCTTGGCGGGCACATCCTGTGAAAACATTCTTTGCAACGCGACGCCACGAACGAGGTGCCGATGACAAAGCAGCAGTTGGAGTGGATGGCAAAGGACGCAGGCAGCCCCGACCACTTCAATCCTGCGCACGTCTTCTCGAACTTCTCAGACCATCACATCGTGAGCTAGCGCAACCTCGCATGGTTACTTCCTTCTTCCTTCAAGGAATTTTGTTTGTTGCACATCATGTGCGGTGCGGTGGCTACTTCATCAGCGAACACCCTGCGCCACCTCGGACCCCACGAGGGTTTCAACATGGTTATCGCCATGGACTGCCTTGCTGCGGCGCCACCCGGACATCAGTTTGCATGTGGTTCCCCGATGAAATTTGGCGCTACAGTCCCAAAGCCGACCGACCGGTTTTTTTCTCAACTCTCCCTGTAACCATGCAGATGCAACGGCGCGGAAATGCTCAGCCGTATACATTGGGCGCAACTCTGACGGCTTTAAAACGAGCTGTCCCAAAGAGTATCCTGAGCGATTCAACGCGCAGGATTTGCGCGTGCCATTACAAATAGGCTGGAGCTCGAGCTTTGACAGGGTCGAGTGAAGCCTACGTCCCCTGGAAATAGCCGTGGCTCCACGCACAGATAGCTCCGCGAGGCAAGCGAGGCATGTGCCCAGATCCACCAATGCGCGAGCTGGCCGCCCGACTCTCAACCCGGATCCGGCTGATCTGTGTCCCAATTAGGTGCATGAGGCAGCAAGGGTAAGCCCTTTTGAAGCTGAAAAAGTGAAAAAGTGAAAGCATGAAGGAGTATTTTATGTGTATTTTTTTGTTATTCTAGTTTTTTGATTCCTTACGATCACTCACCACAGATGAACCTGACCCACATTTGATGTCATGTTTTTATACCAAAACATTGTGCTACTTTCAAACAGAAACGCCAGCTCAGCTGAGCTTCTTTGAGGGAAATGTTTTACCATTAAGGGACACATGGCATATTTTGAGACAATATGGTTTCTACTTCTCACATTTGAAACGATAAATTTTAGTTTAAATATGGAACCATTGAAAAAACCAGGATCTGCCTCAAGGAATGTTACAATGATAAACAAAAAAGTGGCGGGACAACTGCACTTCAGAACGCGATACACATCGTAGATAACGCATGTTTTATTCAACAAAAATCCAACCCTCACAAACAAGTTTTTCCTTAAAAAACACTTTGACTAGCTCAAAAGCAACCGCCACCGGTTTTTTTGTTTGAAACGGATGCTATGTAAGAAAAAATGCGTTTCTTTGAAGGACCTCATTTTTTCAAAGCATTATTTGCTGGGAATGTAGCACGGGCATACAACTTAACAGCCTGTATACAGGTATGTCCATGTGTCTTTGAGCAATGAAAGCACGTGATTGTTTCATGTTGTTTGCTATTTTTCCTATCGCTCAATGTGTTGCATTTTCTTTGGTCAACTGCGGCGCTGCCCCGCTTAATTAAACTCTTTCAACATTGCTACGTACACCCGTTTGAAAACACCAGGGAAATTCCATAATTGTTTAAAAGGAATAGGCCTTGTAGATAAATCTTGTAATGTTTCAAAAACGACTCATTTTTTGTCAAGGGACTGCGGTATCGTACCACAATCATTTGAAAACATCTCAGTGGGGCACCCTTAAGTTTCAAAATTATATATTTCCATGTTCACAATGTTTTCCACACAAAAAATTAGATAACTATTGTTTATGGGAAGTATGTGACGTGCATTTTTTTTGCCAAAACCGATTTAGTTCGCGACTTACGGCCGTTGGCCCTACCCTGCTGTTCGAATGATCATGGAGGGGCAAAATCAGGCGGAAAGAGAATCAGTCTACGCAAAGGTGAAAATTGAAGACAGCAATCTGTACAAAACTCTACTAGTAAACAGGAATTTTGTGTACATGTATCGTTCTGCAGAGGAGTAATTGGCAAATAACTAATTATTGGATTCCGTGCCTGGCGCATCACGCACAGACATTTCACATAGAGTTCGTTCACACAAAGTAGCGTTCAAAACGAGTTCGATTACAGACGTTTCACATAAGAGTTCGTTCACACAGGGTATCGTTCAAAACGAGTTTGATCACACCAAAATCTGTGATCAGTTGAAAGGGGGTTTATAAGCCCTTGCTGCATCGATGAGCGCTT
>Ga0126342_10020863_pt1 | contig 10977 bp, 9 predicted proteins | sample Cyp1metagenome_FD_92528 | JGI IMG/M metagenome (GOLD analysis project Ga0126342, IMG submission 92528) | Coral microbial communities from Lord Howe Island, Old Settlement Bay, Australia - Cyphastrea 1 metagenome | ecosystem: Host-associated > Invertebrates > Cnidaria > Coral ... | reverse complement strand
GGGGCGAGTGGGGCGAGTGGCGGATTTCAATTAATTTGCTAGCCCAGGGCAAGTAGGGCGAGTGGGGCGAGTGGGGCGAGTGGGGCGGGTGGCGGATTTCAATTAGTGTTCCTCGTGGGCGCCCGCAATGCAATGATGTATAATGCTGAAATCGTCAATATCTTAAAATGATGTATAAACTATAAACGCTTGAAATTCACCAACTAAACGAGTTTGAATCGCCACCCTAAAAAAGGCACCCCGGCCTTCAACAAAGGCTTCAAAGGGGGTGTTTCACAATCGGTAGAAACGGAGATGGCCCTGCTGTAGAATCCGCAAATCTATGCAAATGTCGGATTCTAAAACTCATGGATCCATCTGAAACCCTAGTTCTTAACGGTTCTTGGAGGACCACTCTATACATTCTATACGTAGTTTTCACAAGACAAGTCTCGATGATATTTGGATGATATGTGGTTCCCATTGGATGTAGCTGGCGAGTCCGCCCCGGTGTTTGAAACTCCCATTGGATGTAGCTGGGATCGATGTTCATCCCCTACAAAAATCGTTGAAAAAGGTGATCCATGGCCATTGGCTTCACTTCAATGTGGGAAATCACTAATATAGATACTATAGATATCTATAGATACTATAGATATCTATAGATACTATAGATATCTATAGATACTATGTCCAGAAAGGGATCACCATAGTTTCACTTCAACCAACTGTGGGAACTGCTGATCCAGGCGATGGTGAGACCATGTCGGACCATCATTCCGATACCAATCCAACGGATTTGAGTAGGGACCAACCAAAAAAAAAAATGTGGGGCTCGTAAGCAATATGAAAAACAGATTCTGGTTGGTGGATCCCTAAAAACCCCAGAAATTCTGGATCTAATGGTGATAAATATGGGGACAAAAAATAGCTGGTTGGTGGTTTTGAGCCTACCCCTCTGAAAAATGATGGAGTGAAAGTCAGTTGGGATGATGACATTCCCAAACCACCAACCAGAAAAAAAAACTGATTCTTCTGATGAGTGTTTAAATAAGCGAGGGAAAAATTATTGGGACGTTTTGGATGAATTTCATGCCGTGCTTTATCTATGAAATATGGCAAATATGGTCTGTCCATAAAGAGACCCAAGAATCCAAAATCATGTTTTGGTTTATAAATGTTTATCAATAGGGATTGTGGATCTAAACATGTTATAATTATCCATCATCCATAAAAATTTGACCCTGGTCAATCGGTTCCCAGTAAAGTTGCCCCAGGGTCCCCTGGGTCCCTCTTGTGGCTAACATTTACCAAACGCATGGAGTGGAGCAACCCTGTTACATTGGTTGGTACCTCTGGTAATTTAACGTAAGTATGGAAAATCACCATGTTTTAGAATGGTAAATCATAATGTTTATCATCTATTTCTATGGGCCATGGCTTCCATAGCTATGTTAAATAACCCGATGGTAAATCCCCATGGGAAACATGTTCGCAACCGGCCAAGTCTCCCCTTCTCACTGGCCAAAGCCAGCGAGTTCTCCTGGTTTTTTGCGTGACTTGGGTTGGAACTACTTTTTCGCTACTTGGGTTGCTGCAGTTCCAGTTTTAAGTGAATAATATATACAAATATGTGTGTATATATATAAGAGAATATTAATATATATATATATATGTATATGCGTAGATATAGATAGAGCTATAAGGATCTATAAGGATTATATCCCAGCTTGTGGGGGTTAGTTCACCAGAAGAGTTTGTAACACCTCAACTGTACCCCCTACGCAAATCAGGATCGATGGTGGAGATGAATAGCCACAGTCGGGTGATATTGTTTTGAAACATGTCTTTTCCTGGGCACATCTTGCAATTCGAAACCAGGGTTTCTAGGTATCTGTCTCACGCGGGAAGGGTTAGCCCCTACAATGAGATTTTATTTGTCGGAGATGTCGGGATTTCAACCCCTCCAATGTGACCAAAAATCCGATGTAGAGCCTGAGCTTTCCACGTCAAAATAGCTGAGCTGGTGAATCGGCGTTCGTCCACCCCAATATGGTGTGGATATCCTGTACATCGATGAATGTAAGTGGTATGTTCATGCCAAATTCACCAAAACTTCAAAACAATTCAAAACACCTTTTTTTTACACAGATCATCTGCCATTGCACCGGATCCTCCATATCCATCCATATCCCCCTTTTGCTCCACCCCAAAGAAGTCCTCTGGATCAAAGTGCATGTCGTCATGGGAGTCGTGATCATAGCGTTCGTCATAGTGATCATCATAGTGTTCGTCCATCCCATGGTCCATCTCGTGGTCCTGCGAAAAAGGGGCAGAAACACCATGAAACGCAAGCTCACACGCACCCGATCCTTTTGGGGAATGTCAGAAACAGCGCCCGTCGCGTCTAGTGAGTCTAGTGTTTTGTGTACCTGAAAATCCGGCAGGTTTCGTCGCGTCTAGTGAGTCTAGTGTTGACCATGGCTGAACTCTGGCTGAATTCCCATTGTTTCATGACTAAACCCCACGAAAATCACCGTTCTCAATCATCAAATTGCCACTTCATCCCCACTTCTTTATGGTGCCATGTTAAGCCGCCAAGCCCCATTAAAAATCACCTGCTTTCTAGGTCGAAACCCATCTTTTTCATGGTGAAATCCCCCAATTTTTCGGAGCATTTCCTCGTGGAAGTCGTCCATGGCATCCATGCCATGCTCGTCCATGTCATGCTCCATGATGCCCTGGTAGCCCCGGCTGATGACTGGGAAAATGATGGAAAATGATCCAAAAAATGATTCGCTGATAAAAAATAGGTTGAAGATGATGGATTAAGCATGGGTGGGATGGATTCGGTTAAGATTAAGTAACTAGAATACTTCGTGGATTTGGGAATGCTGGAATCAACCAGCAACTTTTCTGTTGAAAACCAACCAGCAAGTGCGGATGGAGGTTTCCAGTTGATACACTCCGCAGGAATTTTCTGAGAAAATGATGAGAATCTCCCAAATTACAGTAACTTAAGCATGGTTTCAGCCGGTCCCAACAATTTTACACTAACTACACTACTGTAAATTAACATACATATGGAAAACCATATGTTTCTGCTAGGAAAATCATCAGTAAGCACATTCCGAAGCTGATTGAGGATGCTGTCGAACTGAAGGTTGGTCAAACACTTGGAGGGTGCTGTCCCCAAACATTAGTGGCAATCCCAGATTCATAGCGCCTAACTTTTAATTTGGGGGGTTACCCAAAAAAAAATGTGATAATTCATTGCCATCAAAACTGATAACCCCCCCTATTGAGAAACTGGCGGGCATATTCTATCTCGGGTGAACATTAAGCCATACCTTACAACAAATCCCAAAGTTCATTTTTTGAGCTGATGAAACGGATGTCTTTCCTCGCAACCAAATCAACCATAAGTTTGGCCAGCAATGACTAACATTACAATGTCATCTCTATGTCAGTCATACTATCACTATAACTAATAACCATCACTATGTCATCGATATCTTCACTAAATTGGTATGTTTTCGGAATTTCTATATGACCATGTATCACTAATTTGATAGGTGTTCACCATTGATCATTGACTGATCTCTTTCCAGAATAATTATACTTTATAATATTTTGCGATACGTTTTCACCATAAGTGATACCATTACTACGGTGGATGGTTGCGAAATCCTGCACCACCAAAAGGATGGTTTTTAAAGCCAAACAAAATCATGAGATGTGAAACCCATCTAGAAAAACTATGAAAAACGGTGATATCGCTGGCCCATTAAAGCCGTGTTTTCCACGTTTTCAAGCTTCACAAGCGATATCTTCAACCCAGACCCAGCGTGTCGTCGCCTGATCCATGCCCTCCATGTCGGCCATGTGATCCGATACATCATCAAGGTCGTGCTCCTGATCCGATCCACAAAAAATGCCATCCGGGAAAAAACCCGGTCATGGTATGTTAACATGGCTTTGGGTGAATCCCACATTAAAGTTAAAGTTATATGGATATATATATATAAAGGCATCCAGGGACCATTTACATCATAAAACCTACTAGATCTTTACTATTTACTCATGGTTGGTTTTTTCATATGGGATTCCAGCTTCATCATGAGACTCTCCAGATGTTTGAAAAGCTAAGGTAATTAGGGCCGCTAATAAATCATCGACCAGTGGCAAGGTGTTTCGGTTGGATTCAGTCTGTCAATGTCATTTTATCTTATTCATTGTGGATATGACTATATAGTATATAGTCATATCCACAATGAACAAGATAAATATACTATTTGTTTCTACTCTTACTATGAATTTTGCTATTGGTTATTATCATCAGAATACGAGTGTATATATATATATATACATATATACATATATACACTGTATATATTGCGTTAGTGACTTTGTGTGTGTGTATGCATATTTGTATGTGTATATGTATATATACATATAATATGCATATGAATTCATATGCACATGTGCATATACATCTCTAAATATGCACATGTGTTATGCACATAGCAGCTATAGCATAACAGATGTGTCCATTGTAAGTTGAGAATGCCACATGGGCCTGGACTGCAGCAAGATCACCCAAGGCCCAGAACATCAATTTGCTTGCTTCGCCCCATAATGATTTATTGATTTATCTTTCAGGTATATATGTGAGTAAATCATCATATGTCACCAACCTGAATAGTTCAGCCATATTTGGGGATGATTTCCCACAAATTAACCATGATTCCAGGGCTCGGGAGAACAGGCTTCGGTCGTTATGAAATTTACCCAGATATATCATATATTATCCATTGATTCACCATTATAAACCATTATAAACCATTATTAACCATTATTATCCATAGATTCACCATAGATTCACCATAGATTCATGAATTGATCATGCCTTTGCCACTTAAGTGTCTTGGAATCCACAAGCAAAAAATCTTCAGCGAAACCTCGCAGGTTTCGACCCCGCAGCCCTGGCGCCCAATCGGGCGCACCTCATCTCCTCCTGCACCGCCAACGCTGGAGACCAATAGAAATAGTGGATTTTCCCATATGTTCCCATTAAAAATGTTGATTTATTGGGGATTTATCCATTAAAAATGGTGATTTATTGGGGATTTATCCATTAAAAATGGTGATTTATTGGGGATTTATCCATTAAAAATTGTGATTTATAGTGGATTTACCTATTAAAAATGGTGATTTCACCATATGGGGATGGGTCAAAACCTTGTACCCCTGGTGAACCCCAAGTCATAGCTGGGATTTATGGATGTTCATCCCACTAAAAATGTATCTATAGGTATTGACCCATACCCTGATCTCTCCATAGAATTGGATAGAATTGGCCTCAAAACTACTTACCATCTGGTTATGACATTCACAGTTAGCGAACTGGAAAGATCCACCATGCTATTAATGGGTAAACCATCTATTTCGATTAGGGCCATCTATACCATGGCTATGTTAAATGCCTCATCTGGTTGGTGGTTGACCTACCCCTCTGAAAAATCATGGAGTTCGTCAAATGGGATGATGACATTCATATATATGGAAAGTCATAAAAGCCATGTGAACCAGACCACCAACCAGCAAAACTACTTACTTGTTTCGTGGTCTTCTTTGCAACCTGTTGGCACATCTTTGGCAGGAAATGACTGGCAAATCTTCAGAGATCTCACTGGAAAAATGGCATAGTTTTGATTGACAAACATCAAAGAATGAACTTCGAGGTACCCTTGGGGTTTCCACACAAACATTTTAATGGATCATTTATACAGAAAAACCCTATTAAAATGATTTAAAATGAATGATTTGGGGGTACCGCCATTTTAGGACACCACCACATCAAACTAAGTTCCTGCACTTGTTTGGTCGGCTCGCTGCATTTACTTGGTCGTCCCAGCATGAAGGGGATCAAATATGTTTCGCAAAACCCCCCAACTTGCCATTTTAATAGCTGTTTGGTGGTTTTCACCATCTTTATGAAAAAATATACCAACCAGATTAACCAGATAGGGAACATGATAAAATATGAGATAAATCGCGGTGATTCCCCACTTCCTAAAGGAGCCATCCCATCTGAAAAACTCCCCCGTTACGCCAACGCCGCGAGTCCATCAATGAACATTGCGGAGTGATGTTCTCCAGTCGCATTCATCAAGGCCTGGGTCATGGAACGTAAAGCCAAAAAGGTACCATCCCAAGCCATGGATTACCCTCTGGTTATGTCAAAATAGCTATTGAAAAACGGCCATTTATAGTGGATTTTCTCATTAAAAATGGTGATTTTCCATAGCTATGTTAAATTAGCAGAGGGTAACCAACCGTCACTGGAGCTCATGAGATCATCCCAAGTACCCAGAGGTAGCCCCCTACCGGTTTTTTCCATCAACAGGCGGGCGTTGCTGACTAGGTACAAGGCTACTAGCCACTTAACAACCATCATTATCCCTACGGAATTGCTCCAAAGTTCCATCCATTCGCTCACTTCATATTGGGCCACGGTAAATATTTAGTATATATAGCTCTAAGTCATCAATTTTTGGAGAGTGTATTATCGTTTTTCAGGTTTGGGGAATATAGCAAATGTTATATCGTTTTTTGAACAGCGTAATGTCGTTTTCCAAGCCCCAGCTCAATTTCCAAAAAATGAAGATGTCCCGAATAACCTTGGTCCGGGGGCCCCGAACCAAGGCGGACTCCTTATCACCTTGGCCGTGAGAAGTCAACAAAAATGCTGGGATTTCAGGGATTACAACATGTTAATTTACTACAGGATGGGGCCCCCAGTCGATAGCGTTCAGTTGGTGAACATAAGTGGCTGAATTCAATGGTTTATGGTTCATGGTTTATAAACCAACAAACATCACTGGGGGGGCCCATCCTGTATGAATCCCATAGAATTTCATAGAATTTTGGGGATGATTTATATAATGGGATTTAATAGGATATAATCTAGGAATATTATAAAATATTATAAAGCAATATTGGTTTAGTGGAGATTTTCCAGCAAGGCGTTATTATTACCGGAGGCTGAGAGCATTTCAATTCATCCTCCATATTGGGATCCCCCCCATTAATTTATATGGGACAGTGAAAAACAGGCGAACCTCTATCTAAAAATGATCACCAATAAAGACATGGGGTCCACCACCAAACCATTAAACTCATTTAAGTTAATGGAATATGTGAAATTATGTGAATATGTGAACCATCAAAGTGTGAACTTAAACCAAAGAATATCATGGTTTCTTGACCATTTGGGCCTGCGTCAGTTCACCCGGGTACCCTGGTTTTCACACCAAAATAGCTGGATAGTAGTCGATCTTCATCCAAAAAAATGGTGGTTTATCGGGATTGGCCCATCTACATATGTCAGGGGTATTTCAGTGGATATCATACAATTTCTATTGCCAAGCCAGCCAGCAGTTGTTTAAGCTGGTGAGTTGTTTGGATATTCCGATCAAAATGGCACAAAACTGAATCCGCATTAAACCACCCGTCACATTGACAAGCTTAGATACTATACAATGAAATCTGTGTTTTAGCTGGTGATGTTCATATTTCGCCATTAGAAAAAGCTTAAAGTATTGAAGTATCAATCCGTTGGTCTCACCTCGTGTAATCATCAACCAACCATAGTTTCTGGATGATGTCCTATATAGCCTATATCCCCATGACATCATCTGGATGGCCGTTTTGATGTGGCCATAGGATTAAATGTACACATAGAAAAACATATCATAACCACATTAGCTGGTCTGAAAAAAACTACCCTTCACCAAAATCGTTACCCAGTTTTTTCTTGGATACCCTCGGGGATTTTTAACGGTTTGCGAACTGGAAAATGCTCATTTAGTTTGTTGATTTACCCATTTAAAATGACCATGGCTTCCAGTTCGCAAACTGTTAAATCACCAGAGAAAACTTAGTATATCTTAGTATAGTATTAACCATCTAACTCAGAAATATTATTAATCATCATGAATCATGACTCATGGATATTAAATCCCTGCCACTGGCCCTGGCCGTTCCAACGGATTGTTGGCGCACCCAAAGTGTTGAAGAGGGTGTGATTGGAGGCCTCGAGGCCAGGTTCCTGCAGCTCCGCAGGGCTTTGGGGGATGATCTTCCAGTTGTTCCAACCTATTGGACTGGAAACAACGACATTTTTCTGCGAAAAAAAGAATTCAAAACCATATAAGCGTTAATGAAAATTTCTTGAACCAACTGCTTGGTACATATCTAAAACTGTTTCGTGTGAAAAGAAAACTTCAGCAGCCATGTAAGATTTCGCCATAAAAGTGTATAAGTTCAACTTGTACCCATCCAGTCACCCAAAAAAAAATCCCGTCTGGCAATTTAACATAGCTATTGAACATGGCCATTTAGTTCGTTGATACCCATTAAACATGTTTATTTTCCATAGCAAACTGTAAATACCACGGGTGTACCATCCCAGTTACGATTGCAACCCGGTCCTGGACCAGCAAGTTCAGTGGAGCAGTCACGACACTCGGTCGCACCTGCAGATGCTGCAGGAAGGGTGGCAGCGACGTGGAAAAAACCAACAAAAATTGGGATTTAACATGACTTAACCATCAGAAAATGTGGGGTTAACCATTCAAAACCATCCCAAATTTTGCTTCAAATTAAGTATTACTGTAGTAACACTAATGGTTTATCAACCTATATGGGTTTGTCAAATAGGCGTACACCCAAAAACATTTGGTGATCGTCATTTTCTCGAAATCATATTGAAAAATTGAGGTACAGGAAATACCCAGTCACCATGGGGAGTTCACCAGTCACCAAATTTCAGCCATGAGATGTATCTAACATTTTGTGTAACCATTTCGAAACCCTGCTAGAAAAATGGGATGTACTGATATAATCTGATATATTCCACTTTCTTGTTTCATTGATCACCACTTAGGATTTCTGAAGGCAAAAAGGGTCAAAATGATTGATCGCTTCAAAAAAAATGGTTAAAGGCTCCAAAAATTACCCTCTGGTTGTTAACGTAGCAATGAGAAATCACAATTGTTAATAGCTAAACCATCATGTTTGTCATCTATAAATGGGCAATTGTCCAGTTCGCTATGTTAAATAAGCAGAGGGTAAAAATAAACTGATTTTGTGGGTCCATTGAGGTATCACTGTATCACCTTTTAGATTCATTGCCCGGTGGATGAACCTAAGACATGATGCCATGAGGCTTTTTGGAAGTTCGAGGCGACAGCTCTGCATATTCCAAATTAAACAGGGGTTGGTAAATGTAGTAAATGTCCTAATTGAACATCACCCAAATATTGGGGATATCATCTCCAACAGATACTTGAAAGCAATGTTCCAAATCCCCAAAATGGGACATTTACCAAACCCCGTTAAATTAACCCAGCTTTGCAACCGGCAGTGAGGAGTCCAACCATCCCATTCACCATTCTCCCAGTCATAGTGGTATACCCAATGCTATAAAGCTCTATATATTTGGGAAGTTTTCGAATGCATTGGGTTTACCACTGGCATTGGCTTTACCACATATACAGAAATGAGATTCGAAATCACTATGAATGGGAGTAGTATTATTGATAGTACTAATCATTATCCCACTCATCATAAATTACTTGTAACTAAGTAATTATAATCATAAATTACTTATTACTTACAGTATCACTATTGACCTACTATTTTCATAAATTATCCTTTGTAATAATCATAGAAATTGTCAGCTCATAAAAATCGGATAGGAAAATAAGGATATCATTGGATCACTGATAATTACTATGAACCTCATCAAACCTCCATGAAACCTCCATGAAACCAAAAAAATATTGGTAGATCTCCCATGTTCATCATTTTTTTGGTATAATAATATTACCATCATTTTTATAATATCACCATTAATGATCATTATTGGTAAACCTCCATATTACCATTATTAATCCATGCTATAATCCCCATCTTTCGCTGAACTCCCCGATCAGCGTCGGCGTCGGCTTGCCGCCGACACCTTGGCTGCGTGGACCAGGTCCAACAGCCAGAGCGACCACCATAGCTTCCTGGGCGGCCAACTGTGGGGAAAATCCTGTGGGGAAAATCGATTTCGGACACCATGGATTTTCCGATTTGTGTTGGTTCTGGTTTCAATTTTCCCTTAAACCAATCCGTTTTGTGACGAATGTTTCTGTCTGGATTTCATGAAATGATCCCCAGTCGTCACCAACCGTTGGTTTCAATACTACCCGGTATGGTTATGACTAACAGTTTGCCATGGAAAATCATCACTTTTAATAGGTACATCATCTATTTCTATGGGTCATTTTCCATAGCTATGTTAAATAACCAGAGGGTAACATAGTTGAATGACAAACGGATGATTTGCATTTTGATCATTTTGATCTTCCACCACGGATTCTGAAAATTTTCGGTATTCAAAAAGCAGCCTATTTTTTCATATGGGATCTCTGGGGTACCCAAAAAGGTACTTTTTGTTTTCAGACACACCCCCCGGTTGGGAAAAAATGCGGCAATATTTCATGGTTGTCACGGTACTATTATAATGATTATACATGATTATACTGGTTACGACAGCAAAAAAAACTGCTCATGATGGTACTATCGTGGTTATGATTGCACTATAATGATTACGATGGTAAGAATACCCACAGACGCCGTGTGTTGCCCAGACATTGACATTGAGAATGTCGTGCTGTCGAATATATGATAGGAGAGATTGCAGAAAATACTGGTATACGCAGTGTTTTCCAGTTTAGGATTCAAAGTTTTCAGAGCCTAGGTTCTAGGGTTTAGGGTTTTAGGGTTTGGTGTTTTAGGGTTTTTGGGTTTTTGGGTTTTTTTGGGTTTAGGATGGTTTAGGGTTTTAGGGTTTAGGGTTCGTCGTCTGGGAAATCTCAAAACACTGGCCCTGCGCAGGTGTTTGAGCATGTTGAAGGATAATGTTTAAACATGTTTAAACGCCAT
>Ga0126342_10020862_pt1 | contig 10978 bp, 8 predicted proteins | sample Cyp1metagenome_FD_92528 | JGI IMG/M metagenome (GOLD analysis project Ga0126342, IMG submission 92528) | Coral microbial communities from Lord Howe Island, Old Settlement Bay, Australia - Cyphastrea 1 metagenome | ecosystem: Host-associated > Invertebrates > Cnidaria > Coral ... | reverse complement strand
CGGCTTCTCGGCTTCTCGGCTTCTCGGCTTGTGTCGGGCTTCTCGGCTTCTCGGCTTCTCGGCTTCTGGTCGCATTTCTGGGCCCCTTTTGCCCGTGCTTTGTGAAAGCTGTTGAGATCTTCTCAGAAGTAAGCCATTGCAGTGACAAGCTAAGATGAAAGCCAAGACAATTTTACAATGTCGGAAAACAGGCTGAAAATGACTGAAAAAGACTGAAAAATGGTGAAGACAAACGAGGCAGACTGAAAAAGTTCTTCCGTTGGTGGCGCAGGTGGTGGCTGCGCCATGTGCAGCAGCTCTTGGACCACCTGCTCCAAGGCCTGGATTTCGCTCGCGGCAAAATCGTATGAATGCAAACACATTTTTTTTAAAAAAAAACGTGTTGCATGTCCATATATCGTATATAGTTAGTATATGTGTAGAAAAATAGACACACACACACACATATATATATATATATATATGTATGTATGTAGGTATATATATATCTGTGTGTGCAGACTTATGATGATTTCTGTATCTTTGCGTGTATATGTGTACGCATGTTTGTATGTTTCATTGTATGTTTTTCATTTATTCATTTTATCTAGTTGGTTCGTTGGTTTGTTGGTTCGTTCGTTCGTTCATTCGATATAGTCATATAGTTAGGTAGTTAGTTAGTAAGTTAGTTAGTTAGCTACTTAGTTAGTTAGTTTGTTTGTTTGTTAGTTAGTTAGGTTAGGTTAGTTAGGTTAGTTAGGTTAGTTAGGGTGGTTAGGGTGGTTAGGTTGGTTAGGTTGGTTAGGTTGGTTAGGTTGGTTAGGTTGGTTAGGTTGGTTAGGTTGGTTAGGTTGGTTGGGTTAGTTAGGTTAGTTAGGTTAGTTAGGTTAGTTAGGTTAGTTAGGTTGTTAGTTAGTTTGTTAGTTTGTTAGTTACATTAGTTACATTAGTTACATTAGTTACATTAGTTACATTAGTTACATTAGTTACATTAGTTACATTAGTTACATTAGTTAGTTTGTTAGTTTGTTAGTTTGTTAGTTTGTTAGTTAGTTAGTTAGTTAGTTAGTTAGTTAGGTAGTTAGGTAGCTAGTTAGTTAGTGAGTTAATTAGTTAGCAGTATAGGATGTGCGCGTATGTATGTTATGTTATTCTATGCTAAGTAATGCATTGTACTGAATGGCAATGTAATGTCATGTCATGTCATGTCATGTAATCTACAAGTATGTATGTATGCACGCACTGATCATGATGAGCATGTGGTGTGTATACCTATATTACATATACATATGCGTGTGTGTGTGTGATTATTATAAATACATACGCATATACATATATATATATATATATAGCATCATATTATATTATATCATATTTTATTATAGCGTAGTATATTATATTAAATCATATTATATTATATTATATTATATTATATTATATATATATATGTGTGTGTGTGTGCGTTTGGGTTGTCACTTCCCCTGCACATCAGAGCATAGATAGATGTGTGTGTGTACGCATATGGCTGTGTGTGAGACGCATATGCACGCAGAGGTGACCTACACAACTTATGTCCATATGCAATCAGATACAATTAGACAAGACAAGATAGGATGGGACAGAGATATAGGATGATTTACGTGTATGCAGTTAAACCGTCACCTGCGTGTCCGTTTGATGCGGGAAAGAGTTTGAGACCGATTGCGAGCTTGGAGCACCATCTTGAGATTGAAGCACTTGTGGTGGTTCTGTCATTTGCATTTTCGATATTGCGGGAATATCCACACCGGCAATGCCGACCCAAACCAGCCTCCGGCACCAGCAGTGCAGTGCAAATATTGGAGTGTCCATTTGGGGTTCGGACATTCAACCGCGCTAGCATTTCTTCTGCAACGCTACAGAAAGTCCTAGGCAGGCACACACACCAGCCACTGAAATACTGGTAGAACATGGTGGAAAGAAAGTTGGTGCACGGTGCGACCAAAAGAGGCATCCTACCAAGGGGCAGGAGTTTGTCAGCTGCTTCGGCTTCGGACTGGTAACACTCCTGACCATCAGAAGCAGAGAGGAGAGACTCCTAGAGACTCCTACTGGGAAACCGATTTCAACATATTCCACCGCAGTCGATGTCACAAAATGTATTCAAAGTTCCCTAAAATTCCTCAAATTTTCCTAAAATGTTTTAAAAATTCCCTAAAACTCCCTAAAAAATTATCAAAATTCACCAAGACCTTAAAATTCTCTAAAATTCTTTAACCTAAAAATGCTCTACAATTCCCCAAAAATTCTTTAAAATTATCCACCAAAAAAAATAAAATTCCCTTAAATTCCCTAAAATTCCCTAGAAATCCCATTAAAATTTCCTAAAATTCCTTTACAATTCCCTAAAAATTATCTAAAATTTCCCTTAAAATTCCCTAAAGTTCCCTAAACTTCTTTAAAAATTCCCTAAATTCCTTAAAATGACCCTTAAAAAATTCCCTAAAATTACCCCGGCTTCTTTAAAAATTCCCCAGAATTCCCTAAGATTCCTTTAAAATTCCTTTCAAAATTCCCTAAAATATCGTTAAAATTCCCTAGAAAGTCCCTAAAAATGCCCTAAAAATCCTTTAGAATTCCCTTAAAAATTTCCTAAAATTCCCTTACAATACACTAAAATTTCGCAAAATTTTCCTTAAAATTCCTGAAAAAGTCCCTAAAATTCTTCTAAAAAAAACCTAAAATTCCTTACAAATTCCCTTAAAATTCCCTAAAAATTCCCTTAAATTCCCTTAAAATTCCCTTGAATTCCCTTAAAATTCCTTAAAATTCCCGAAAAATTACCGAAAATTCCTTAAAATTCCCGGAAAACATCCCTTTAAATTCCTTCAAATTCCCTAAAAAAACCCTTTAATTCCCTTAAAATTCCTTTAAAAAAAAACCCTTAAAATTCCCTAAAATTCCTTTAAAATTCCCTAAATATTTCCTACTGGGAGACCGATTTCAACATATTCCAAATGTCACAGATGTCGACGCCTGAAATTCGACCGCGCAAAGGGAGTAGCGCAGGCCGTGCAACGCGCTCAGAGCCCAACGCCCTCGCCTTGCGGCGCCGGGTGTCAGCGGCTGCGATAAGGTGGAGACCACCTGGGAACAGAAGGGAACAGAACGGACAGAACGGGACAGCATATAATATTGATTATAATAGTCAACGAATATCAACGAATATCAACGAATATCAACCAGCAGCATGCCATGGCAATGCAGTATCAGTATGACTCAATGATGTCAAAATTCTCAAACCAAGAAAAACTCAATGATTAGTTTGACTTCACAATCGTCACCTCCAAGATATGCAGTTCTGCCTCATCGACCGCTGTATCGATGAGTTGTTCCCGCACGACTTCTGCAGCACGGTAGATGCCTGTGTTGAAGTGCTGGTAGTAGAGGTCCTCCAGCTACAGAGGCCCTTTAACAAACAGTTTGAGCGAGTCAAGGCTTGTAAAAACGTGTCAAAACACGTAAAAACCATAAGCCCATAGCATTCCATAGCCACGCGCACAGCACAAACCCAGCCTGCTCTTGCGGCTCTACCCAGGTTCGCACCCATTTCAGACCGTAGTTGTGCCAGCACCTGGAGCCGCCAGCGCTCAAACTGCTGAAAGCACGGCGATATAACAACTGTAACACATTGTAACACCACGCCACTGAAACACATCGTGCACCACGATGGCAATGCACGACATCTGCCAAGAGTGGTCACGATATGTCAGTCATTCAACGATATTCAACGGTAGCGAGAATTCGTGAGATGTTTGGCCGGAAAAAAAAACGTTTCCGACATTTCCGACGTTTCCCATCTCACTGCCTCCCCGAGCTCGGTTCTAAGGGAGGGCAGCTGATGCTTCCAGCCATGGCATGCCATGGGGCGCTTAAGTGGTGCACGGTGCACACGGTGTCTTTTGAAGTCTACATGTAGATGAAATTGGCAAATACCCGCACGAAAACCTATCTAACATGTATACCAGCAAATACCAGCTAAGTCTAAGTCATGTCGAATCTTGGAAGCCAACTCAGCTCTTGTGTGAGCTTTCTATCTACATTCCATTCTGAAATCCTATGGCCTACGGCCTTTCCTCAGGATTGTGGGCCACTCTCTCGCTCAATGTTGCAAGCTTAATCAGCTTAATCAGCTGGAACAAGATTTCAAGCCAGAAACCTCGATGCGGGACTTGGATATGGACTTAGAGTGACTCAGGTCTCAGAAAAAGAACTTCTGTCAGAGCTGGGTCAGCCCATGGTCAGCCCGTCAGCTTGTACCTGGCAGTCATCCACGAGGATAATCTTCCTGAGCAAGAACTTTCAGCATCAAAATCTATCTAAGAACCACAATAAGCCTTAGGGGATATCAGTTTTCCTTGGCAGCTTCAACCCTGAACCCTGAAGATGGGAACTGCATAGCCGGGGGAAAAATGTTGGCGAATACGAAAAAGCAGAATACTTGATTTGCTCACTGGCTGTTGTCGTCATAGTCACCTCCCCATCGTTCACGCTGTGGTTGGCATTGAACGTTAAAAAAGTCAACTTCCCAGAGTCCAAGCTGCTTCGTCTGGCCTCAGAGACTTTTTTGGTGCGCCTGAAGCAGCAGACTCATGCGCACCCACACCCAGCTGTTGTGTGCACCATGCGATCCATGCGATTCCATGCGCCACGTCTCAGAGGTGCAACGCATTTTTAACCTTGCTGAGCTGGGCTGTTGCAAGGATTTGGGCGAAACGTTCACGTGCACATACGGTCATTGTCTCGGGTTTGGGATGGACAGTACCAAGCAATTTTGATTCGACTCGCACAGCTCCAACCCTTGGGATCTGTCCATTTCCCAAACCGTGTTCTGCATCGTGCATGATGCATATTAAGATTTATTAAGCATTGTTAAGCTTCAAATACTTCGAACCTCGCAAAAAGCTGCACCATTTTGGCACGTCCCCCGCAAGAGTTCCACATCGCCTGCACAAAGCTACGCTGCTACGCACTCTGTCCACGCAGCTCACGCAGCTCTTTCCGTGTAGCATCTGTCAAGTGACGATCGTTGGCCAAATCTAAGGCGAAGGTGAAGTGCTTCAAAGCTGCCACGCTATCGCCCAGGCTTCGGCATGCACAGCCAAGATGGAAATGAATGCCTGGTTCCTTGGGTGCCAAGTAGCACGCCCTTCGCAACTCCTCAACAGCTTCGCTATGTCGCGCTTCAAGGCACAGCAAGCCTTAGGGATGCCGGCAATCAGCAAGACTTTGGGAAGTTGAAAGGCAGAGCAAAGCTCTGACAGGTTTACCCAGAAGAATCTCATCCTTCATACATCCTGTGAACATTGCTCTCAACATCTCTCTCTCTCTCTCTCCATATGTATACATATATATATATATATGTATAGATGTAGATATAGATGTAGATAACTATAGATATAGATCTAGATATAGATATAGATATATACAGATATAAATAGATATGATATAGATATGATATAGATATATAGGTTAATATAGATATAGATATTAGATATAGATAGATGTATATATATATATATACAGATGCAGATATAGATATAGATATAGATATATAACATGGTACTTGTTCATTTATGTCCATTTCTGCTGCAGTATGGGTGATATTTTGATAATTCAAAGGATTTTGGCGGGGTGAAAATTTGAAAAATGTCCATTTATGTCCATTTATGCTGCAGTATGGGCGATATGTTGATAATTCAAAAGATTTTAGTGGGGTGAAAATGGGAAAAATGACCATTTATGTCCATGTATGCTGCAGTACGGGTGATATTTTTATAATTCAAAAAAATAAAAAAAAACATCTTCCAGAATTGAAAAAATATTCTATGTATACATCTGGGATATTCTATGTACACCGTTTTTTTCAATTTTGGAAGATGCCCCAAAACCTAATTTGTTTCAATTCTATATTCTATGTTCTAGTACTTAGTTATAAATATAGATACCGATATGGATATCGATATCGATATTGATATTGATATTAGATATATATATATATAGATATAGATATAGATGTGTTTGTGCGCGCAGATAGGAAAATAGATATCATGAGTTTGATCATTACTGCAAGTGCTCGTATCATTACTACTCGTATATTATATGTATATATATATATAATATATATATATATATGCAGGTGCGCCCTCATATCATAAGATATAATCAAATTACAGTCAGTAATCGCAGATCATGATTTTTGACTGTGCATCTGCATCCCCAATATCTGGGTTGCTCATTTGACCGTCGTTTCTCCAGGCAATGGCGTGTTCCATCGTGTTCCTGGGCGTTGCTGCCGAGTTTCGGCCCTTCTGCAGAAACGCTAAAGCTCGACTGCTGCTGACGCTGGCCCCACCGGCGGAGGACAGTAGCTGAAGGGCTTCATTGGCTTGGCCCATCTCTTGCAACACTGTGCCAAGTGAAATCTTCAGCACCTGCCATGCGATCCAGAGGAATCCGCAAATCTTGAGAAACAATGACAAGCATGACATGAATGGAGAAAAAGGAAAAAATGCTAGAAAAGAATGGGAGCACTGGGGGAAAAACTTTGAGGATGCCTTCTTGCACAGTAAAGTTGGTTGTAGATTTGTTTTCATACGCTTGAATACTAGGTCTACATAGAAGCTGCCCTCTGTAAGCTGTCCAGATATCAAAACCTGGGGAGCTGAATGAAAAAGCGACAGTTGTGAGCAGCGAAAATTTGGGAAAAATGGCATTGTGTTTTTGTTTAGTTGATCAGGGAGGTTTGCCTATGATTAGCAGAAGCATCTGCATCTGAACAGGCTCTAGCATCATCTGCAGTCAGCTGACTACTCGGCATCATTGAACGGTAAAAACTGGTCAAATTTCAGTCGACCTCGCCCAACCCAAATGCCTGGTTAGACGGATTAATGTCAAGAGCACGGAGAAAGTTGTACTTGGCTTGGGCAAAGTCCTCCTGCCGTTGGAAGACATCACCGAGGCCCCACCAGGCATTGTACTGCCGCGGATCTAGGTCAATCGCTGCTTGAAACATCTCGATTGCCTGCGAACAGTCCAACATCAGCTCTAAAACCAAAAAATGATGGGGATTCGGAATATCACACACTATAAGCTCTGTCTGGGCGCGGATCAGAGTCTTACTTAGATTCTTAACAACAACGCATGGACTGGACAATGGATGGTGATAGATTGGTCGTTTCCTAACAGTAAACCAGTAGCTCATCAACTGTAAAGTTACCAGAGTTTCAACCATGACCATACTCATTTGCTGGTGGCATGAGGAAGTCAAGTCAAGTCAAGTGCCATGAATGACATCATTAGTCGAAGCGTGGACTGATGTGTGGATGAGAAAGATCCATGAAGATGTGTAATTGTTATCCGGATTTAAGGTTCTACGGTGCAGTGAGCATCCCAACTGCTGCATTGAACAAATTGGCCAGATCGTAAGTTCATCAACTGCATGCAGGGAATAACGCTGGGCACTGGGCACCTTCTCATACTTCTCCATTGATACGAGTTCATGGCCAATGAGCGAATAAGCGTACACGAGGTTAGGATCCAGCTGGATGGCACGCTTGAAGAACTTGATGGCCTCTTCCTGAAAATCTTCGCTGGTGGAACAAGATGTGCCCAGTATATAATAGGCACTATATAGGCACTATATCTCTCTACCATGTCATACCATATCAACTTGAATAAAAATACCAGGTAGCCTCTCGTGGACTTTAATCCACGCCAGTTCTTCAGGCGTGGATGATCTGGGTTGGCTGTGGCTACATTCAGAACTCAAGTCGAATCTTGGGACAGTGTGCGCTAAGGGGCAAGTTCGAAGAAGGTAAGTGGGTATAAGGAAGCGTTGCATCAGACATATATAAAGTGCAACCATATCAAACATTGACAAAGTGCGTCAACTTCTTCCATTCCAAGTTTCAGCTTCGTTGTTCAAGCTGAAGCAGTTGCCCAAGACACACCAGGCTCGCGGCCTACTGCGACCCCACTCCAAGACCTGCCTGGACAAGTTCCCCAGTTCCAATCGATCTCCCAACTGCCACAAAGCCGTCGAGAAATATTCGAAGCCAAACGATCGGAAGAAACGGTGCTGTACGCAGCATCGGCCGTAACTCCGCACGGTTTCCTCATAGTTTTGCATCTCAAAATGGCAACGCGCCACCAGGTCTTCACAAAATGCTGAGCGTTGTTCATTGAGATGAAGAGTTTTCACCGCATCGATGGCCTCTTGACATCTGAAACGATGTAACGAATGGAGTGCTTCACCAAGACCTTGCAACAACGTACTGAAGCTGCGAAGGCTATCGCCGTTTTCGTCTCCACCTTTGCCTCGGCGACATCCTGCGTTGCACACTGAGCATCCTGTGTCTGAGCGCACTGAGCGCACTGTGTTGCACACGTTACACACTGTGTTTCTCAGGCGATGCATGGAATCGATGGAATCGATGGAATCGATGGAATCGATGGGATGCACAATGTGTGTCTGGTTGGGCTCTTCAGTCGGCACTGCGCCAGGCAACCCGGGTGTGTAGCGATGGCACTTCTTGGGGGACTTGGGCGATGCCAAACTTTGTGGAGAAAACACCCCGCGGACCTTGGAGGGGCTCCATGTTCTCACAGGAGTTACAGGGTTTCTGTCCAAAAGTGGCAGTCGCGGTGAGAATCTCGGTCCAAATGGACTCAGTGATTTTGCGCTGTGCGCGCTGGGCATGCTGTGTAGGCTCCCACTTCTCCGCCTCTTCCGGGGTGTCCGGAAACCGCACTTCTCCGACGGAGTGACGGTTTTGCAAATTTCGCTAGGGAAGAGAATGTCATTTTTCATCAACTTGTCATGCTCGAACACTCCAGCAGCAAATTCACGTGGGTTCTGGCTGGGAGTCTTGTTGCGCAAACACAAACTCAACCAGCTGAGGCGCTCAAACGCACACCACATGAACGGACAAAGCTTGAGACATCTGGCATAACATTCGTAGGCTTGTTCTCTTTTCCTCAAGCCTTCAGCTACCTGTCCCAATTGGTACAGACCAGCTGCCCCCTCAACCACATGGTCAAGGCTTGACAAATGTCCATGGCACCATAACTCCACCAGATCCAAATCGCCTCCCAGCAAAGCCACTTGAGCCTCTTGGAACTGTTCCAATTTGATACAAGCGACTGCTAAGAGGTACTGCAGTCTGGGACTCAAATTCTTCCCTCGCAGTTGCCATCTGACCTGCTCATACTCTCCTGCACGAAGCAAGGCATCTGCCCACAGTTCCAGTGCAACTGCAGCGGGCGAATTTGTCCCAAAAGCATCAAGAGAAGCAGCATTGAGCATACGATCTGCAAAAAACACCGATTGACTACAGAGATGATGCTGAACGGAGTATATGATGGCCCTCAGACAGGGCTCCATCACTGGCGGTGGGTTTGGCCCACATGGCCCAGGCCCAGGCCCTTCAAGAAATGGATCTCGGACTCCGTAAGCCATGACACATGGACGTAGCGCACCAATTTTCGGAGAGCCAACACGGTCTGAGCAAAAAGGAATGGGAACCGGTTGAACCGGTTGAACCGGTTGAACCGGTTGAACCGGTTGAACCGGTTGAACCGGTTGAACTTGATGCTTGGAATTTCAAGTGTGTGAGCGTTGGAGTCAAACACGAAACAATGAAATGTGCATTGAACAAACCGCTGATGTCTTCTGCGTTGAACACAATAATGCAACATGAATGTCAAGTTTACTTATCCATACTTATCCTGAAAAGCATAACGCAACATGAATGTACTGAATGCACCAAACGTAGTTCATAAACAAGTAAGTGCTGTGATGATTCCCAATTCCCCAACCCAACTGAAAAAACGTAAATTCACTTTGCCACCTGCAGGTATCTCGAAATCCTGCATCTGCGCCTGCTGCCCGCTTTCTGCAATGTCACCAAAACACGCGTCAAAAGCATCAACCGCCAATCTCAAAAGGCATGTGTATGACGTTTTCTTGAAATTACATGACATGTTTATGCCTATGAATAATTTTACAACCACTGACGCTCACACCCACACTCATATTCAGATTCAGTCTTGGGGATCGTTCAGAACAGGCTGGGCGCTACAAGTGTTGTTTTGGGTTTTCTCATGGGTAGATAAACACGAAGTATATTGTTGTTTCAAAATCCAGACTTGGTTTTGCATCAACAACCATAGGTTTTATTGTTGCATTGGCCAACTGTAAGCAAGGGAACCAACCCTGCTTGGCGCCCAATCAGGTTCAACCAATCATTATGAAACAGTGCAACTGGCCAGCGTAGAAACCCAGCGGTGCTCTTGGCACAAATATGTTTTTCCTGATGGGATCAAAACGCAATGCATTTTCCTTTTTACAACGAGTATCCCAAAAACATTTCAAACCATTTTTCTTCGAACCTGAACAATCAAGCAAACCCTTTCCCACAAAAAATCCCCGACCGTCACCCTTAATTTCAAAGTGGACCCGGCCGCACCTCATGTTCTGACAATTATCCGACTACAGCGAGTGTTTGAGCAAAACATCATTATAGACAATGGGGTGGTGATCGAATGGACACAGTCCCAGTGAAATGCTGTCCCCCTGCTGCGAAATTGCATGAATTTCAGTCACTGAGTACAAGACAAAAAGTACCTATGAAATAACAAAGGAAAAAGTACAGGTTTTACATCTTTTCAGATGTTCCACACACTTGCTCAGAAAATTCTTATCGAATTACTGTTGTGGAGTGCATCGGTCGTGCACAAACAATCCCTTAAAGTCTGACAGGTGAGAGCTGGATGACATGGCAGGAAAACCAGTAAAGAAGATTGCTTTCTTTGTCCTTGCAAAAACAACTGTTCTATCTGACGAAGTCGGCAGTAATTCAGATTGCGAAAACCGTACAATATAATGAACCTGTTGACATTGAAGTTCTGAGGAAGGTCCTGATGCAACTGAAACACTGAACAACGACATGCCGGTTCT
>Ga0126342_10020861_pt1 | contig 10979 bp, 12 predicted proteins | sample Cyp1metagenome_FD_92528 | JGI IMG/M metagenome (GOLD analysis project Ga0126342, IMG submission 92528) | Coral microbial communities from Lord Howe Island, Old Settlement Bay, Australia - Cyphastrea 1 metagenome | ecosystem: Host-associated > Invertebrates > Cnidaria > Coral ... | reverse complement strand
TCCTAGGAACTCTGAGCAGCGCGAGCGCCAGACGTTCCAGGACCGACCGCCGTGCATGCAGCAGCAACTCAGATATAGAATATAGAATTAACTAGCACGAATGATGCATCATCAATTATCTTGATTCTAGCACAAAGTGCTGGAGCAAGGCATGGCAGGGCGTGTAACAAATTACCACAGGGACTTCCTTCGCTGAGGTGTTGGCGCGCTGTCGGGGCCTAAAAAGTGCTGGGTGTTTGACGGCTGGGTGATGGTTTGGAACATGGCTTTTATAGGGATTTAATGGGATTTGATAGGGATTTATATATATATAACCATTATAAATGGTATATCATATGGGTTTTAACCACCATTGAAGGATGGTTAATGATGGGATTAATAATGGGATTAATAATGGGATTACTGGTTGATGGTTTGGAACATGGCTGGATTATGACTCCATTTCATATGGCTGAGATGTCATCCCAACCCCATTGACGAACTCCATCATTTTTCAAGATGGTTATTGCACCACCAACCAGATGGGTTTTAACCACCATTGAAGGATATACTTCGTGTTAATTGCTGCCATGGTTTGGTGTTTTACACGATATCTTTCTTTCAAAATGTTCCCAAGGAAAATGGGATGATATCCAATCCTTTTAACAACCAGATGAGAGGTGGATGGAATTTCCTTCTGACTTCCAGTGGTCCGATTTTAATTTTCTGCGTAGCAAGCAACTGGTGTATCGATTTCTACTCACAAACCATCCGAAGTTGCGAAGATCCTACTCTTGGCTTCGTGAAATCATGTGAAATTCCCAAAGTTTCTGAGTTTCGTGTCATCTCCTTTTGCGATACCCTGCAAGCAGAATTTCTCATCGTGTTCCCAGGATGTTGTAGAGTCAACAGGGCTACGCACACATCTTTCCTTGGAAATTGTGGAAAATCATTGCAAAATCCCCAAAATTACAGCAGACCTTATCATTTTTGTCTATGGATTCCATCATATTTCAGGGCTCTGCAGATCATTTCATTTTGGGACTACATGAATTTTCACGCATCAGTAGTAGATTAGGATATTACATGATGTGATATTACGAATAAGCCATATAAAACACATTAATTCGGACTACTAACCCTATCATGATATTTATTTATGTAGAACATTAGTATATACAGCATATATATATGTTATATATATATGTTATATATATATGTTATATATATATGTTATATATATATGTTATATATATATATATATGTTATATATATATGTGTGTGCTATATATATTATATATATATTATAGGTATAATACAACATTTTGGAGTCGCCAGTTCCTAGCTCTTCCCATGGGGCGTCTTCGGACCTTCGGACCTAGGACTGTGGTGAGTTCCTGTTCCGTGGGATGCGCCGCCAGCGACACCGTGGAGGACATGTCGGAGGGGATATGCTGAGGATATACTGGGGTGCCATATAGGATGGTGCCCAGTGATGCATAGCTATTGAAAATGGCCATTTATAGTGAGTTTTCCCATTAAAAATGGTGATTTTCCATAGTTTTTGGTATGTTTACCAGAGGGTAACAAAAACCATAGGAATTGCGTATAGAAAATGGCCCAGACGAAATAGTTGATTTACCGAACTGAAAAATGGTGATTTTCCATAGTAAATATAGTTATATCTACCATAAACCATAGAAAGTCTACCAAGTTCGCCAAGCGTCAACTTCGCGTGAACAGCTCACTGGGGCACCACCGTAAGTATAGGGATCTAGTGGGGAATATACTAGGGATATAGTAGGGGAATTTCGTGGGGATATGAAAAATGAATTTCATATATTGGGAATAATCATCCCAACTGACTTTCATATTTTTCAGAGGGGTTGCAACCACCAACCAGATGAAAGCCGCCAACTTTTTTCGGGGAATTGGACCAGCAAAAAGGCTCTGACGAGAAAAGCCACAATTGGAAGCTGCAACGATGTTAAAAGTAGAGAATTGGATGATGCTGTTGACTTTATAGAAAATCCCTCAATAGAGATAGAAAAGTGATTTATCCCTATTTTAGTAGTAGGATTTTATAGTCCTCCCTTTTTTGGGATTACTGGTTGAAAGTCTGCAATTCTTGCACGAAACCATGGATTTTTATGGATTTTTCATATGTGGCTCTATTTGACTTCCAGGGTCATCCCACTGAGTTGATCGCCACGGAAGCGATGATGGACTTTTCCGCCGGAAGTCTGTGACAAGTGGACTTATCCCATATCTGGAATCATGGTTAATAAGGGAAATCATCCCCAAATGGCCTTAATTCAGGTTAGTGAAATATTATAATTAACCCAGCCATATACAAATAGATCATATAGGTGCCACCGTGGCGTTGCCGCGTTGGCAGGTCTTTGGTGCAAACCTGGCGTTGGGGGTCGGGCGACTCAGTGACAGCGTAAGGACGAAATGGCAAAAATGCCATGTGAATGTAGCTTATCATCCCAGAGGAGGTATCCACCGGGCCCAGTCGACCATATTTCAGGAAGGTTACAGGGAGCTATATCTGGGCGTTTGGACACAGCTGGGTAGTTCAATGCTCTCCCTGAACCAGAAAATCCTCCTAGGGCTGTATGGAATGTATGGAATGTATGCAACATTTGGGGATACGGATCCGCCTACAGATTTTGGGTCGACCATTTCCCGGTGACCCTCTGGTAAACATACCAAAAACTATGGAAAATCACCATTGTCAATGGGTAAATCCACTATAAATGGTCATGTTCAATAGCAAACTGTTAAATTACCAGAGGGTAAATTTAAAGAGATTCGAGCTGAAGAAGCCCTTTCCCTCATATGCGATGTTAGCAGTTGATTTTCACAATGCAAGACTCACAGGATCCTCTTTTTGGATAAGCTGCAAATGGGTCTGGTACCTTCAATTTATGGCAATGTTATGGAAAAAAACACGATCGATCACTGGATTTGTTGTACCCTGTGATTAAAGGAAAATAGGACAGCTGATCTTCAAAAGCATTGGACTTTATAAGGTGAGGCCACCCCAGTGATGTTTGTTGATTTATACACCCATTAACATCCATAACACCAATTTATAAACCCATTTATAAAACCATTTGTTGAGTTATAAACCCATAGTAAAAATATAGTTATATCCCCCATAAATCCAACAGTTCGCCAAGCGAGCTGTGCCTCAACCTGTCGCGAGCTATCGTCCATCAACTAGTTGCATCCAAATCGCTATGTTTGGCCAGGTTAAATCACCATTTTCCGATATACATATATATATATACCTTTAAGCATATATCTGGGCAAATTATAACGACCTCACTGCGACCTCACTGGAATAGTGGTTAGTAAGGGAAATCATCCCAAAATGGCCTTAATTCAGGTTAGTGAATTATTATAATTTCCCCAGATATATATATATATACATACATATATACATACATATATACCTTTAAGCATATATGTAATATGGACAAATGAACTTTTTCCTATAGATATATGGCCTATATCTTTGACTATAGTTTCCTATGGTAAACGGGGCCCTCACCTGGGCTTCAGAGGCTCCTTGCAAGCTGGTCTGCGGGGGTAAGAATCATAGCGGCAGTTTACTGTGGACTGCTGACTTATATCATATTTATCTAATGGGATATGGTCATGTTAATGAATGTTAATGGTATGTTAATGGGATAATCTTAGATGGGTAGAAACTAATCCTTTTATATCTCTTAATCGTTTGGTATCAACGCGATTATCTACGTTCACCAGCTAAGAATCTAATTTGTTGCAGGGTATCTAATATTGGCACTGACTTTTATCAAATATGAATATTCCCAGATCAGTTTAATAAGGCCGAAACGTATCTAACTACAGATGCATCGACAATAAACACTAATAAAAACACTAATGGACCCAACAGTTACGCTACTAAATCAAAACAACTTAGCTATCATTTGGGGGGCAACACCTTGTAAAATCCACGACCAACTACCAGTTGGTCCCAGTTATCTCACTTCTAGCCCTGCTTTGTGGCTTAAAATCAAGTGAACTTCCAATATGTGGCTGTTTGTTATCAGCATGTTGTCGGCAACCAAAAAAAGATGCCGATGTTGATCAGATCGGATCCTTAAAATACATCGCTGATCAACTTAGATATGGAGCTTTCCCAACATGGTACCCCCAGTCATCCGAGTCATGGATGACCATGACTTAGAAAGCTATGGCTTTCGGGGTAGGCCATCGTGGCAGATGGCGCTGAGCTGGTCAAGGAGGAGCGGGACTTCTGGTGGGATAGGAATGCTTGGATTGTGAGTACCTTTGGCCCAGTTGACTTATGATTTGGCGAACTGTTGGGGGATATAACTTGATATAACGAACTAGTTCATGGGTTAGGTATGGTTGAATGACTTACTGGTGCTTAGTAGGGAATTTTCGGGAATGATCCATAATCACTAGCAATGTCATCATCCCAGCAACCCATCCATTCCCTACGTCAAACGCACCAGTAAGTTGTGCCCACAAAAATCTGCAGCAAAAACGCTTCTTTTTCGGGACGAAACATCCACATTCCATGAATATTACGGGATGGGGCCCCAGTGAGCTGTTCACGCGGTGCGTTGGTGCAAATAACCAGAAAACCATGACACGTGTTTTTTCTATATTTGGATGGGGTTATAAAGCAACACACATAACTGGAGGGCCCCATCCTGTAGGATATTCCATAAAAAAGCTGGCATATCCCCAATATCTCCAAATCTCCCCATGGAAGCTGGCGATCCCAGGATTGCCCCGGCAACAAAGTGGGCAGCTACACTGTGCAATGTCGGTGGGCCTGGATCTGTGTGGTTAAGCCTGGGGCTATCCCTGGTGATGGGACTTAACCATCAACAAAAACGGGATTTTTCGGGGAATGTTCTTATATAACCATCAACAAAAGGGGAATTTAACCATCAACAAAAACGGGAATTTCATGGATTTCGACAGGTCAATCTGAAAGATGGCTAGTTAAATAGTCTTTTGGTATGGGATTATCTACTTACTGACCAGCCAAGACTTGTCAATTGTTTGCGGGGTATTTAAAATTGGCCATGATTAAGTGGGGGCATTCCATTTGAACAAGTTGGTCATAACCACACTTACTCACCAGTTAGTAGAGTCATTAGATTCCCAGTTAGTAGCTGGTTAGTTTGGAAACCCCTTTTTTCGTATACTAATCCTTACTGGTGCTTAGCAGGGAATGGATGGGAATGGGGGTTGCTGGGATGATTATTTCTAGTGATTATGGATCATTCCCGAAAATTCCCTGCTAAGCACCAGTAAGAATCACTCTAAAGGCAACAGTTAAGCAATCGTGAACTAAACCTGGCTATCTCTTGGCAAAATTTGTGGGGCTCCTTGCGTGGGCGTCTCGGAGGATTTCTATCAGATACCCCATCCTTTCGGGATGAACCCCACCGTCGAGGTAAAGTCAATTACCCTTTGGTAAACGTTTACAGTTTGCGAACTGGAAAATGGCCCAGTCGAAATAGTTGATTTACCCATTAATAGCATGGTGATTTTCCATAGTGTTTTGTATGTTTACCAGAGGGTATCAGCAAATTTTGCAGTATCAATGACTTAAATGATGGCTCATTGGGAATGACATGTGGGTTTTTTTAACCACCTGGTGCTTTTTGGGGATCACAACTTTACCGAGAATTGACCGGATATGTATCAAGCAACCAGTAAGTCATGGGTTTTTGGGACGGCAAAACAGGGTATGTTTTGATGGCTTAGTTGAAAAGTGAGTTTGGTGGCCATGAGTTTGCAGGAAAATTGGATGTAAAAGGATTGATAATTAATGAGCATACCTTCCCAACATGAGTGTGCCCCAAAAACGGTGGATATCCCATTTTATGGTTGTCTTGATGGGAAATATGGTGATTCACAAGTGGCTTTGTATGAATTTGCTCAGAAGCCTTCACGGCAGCGATAGGGAATCGGAAGAGGTCCGTCTTCATTGTTTGATTCACCAGTAACCCACAGGAAGGGGCCCCCAAACGTTATAAGTTGGTTTATAACTCCATCTAACTATAGTTATATCATATTATATCTCCTACTAAACCCAAACGTTCGGCTAGTTATGTGCGTCAACTTAGTTAACGAACTGGGGCCCAGTTTTGCGAAAGTTCATATGGAGGAAACGGGATTATAGTATACTTATAGCCTACTTACAATATATCATATATATCACTGGATTGGAAGGGAAAGGCTATCCGAAACCATGGGTTTTACTGGCAATGATCGGTTTTTTCGTGAGGGATGCATCCCAACAGCCTATCCATCAGAATGGCTAGGAAAATAAGTTGAAACCATGAAGTTTTCTAACCAATCCATTGAATCCAGTCTCCTATCAAAATGTATGTCTTTCCAGGATTAAAGAAGAACACATGTCTTCACCTACCAGCTGCGCACAGGTGCGCCTTGCGCAAGGTTTGGTAGTTTCTCTCCCATCCCAAATCCCTCAGACTCACGTTCTTAGAGGGAAGAATTGCATGCTGCCCGGCTCAAACCTTGGAGCCAATCACCTGTCATCATGAAGGGCTCAAGTGTTCAATTTTAGTCCGATGTTAATCATGACATCCGTCGCCAAAATGACTAGCGGTATCGATATGATAGCTTTCAACGAATCCGCATGTCGGGTGTTCTATTTCCGGTGCAGTTCCACTTAGTCGATATGTCGCAATTCTTAATCAGTGGTTATATCCCAACTCAACTATTCTATTCCCGAGGTTATATCCCAACTCAACTATTCTATTCCCAATTTCTGGTTCTTATTTTCCCAACCTGATTGGTTTGGAACATTGCTTTTATTTTTCCATTCAGTTGGAAATGGAAAAATCATCCCATCTGACGAAGACATATTTTTCAGAGGGGAAGGGCTCAACCACCAACCAGTGATTGTTATCCCAGTTATCCCATTATTATCCCATTATTATCCATATCAAACCATATAAAACCATATTTTTCAGAGGGGGAGGTACACCACCAACCAGCCAACTTTGGGTTCTTTTTGCCATGTACCCAGTGAAGCCCTGGCAAGCCTCCATCGCCAAGGCAACATCGGTGTGCCTTCCGTGACCAGCAACGCTTGTGTGCAGGGCTGCCCAGGTCTAGAGCGTTGTTATGACAGAAATATGTGGCAATTAATGTCAACTCCGGATTAATAAACCATGGTTTATTAATTATGTTTTCGCATGGTTTGTGTTGGGGTACCACCACCGCAACGTGGTTACGGCGCCAAGTCCACCGCCGTGTCCGGCGGGCAGCAGCGTTGCCTTAGCCTTGGACGATCAGACCTTGACGCACAGCAGCCAGGCGGGGAACGCAAAGAAATGGGTGATTTATATAGAAATGGCTATGTAAACATATAAGTGTATATATATATGATATACGGGTATAATCCTGTATTTATATATATATATAAAAATATATGTATATGTGTATGTATATATATACATATATATATATATATATATATATATATATATATATATATATATATATATATATACATATATATATTTACATATATATATATATATATATATACCCATTTGATGGTTATATAGAAATGGTGTGCATATATATATATATGTATAGGATTGAACCATCAAATACGAAGGATTTTTTTACACGCGAGCATGTGACAATATCGGCGGTATACCAACCATAAGTGGGATATGAACAGGGTGATGATATGTGGATACTCTGGGATGAACCAGCTATATGGGAATGATATGGGGATATACCCAATATTTTTTGGATACAATCGGATTTCATCACAAATTGAACTGTGTTAGAATATAGCATTTTTTTGGATAGTATAATGGGGATGATATGGGGAGAGAATCGAGATATAATGCAGATGTAGTGGTGATGTGAAAAATGATGGAAACATGGTGACTTAGATATATCTTTACCAACAGGATGATAATATGGGGATAGAATGGGAGTTATACTACGGCAAACTAGAGGTATACTATCGTTTGGTGTATTTACTTGGATAGTTAAGCAACATTTTTTTCGATAAAGTGCCATGAATGAGCTAGATGGGGTTTTCATATTGGGATATACCAACCACAATTCTGATATGATTGGATTTCACCAAGACTTTAACCATGGATTTTTTGAAAGGGCCAGTGGGAGTTCACCTTCACCAGCAAGCTTTGCAATTTGAGCCAACAAACCTGAGATTTTTGCCTGTAAATTGAGATCCAGAGATTTTCTCGGGAGAAAACATGGGGGAACTATGGGGAACTGAATTGACCCTGGGTGTTTTTCAGCACTTTCATCGTTTAGACTTTGCCAGTTGGCTATTGAGCCGGGAAGGCCATGAAGAGTTTGGATTGGCCTCTTTCGTTGTGGCCTGTGGCCCCCCATCTTGTCGGTGAAATGGTGAGGTTTCGCTACCTATTCCAAACCACTAGAAAACATTAAACCATCCAAACAAATAGTGCAAAATGAGTAGATAATAAGATATAGGCACTATTGTTGATCTTAGTGGCCTGGAGTATATAACTGAGCTAACAAACCAAAAATATTGGGTGTTTTTTCATCAACCAGGGTTTAAAGTCCGGAGTTGATACTAGTTTATTCCCATTCCCAGAAACCACGGTTTAGTATCGAATCCACTCTGTTCGAACAGAATCCCTGAGTGTCCCAGTCAGTGTGTGTTTCATTATCAGTCACTACGCCATAAGAACATGGCTTTGTCCTAAAATGAAGTCTACCCTAAAATGACGAGATGGGAGGAATGAAACCATCCCCAATAAAGGTTTATTATTGGGTATACCCTCTGGTAAACTAACATAGCTATGGAAAATCACCATTTTTTATGGGAAAATACACTATAAATGGCCATTTTCAATAGCTATGTTAAATTACCAGAGGGTACCTCTATGTGGGATGATTTAAAATAACCCAAAGGTTAGTCAATGGGATGGATAGTTATTGGGTTTGTCACATTACTCCATTCCAATTGGACCTTTTCCATTTTCAGACAAACCAGTTGACAGACCCAGATATACCCATGCATTGCCTGCAAATGTTTGGGAATGGCGCCAGTTGTCCAAGCGAATTGCTCATATAAATGGTTAAGCTCCTGTCTATTATCTTGATAAATTCTCATGTTTCCCTCAAGTTCACGAGATGTATCCAATGTTGTTCTCGATTTATGTTACCTTTCTTCTTGGTCACACCAGCTACTTGAAAGATCATTCATAGATATACATCACTCACCACTTCCTAAGTAGTCTATTTATCTCAACTTTTCCTTTGTTTGAACACCCCAACTCTCGTTACGAAGATGCACATGTCTCCCTCATTTTTTCGATAGATCGATCATAGACCCACCTGTTGCTTGTTGAAGCCCCATGATTGGACGAGTATGACCTCACTTTGGCAGTTGGAGCACGTGCACGGATACAACTACACCTTGCCATGCTCCAACGTCAATGCCAACTACTATGGCAACCTCCAGGCTGGGCCGGCGCTGAAAGTGATGATCCAGTTTTCACAACCACGGGAAGCAACCAAATCACTGTACATCACCAACAGGTGGTGTATAACATATGTATATATACATATACATATACATATACATATACATATATATGTATATATATATATCAGTATATCATCGTACCAGTACATCCAATTTCGTTATTTCATGCAAACCTCTTTTGAGATAGGTGGTTTTACGTTTTTCCGATGGTATCCGATGATAGCTTATTTTGTACCCGCAATCAGGTGGGTTGGGGATTTTGTTGTTCGTGTTGTTCCAATTTTCAACGACAGATTTGGGCCATGTTTTCTCCGCCCCTCGGCGATACCCAGGAAATGTACTAGCTGTTTTTTAAATCTAAACAGCCATGCATTGATAGGCTCCATTCTCAAAGAGGTTACCGTCCCAATTTCATACGTGTGGGTCACATGTATGCAATCGTTTTTGTAGATGACATTTCAAGCGTTTTCACTGGCAGTCTTGGGAATCTTGAGACATTACTCATTCACATCCCCATGGGCATGAGGGTCGGGGGTCGCTTGGAACCACGGGATTTGGATCGCTTAGAACCGCGCAATTTGGATCGCTTAGAACCGCCCTGGAATCATCATCATCATCATCATCATCATCATCAGCATCAGCATCAGCATCAGCATCATCATCAGCATCATCATCATCATCAGCATCATCAGCATCATCAGCTGATCTTTTTTGGCGCTACTTTGTTAAAGTTTGTTTCGTTTTCTCTTCACTGTATCCACAGGTAAGGGCTTCATTAAGATGGCAGGAGTTAAATAGATGTTTGCTGCGTGAAAGCGCAACATCCTGACGTCGGTGCATGTTGTTTTGGATGAACAAGCTTTTTGATCGCGTGCTGCTGCAGGGGGCACCTGCGAACCATTGCATCGGAGCTTGCTACTTCTGCTCGCCTTTCGTAGTGAGTGGCTCGTGTGAGCATTACTATCTTGCCCTGCACTTGTTCAAGCACCAGGACTTCAGCATTGCAGTTCCGAAGAAAAAGCGGAAACACAGAGCAGCTCCTCAGCACCCAGTGGGTGAGCAGGAAGAGGCGGAAGGAGAGAGTTAGGTGCCTGTGGAGCAAGAGGCAGATCCTGACCTGCAGTGGAAGGGTCAGGGCAAAGCAGCTGCTGATGCTTGCGTAGAGAGAGGGAGAGAGATGAGCCGCTCGATTCGAATCTGGGAGTTCGTTCTTCGCCTACAAGAAGTTGGAACGCACTCAGCGACAGATGCGTCTGTAGAGTCAGGGATGAAGGGTCGTTCTTGGGCATGTAGCGTGTTACCCTAAAGGTCTGTCCCCTGAAGCCACCCCATGTCCCAGCCCGTGTCCCCACTTGTCCCCTAAACCCACCGCACGTCCCAGCCCCGTGTCCCCAAGCGTTACCCTAAAGGTCTCATTCCACCATGCTGGTCCCCTAAACCCACC
>Ga0126342_10020860_pt1 | contig 10979 bp, 4 predicted proteins | sample Cyp1metagenome_FD_92528 | JGI IMG/M metagenome (GOLD analysis project Ga0126342, IMG submission 92528) | Coral microbial communities from Lord Howe Island, Old Settlement Bay, Australia - Cyphastrea 1 metagenome | ecosystem: Host-associated > Invertebrates > Cnidaria > Coral ... | reverse complement strand
TATAAAATAAATAATACATGACATAGTATATAATATATAATATTTAATATATTATATAGAATAAATAAAATATAATATACTAGATATTATATAGAATACTAAATATATAATACATAATGTACAATATAAAACATAATAAAATATATAAAATAATACATAATAAATACCATATAATAAATAATATTAATATATTCATAGCATAAAATGTATAATATAATAATATACATATATATATACACTATATACACACATACTATATATATACACATACTATATATATACATATTATATGTATATATATATATATAAATACAATGTATATATATATATATGTATCCTATTGTGGGTTTTATATCCATCATATCCCATGAATATACCATCCCCATGTCATGCGTGTTCTTAACACCCACATGAACTCAACTTAGTTGTTTTACCTTCTGGAGACCCACCCGTGACGCTGATAATCACCGTCCTCTGCACTCAAGGTCTCAAACTCGATCAGAGCCTCACCGAGGAACGAGGAACATCCCCTGAAAAAGCGGAGTCTTAGTTAACTTAGTAGGCTTACCCAGTAAAGATAGTGGTTAGTAATGGCTAGTAATGGTTAGTAATGGTGACTTAATGGCGACTTTTCATGGGATCTTTTATGGGATTTAGTGGGATATTACCCGGCCTGGTAGTTTTTCTAACACTTTGCAAACTGGAAGCTATGGCAGCTATGGCACCTAGACAGAGTTGATGATTTACCTCAAAAATGGTGGATTTCCAGCTCGCAAACTCTTGGTTTATCAAAGGGGGCCATTTTTTTTCTGGGATGATCTACGAAATGGGGATGACTTCACTGGGATATGTAAGCTGATTTTATAACATCCATTTACATATAGCATGTAAGTTATAACTGGGATATGTAAGTTATAACTGGGATATGTAAGTTATAACTGGGATATGTTCTAATCATGGAATTAGTTCATCCATTTATAGATGAGATAACCCAATGAAGGGAACCACTTACGATCAATTTGCCTGTTTGCCAAGTTGCAACTTGTGACGGGCAAGGGCTTTGTGGAGACATGGTAGACATGTAAAAGAAAATAGGCAACCCCAAGATCCACTGGTCAGTGAATCATCATTTTCTCCATCGGGGTTGCCATTTTATGGATTTATGGGATATACAGTATATACACCATATTTGGAAAGCCATGAAAAACCAATGTCCAACTGGTTGGCACAACTTTGTGGACCATTGTTTTTGGCGCAACTTCGCAACTTATTGTTCGTCAGGGTTTTACTGATTACATTTTTGCAGGTGCAAAAAAATGCGGGTGTAAACGTTGAAACGAGTTTCAAGCCCCAGAAGTTCTGGTGAAACAGTGGCTGATTCCCTGCTTGACCATGGTGGTAAAACCGGTATCAGGGTCCAACACCCCACTGTTTACATAATCAAGAGGCACCACCACTGATAGTTTAGGACAACCCTAGTTATTTGGTTGTAAAAGCAGTTGAGGCGGTGCCCAGCTTAGAGTTGGTTTGTAACCCCCATGAAGTGTAGATTTTTAAGATTATTTAGTAACCCCAGGTTAAACAATTAGCAACATGCAAGCGGCGACCTGGGCCCCCCAAATCCAGGTGAGAATCCCGCCTGAGCTAAACGGTGCAGCTGTTCTTCATGGCTCCTGGCTGTTCTTTTGGCAGCTGGAATCGCCAGGTGGAGAATTTACTGGAGATTTATCTGTCAATCTGTCCGTCTGTCCATTTACTCATCCATCTATCCATACATGTATCTATCCCACCAAACCTGAAGGAAAAAATATGTATGTATATTTATATATGGAATGATTCTGATACATTGTACTTGGAGTGCCAACAATGATGCTCAAGAGACGAATGCACAGTAACATTCAGTGCATCTGAAAAGAGAACCCATGATTGGACACCCAAAAATATACAAGATCAAGGACTGAAGGGTTTCCTCACCATCAAAGAAACCTATTGAAAATTGAACCAGATTTCGCTAATGATGGGATCATTGCAGACATTCAACTCAACATTTCTCACGCTGCGGAACCTGGTTGGGTGCCGGCAGATGAACGGCTCAGCACCAAACATTCCAAAGATTTCTGGGTTCTAACTTCTGCTGACACCCAATCTCTAAGTAGAATCGGATCGATTACGAAAGAGCTACAGGCCATTGTTCTACTCTGTGTGTGGGTTGATATCCCATCATGGCTTTGTCTCAAAACCGGATGTATCACACAGTAATCCCATGGTTGATCATAATCTTTCCCAGAGGACTTGCCATAAATCAAAGGTGCCCCAGGGCCCCAAGAAACCAACAACGCACTCTTACATCCCAATCAACCCTAATAGCCCCCATGTACATTTCATAATTCATATACTCCCTAAGCATACACCCCATGTAAACTCTACAAAGACTTCATACGTGAAAGCACTCTACCCAACAAAATAGCTAGGATTTAAGGATGTTTATTCCCGCAGTGTGGTAATTTGGGGGTTTCCGATTCGTCATGGAGGTACCCCCACCCAGTCATCCATTGATGGATTTTCCATAAACCATCCAGCGTGCTATTGGGGTACCATGAAAACCTCAGGTTTTGACCCATCCCCTGGGCATCCTGAGGTACTCCGCAGCATGGCTGTAGGCGTCGGTGAGGAGACTTTGTGTCTTCTCGTCGATCTCATGTTTCGCCTGGATCAGCCGTGGGGATTCATGGCGACTTGGAGAGCATCAGTTTGTTGACGACATTGAAATAGCAATCTTATCACAATGGCCATTCCAGGAACCTAAATTGCCATTGATCTTAGTTGGTACAGTACCTCCTCCATTTTAGGATCCTGAAATTCCCATTGATCTCAGTTGGTTGCATTCCCAATTTTAGTGTACCATTCCCAACATTGCCAACCTTAGATACCAACAATGCACAAACATGGATTGCTTTCTATCTTCGGTGAGTGAATATATTTCCATTGAATATCTCATTCAATTCAATACATTGCCAATCTTAGATACCCTGCAAAAAACTAAATTCTTTGCTGGTTAGTAGATCTTCCTATTGATACCAAAAGACTAAAAGATTAAAGTACCCATGTAAGATTGACCTAGAATATCCCCATTGAATATCTCAGTCAATCCAATATCCCACACCATTTTTTTTGCCCCAAACACTGCCTTGAAAAAAGGCAGAAAACTAGGAGACTCAGGAGGACCTACCAGTACTGCATGGGAGCTTGCCAACCTGGGATCAACCAAAAAACCCAATGGATGGGGTTAAAAGAACATACATCTGAACATATGTTCCATGAATACACACACACATATATATATATATATATCTATATACTTGTATATATATGTATATATATATATATACATATATGTATATATATATATACAAATATGTATATATATACAAATATGTATATATATATATATATATGTAAATATGTATATATATATATATATACATATTCAAACTATACCACATAATATATAAATCTATTTTACATTACATATAATGCATTCACTACCTATAGGCACCGAGCTCCGCTCTCGCCATCTGCATCAAACTTCCATGCGCTTCTGAGCCAGGAAGATCGGAGGCAGCACGGTATTACTTCCGGAGTCCTGGTCATCTGATGTCATTCACTTTCCGAGCCTTCACAGTTCTCACTATCCAATGATTCGAAACTTGGGCATATTTTATACATCATATATAACCCAAAAAAGAATTGGGATATATAACTCACAATCTATCTTACGTATATAACATGATTAAAACCAATAAAGATATTAGTAACCCACAGATTCCGATGCTCCAACCATTCCAACCATTCCATCCATCACCGCCTGGTCGGAGAGTACGGCATACTCATCCACGTCCAAGGATAAGAGACCGGACTGCGGGGGAACCCAACGTGGGAAGTGGGGGCATTTCACCAAATCTGGCTGGGTAAAAAAGTGGGGATTGAAGCTGCCTAGGAGCTGAGAAATAGGGATCAAGGTATAGCCCTGTATGTGGAATAATTTAAACACCAGCCCCGTCAATAGCTTTAAACAAAATAGCAGTGATCACTCTTTTCCCACTGGCAAATATTGGAAAGCTCCAACTTTTTGGGTTTCGATTCAAATTTACACGAGCAGTTGGGAATCTTGAAGGCAAGATCAAAATTCGTAATTCTGACATGCACATCGTTTTTGGTCACGGGTATGGACGGAAATCATCACCCCCCGAAATTCTATGGTTCTAGATCGTAAAGATGTTTTTGGGTTTTGTGGGTGCGCTACTACCCCAATGAGTTCACACCCACATACCAATGGACTCACCCAGCTCAGTATTTAATGTGAAACTCATCTTGATATCGAGAAATGCAAATCCATCTCTCGATAAAGAAAAGAACAAAAACATCAATGGTTAGCATACATGAAAAATCACGTTCATGTAAAAACATCACTAGATATCACGTTCATGTAAAAATAGGCTTATAAGTTTCGCCCCGTAGTTCATTATGGGCAACAATCATAATTAATTCTGAGTTTTTGGCAAGAAAAATATTGACATCCCCATATTCCAACCGAGTGTGGATCCGTAAAGATTGATCAGTACCATCTTTTATGATTTTCGAAGAAACATCCTTCTATTTAAAACATCTATTTTATATACAATATATATGTACATAATACATCATAATCCCATCTCGTTATGGATATGATGATATGATCAATATTACTTCTATTATACATCTATCACTTCTATGTATACTATATCTATATATTTTTGGCTACCCCATGACCCCATGGGTCCCATATCCTATCCCATTCACCCAGCATTCTGCTCCTGTTGCTGCGCAGACATCCCAAAGTTCATGACCATCCGCCGCGCCAGACCCGTGGCCTGGAACGCTTAAATTAGGTGGGTGTTGAACAGCCAGAAATGGTGGATTTAAACCTGGTTGGTGGTACAATAACCATCTTGAAAAATATGAGTTCGTCAATGGGAAGGATTATCTGAAGGATTATCTCATATATTGTGGAAAATAGAATGCATGTTTGAAACCACCAACCAGTAAAGAGTCAGACATGGTGATTCAATGAGATCTGAATGGACAAACATATGCACCTAAACATATGAACCATATCATGGAATTTTAATGGGATGAATATCACCAAGAACCTTTTTGGTGTCTCTGAAAATCATGATTTCACGCTCAGAAATGGCTAATTTGATATGACATGTTCACACCCAGTCGAAGCCCCAGAAGTGGTGTCATGGCTGGAAAATCTCGGATAAATATTAGTTTTTGGATGGAAAGATCATCTATAAAGGGGGGATTCTCCGAATGAACACCAGCAAAATTGTGTTTTTTTACAATCAGAAATGGTTAAACTTCTGCTGAGCAGCTGCTGCTAGTGCAGAAAATGGACTGAGTTGGTCTGAATCTTCTTCGAATGGAGCAGAAAATGAAGACTGCGCCAAAAACATGGGGCGTGTACCGACAAATATGGAGATCATCAAACAATGAATCTTGGCTTGTAGAACCCACAAGGCTAGAGTTTAATAACCAAATCTACAGACTTCACAAAAAGACATGGAGTTTATAATTAACAAAAGCGAGACTATAGACAAGCAATAAGTATTTGGATAGAAGTGGGAATAGGAAAAGTATGATGAACAACTACCGTGGTCCAAGGGATTTAAGAAGCTAGACCTCTTGACACAGGTAGGAGCAACGCTACAGCAACAAACATGCGTTTTTTTTCTGCAAAAATCGGCCCGCAAAACTGATTCAAAACCCCTGATTTCATACATGGTGATTTAAGCGTCAGTTCATAGCGATGGCTTTGGCACATTTTTGGTTTGTGGTGTGTGCTGAGGCGCAACCATCTTGGGATGAAGATTGTGAGTTTGAAGTCATAGTTAATATGAACAATATGGTAAAAAGTGACATGTCTCAGTATGGTTCTATCCTACGCATTAATATGTAATATGGTACTATAGTATGAATTTTATTGTGGTTCTGAAATCGTATGGTTTATGACAAACCTCAGAACAATATATCAATCGTGAGGCAGGACAAGATGTCCGTGCATTTTTTGACCGCAATCAAGGCCAAAACGAAACCATGAGGTTCTATCTGGCTCTCATGTTGCTATGATATGATTTTAATGTTGAATAATTTCTATGGAGAGATGGAACCTATTTAACATCTAGGTTCATCGACTATTTGTATAGTATCTGGGTAAATTATAATATTTCACTAACCTGAATTAAGGCCACCGATCTTCCCTCTGAATCAAGGCCATTTGGGGATGATTTCCCTTATTAACCATGATTCCAGTGAGGGAGAACAGTGAGGTCGTTATAATTTACCCTTTTCATTGCAGCGGAGAGGTAACGGCCTGACAAGTGAGACCGCTCCTGGAGCACGGCCTTCTTGGCTATGCTTTCGAGCTTTCCTAGACTAAGAAATGTTGTCAAATTGAATTCGTTCAGTAGGTTTTTCACGCCAACTCCTCATCTGTTTCATCTTTCTGCGAGCATCCATCGTGTCTTCCAGTCCCCTCTTAGATCAAACAGTAACGCCTTATATTCCTGATCTGTAATGGTCCAGTCAATGTCCGGCAAGGAAGTGAGCGCTTGCCCTTGATGGTCCTTAAGATAGGGTCGCAGTACATCAAACACCCAGTCCTGGTGCGGGTAGGCTGGGCGTTGTGCAAATCCACTGGTGTAAAATTTCGCCCCCTGAACAAACAAGGATTTCACAAGTTTCCTGTCATAGTTTGGCCAGATGCTGGCCGAAAGTAACCCAGTGAACTGCAGATAGAATATTGCAAAGGTCGTCGCAAACTCTGAAAACTTGACATTGTACGCCTGCACATCCTGGGTGTTCCGAAAGGGAACCAAGATCTCAATACCCCTGCGGTTCTGTCTCCTGAGTGGAAGAAAGGTCCCTGAAAAACGCATAAATGACAAAGCCAATTCGTACCATGAAATACCGATTGTCAAGTGTTCGCTATCACCCTCGGTTTTGGGCCAGCGAAATTGCAACATCCAGTTTAACATGTGTTGGCCAAGTCTAGGGCCCCAGGCTGTGTGCTGGGTCCAGTTAAGTTGTATTACAGAAGGTGTCCATGGGTCTGCAATACAGTGCTGTTTCAGGATTTCCCATTGAGGCCGGTGAAGCGGCTCAAGTCCTTCTTCATTTTTTGTCGCCTGCTGCAGTTGTGCCATGCGCTTTTGAGCTGCCAAATGATAGGAAAAAAGGTTCTTGAGGTGTCTCTGCTGCTCCAATTGGTTTTGGCATGCCTCTTCCAGGGTAGCCACGACTCCAGGAAGGAGGTTGGCGCAGGTGTGAATGGCGCTATCGTTAGCAAGCTTATTCCCCAGGTGATGGTAAACTTGTAGGGGGGCCAAACCATTCAAGTTATCTACATGTGCCTTTATCTTATGGAAGCATCGGGTCCCCAAGTGCCAAACTTTCCACAAACGCAAGAGCAGGTCGTAGTGTGGGGCAGTTGCCAACTCAACTGCATCTGTGGCGCTGGCTACATGCTGCAAAAGGCGGAGGGTCGTTGATGAATCTGAGTATATGTTGGTATGGCAGTATCGCTCAACCAGCACTACTATTGCAAAGAGTTCTGCACGGAGTATATCTTGCAAACCAGGTAATCTACCCATGGTGAAGACTTTCAGTGTCTGTGGCATATCACCCGTGTCCTGATATGTCTTTACCTGCAAGCATCGAGTAGCATCAGAGTCTGCGCAATCCAACACTGCTGCAAAAGCTGCATACCTATACTCAGGTAGAGTGGGATGAAAACAAGAACCGTCAGTGTAAAAGGTAATCATCTGTCCACATTGATCCAAGGTTTGGAGTTGTACATGCAAGTCTTGGCATATTTCGGGTTCAACCTGATGCCATTGCGTTGTCATGGAACACTCTCGGTATTCATGGCAAAACACCACGGGCAATTCTCCCACACAAGCGCCAGTGTTTTCAATCCATGCAAAAGTATCTTCATAAGGCTCTCGTAGGTCCTGAAGGGCCTGGCACGTGGTAGCTCTATGCTCCCTAGTGTCAAGGTACCCACAATGTGGGCAGTGTGGGTCAACCTGATCATCCCAGGAGGCCTGCTGCACACGTGTTTGGAATGCCCCCGAAATTTCATTCAGCAGTTTGGTCTGCTGGGCTGCAGTGAACTTACGCAAAACCTGTATAGTGGATAGCCTACTTATAGGAGGTAAACCTCTAAGTGCTTTTCTATCCGTGTGAGTCAGGATTTGCTCTTGCCATTGCATTTGGCACAATTTCAGGAGTGTACTTTGTCCTACCTCCAGAAACGGCACCTGGATAAATGCATTGATAACAAGTTGTCCCTGGGCACCAAGTTGCCATCCAAATTTCCCTAAGTGGTATTTGAGCACACCAGCAGGTCCTTTGCATTCATGTGATAAACCACTATGTGTTGCTACTAGGCGAAAAAACCTGGACTTTTCAGCGTCATTGGCACGGGTGAGAAATCTCCTGGCTGCCATGAGGATCCGCTGCATAATCACAAGTTGTGGGTCCAGCAGGTTTGGGGTACAGTGGATGGCAATGGCAGAATTACGGCTGATGCTAGGCCCTAGCAACGCATTTGCTACGGCTGTCCTCAGAGCATCCATGTGTTGGGTTCCAACTGGCACTAATTCCATTCCATACATGGCAACAGGGTAAATACCAGCGGATACCAATCTAGTTTTGGATGGTAAGGGTTCAGTCTGTCTTTCAAGTCGTTGAAGGCGAATTTTGGCTTTATGGAGTCTATCCCTCAGTTTACCCAGTCTAGCATTACCCCGATAAGTCAACTGAGCCCCAAGGTCCATTGCATTAAGCATTTCAGGAACATGTTCCAGGGGTGCCTCTTTTTTGACAGCTGATTTAAGCATGGGCAAATGGTGCTTGTGGGTGCTCCACAACCAAGATTTCTTCCAATCAATGATCATGTTGAGATATTCTGCCATCTGTTTGGTCGCCCTAAGGGCCGGTTCATGCTGAGATGCATCCAGGGTGCTCCACCCCCAGTTGTCGGCAAATGCTGAAGGTGTCAAGGATCGTGTGCATGTTTTGACATGATGAATCCATGCATATGCAATGGCTAACATGGCTGTGACGCTCATCGGGTCACCTTCCGGCAGTCCATTGTTGGTGGGACATGGTTGTGAGGAAAGTCCCTGGACACTCCACGTACGTGTGAGGTGGTCTAAGGACCCTTGCCACACCTGTATGACATACTGCGGGATGCCAATGGCTTGCATGATTTTGGCTGCACTGCGTCTACCAATGGTGTTGAAGCATCTTTTGAGGTCCAAGGCAAAACCTGATTGGCATGTCTGTGTTGTGTGTGCCCATTCAAGGAGAAACTGTTGGTTATAAGTAGCATCTGCTGGTCCCCTCCCTGGAAGAAAACCTGTTACCTCTCGGGGCATACAAGTACTTAATTTTTGGAGGAGAACCCTTGTGACAACTTTACTCCAAAGGCGGTAACATTGAGCGAGAACCGTTATGGGTCGGTATTCATGGATTTGTGGCTGGTCAACCTTAGGGACAGGAGTAGTTTTTGCTATCATTAACCAAGAGGGAAAAACCTGCAGGTCTAGCAAGATAGTTTTTAATTGGTCAATAGCTTGGGGTGGAAGGCATTGCAACTCCGCTGCGCTTATTCCATCGATACCCCTGGCACTTTTGGCATTTAAGGACTTTACTGCCTGCTGCCAGACTTCTGTCGCAGAGAAATCCATGTGGAAATCTTGAAGCAGTTGTGGCAGTTGTTGTAACATCTGATGGAATCCAGGTGGGGGATCAAGTCTGTCTGGCGAAACCGTCCAGTATTGGTCCCAATGTTCCTGGAGATGGTTCATGATAGATGTCGGATGTGTGTCCACTGTAGTTTGTCGGATGTCAAAGTGCTCAAGGTCTGGCAGGTCACCATGAACATGAAGGGTCAGGCTGTGCTCATCCCTGTTCAGCAGTGTAGCGGTGGTTTCATGTATGTGGATTACTGCATCCATTCGAAACTTGGAAGCCTCATGGCAGTACGCTAGGAAGGTGCCATCTGGCTGTGGTACACATATGGCCGTATCATTGACATGGTGTTGAATCTCAAACACTCCAGGCTGGCTTGGGTCTCGGATTCTTGCGAAGGCTCGTGCATTTCCTTGGCAGTGAAAGTCAAGTCTACGGCGATATTCCATCTTTTCCTTCCATCTTTGTCTGTCTGTCCACAAGCTTCGGTTGGTGTCATGTTTGGCAAACTGTATCACTAGATCCAACAGAGCTGGGTTGGGTAGACGGACCGGCAGTGGTCCTATCTCTGGGATGTGTTGGGCCCATTTGGTAAAGCATCCATGAAAGGCAGTGCATCTCAGGATGGCCTGCCACAGTCCCCATGCCTGGGCATGCTGCTCCTGAGCCCAGGTGGCTTTGCGCAGCAGAAAAAGGAGGGCCTGCAGTCTGCGGATCTGTTTCACCTTTGCCTGTGTTCGGTATGTGTGAACTTCCATGTCTGGTTGGTAGTCTCCTGGCCTACCTTGCTTGAAATGGGATTTGACGGGGCGCTGGATTAACTTGGAGGGCTGGCACCTACCCCTAAAGTTCTTGGGCATTCCCTTAGTTTCACCCCATTGGCAACCCTGGTCTTTAACTTGGAACAGCCTATGGGCCATGTCAGCAGCTTGCTCAACCTGCTGCCCCCAAGTAGAGAGATCATGGGGGTCACCTAATTGGTCTGTTAGGTGCTGGTATGCCTTATGAAAATCACCATCATGCATCGGTAGTTTCAAGAAAGCTTCAGGGAGTTTATCCGTCGACCCCGGCCTTAGCCAAGGCAGGGGCGGCGCCTGGGACCACCGCAGGTGTGGAACTTCTCCTTCTTAGCTTTCCAAGGCCACTTGCCAGCCCTTAAAAGCCATCGCTTAAACATT
>Ga0126342_10020859_pt1 | contig 10979 bp, 1 predicted proteins | sample Cyp1metagenome_FD_92528 | JGI IMG/M metagenome (GOLD analysis project Ga0126342, IMG submission 92528) | Coral microbial communities from Lord Howe Island, Old Settlement Bay, Australia - Cyphastrea 1 metagenome | ecosystem: Host-associated > Invertebrates > Cnidaria > Coral ... | reverse complement strand
TGAGGCGAATTTTTCAGATCCTGCAACAGCATCATTCCAGAGATCAAGGGTTTCTACGCCTGATCACATCAGCAATGGCTTATCCACAACAGGAGCAAGCTGGTTGGATGTGTGGCAACTGCAAAAAGTTGCGTGCGAAAAATGCGTGGTTCTGCGACCTATGTGGGTCGCCTTGGGAGGACTGCATCATCTATCCCCAGAAGAAGAAGCAGACGGCAAGATCAACCTCAAGGTGCACTTACTGGACGGAGCCAGACCATGCACCATGGGGCAATGCACAAGATGGCAAAAGCCCAAGGCAGAGCCCGAGGAACCAGCAGCCCAAAAAGCAGAGGGGACGTGGCAAAGGGAAAGGAAAGCACAAACAGGCTGCACAGCAGCATCAACAGACCCTTGCACCGCCTCCACCTCCACCTCTTGGTGGTCCAGAGGGGAATCCACCTCCTTGGATGAGCATGCCGCTACCACCAGGCGCAGGCACTGTTGCCAATTCAACAGCCAGTTCCTCTCATGCAGAACAGAAGCTCAAAGAGGTTACCTCACTGTTGAAGAAGGCCAACCCAGAGAGCTTGACTCCCGACTTGCAATCCTTTGTGGCCGAAGAGACCAAGGCAGCCACAAAGAAGGACGCCAAAAGTCTTTACACAGCCGTGGACGAGCTCACCAAGGCCAGAGAATCCTTGGACAATGCCCTATTAGCAAGGAGCAACCTCATGGCACAATGGAGAGCCTTTCTCACGATGTCGCTCGAACGTTTTCGTCAGTATTCAGACCACTTTCAGAAACAAGAAGCGGCGAATCAAGAGAACATTTCCAATGCCAAAGAGATGCTGCAAAAGGCCAAGACCGACTTCAACACGAAGGAGGAAGAAGCAACAGTGATCTCCGACGAGGAGAACGAGATGAAGGACATTGCGACCAAAGAATCCGCAGTGAAAATTATGGAAGGTCTCAACCACATGACAGCAAGTCTTCAGAAGCTGTCAGAGCAGGCAGAGATGGAACACAATGCGGAGGAGGAGAGAAAGGCAAAGCGGCCAAGGGAAACAAAGAATCAAGAGGCTGGAGACGGCACTTTGCCATCCATGCAGCCTTTTGGTGTGCCCGGTCACTGATGACTTTAGAGTACTTTGATCGATGGGCACCTTGGCCTACAACCTACATCACTGCAGAGGTGGCTGGTATGCAATGGGCGCATTCCATTCTATGGGATCCCAGCTACAAATCTCCCTGGCAAGCCAGCGAAGATGCTATGCAACTTGCCTTCGAGATGCAGCCCCTCAGCTTTCTTGAACAATGCGAGCGACGAGATTGGGGTTTCTCATCTTCGCATAGGAGACGCAAGCGAAACTTGAGCGTCAGTTTTGATCATTTTGCACAAGTCCATTTTGGACCAGAATCCAGCTCTATCTGGACCACTTGCAGAGTTCCCACTGCAGATGTTTCACACAGAGGTCTATTGCCGAAGAGCTCTATTGCCCCTCAATCCTTTTGCATGCAATTTGAAGAAGGCAGTTTACCTGATGCAATTTTGAAACTGCCCAATTTTGGCCCGATACAGAACAGGCCTGACTTGGATGAGAATCCAAATCTACCAGATCCACCCAGTTCGTCTGATGATGCTCAGGGGCAAGATGGACCACGACGCACTCCACTCCGGCTTTTGCCTGCCTGGGTTGAGTCTCTTTGGAACATCCTGCAAGACGAAGGTGCAACCGAGCTTCTCGAAGAAGGGCCGGTCATTTATTTGAGCACCTTCTACCTCAGCCATCGCAATTGCATCAGGCAGGCAGTCAGCCGCCCAATCCACCTAACTAGGCAATACGAAAGGTGGATCGACGAGTTCAAATTGGTTTGGGGTGACCTTTTTGACCTAGACGCAGGCTTTAGTCTGTACCTCGTTCAGCCTGAGCCTCCGATCTCCATTACTCGAGGTATCGTTGGCATAGTGCTCATAGTGCAGCATGAAGAACCTGAAGGAGCCGCAATTCTGACAACGGCACTGTTCGATGAAATTCCCACACCGAGAACACTGGAGATTGCCCATGTTCTGAGCATTTGGACAGACTTCACAACTCTTTTGCACCGAGCTGAAGCTCACGATGCTTGTGTTGAAGCCCAGCGACAAGGATTGCAACCTTGCGTTCTACGAGCTGGGCCACACGTATTTCCTCGTGAAAGACCGATCCGAATTACAGACGGTCTTGGACTTGTCATTGACGTTCCCCTGCTCATTCATGACGAAGCTTGGGAAACGTATGTTCGTCCACGAATTGAACAATGGCCTGAATTTGTACGTGAAGCACCACATGAGGCTCAAGATGACACGGATCATGTGACACTTATGGCACGTCGTCCACAAGTTCGAGGTCCACCGTCATCGAGTTCTACCTCAAGGACCTCTGAGACAGCAACCAACTCCCCCAGATCAGCAACCTGGCGCAGAACGGTCATCATCGTTCTAGACGGACCGACGGTCTCAAGCCCATTGCCTGAAGAATCTGGACCTGAACAATTGCGCAAAATTGAAGTCGCACTTTCATTTCAGCAGGGAGAAGTTGCCTCGACTTTCATTGTCTCTGAGAAGCCCGAAGACTTGATTGCTGTTGATCTGGATTGCATGCTGGTCCTGACAGCCCAACAACAGAGACCAATTCCGTTCTTGCGATTGACGCTCTTGGACATTGAAATCATTGAGGAGAACGACATACTGCCTGGCGTTTTTCAACGTTCAGCAAAGTGGTTGCCGCACACAACAACGAGACTCTCCCTCTTCAGGGTCCTGTCACTTGAGAATTTGCTCCTTCTTCATGATGACAAGACGCACTTATGGATCAACAATGCTCTCATTGAATCATCAACTTATAGAGTTCTCACCATCGAAGACGGTGACTATGTCAAGATTTTCATTGGCGATGATGAAAACCGCTTTCACTGTGACGGAGCGCAAGATGCAATGACCATGCTGCAAACCGCCATTGCAAAAGTCTCAGCACAGTTACAAGATCAAGATCCCCAAGTTCTTCAACTTAAAGACAGCCAGAGCAAGCGCCAATTGCCTGCACATTGCGATCCTGCCACCGATGGAAAGCCTGGCAACCTTGCAGTTCCTGACACAGTAACTTGCAGTTTTACAGACGAATTTCTGAGGGCAGTAGACGCATTGCGCACGGCTGCTGACGCCACGCCCGAGTTCCCTGAGGACGACCCTGGTGACATCACCGCCTACGAACCGTGGGTTCAACAATTGCATGAAGCATGGACGAGATTTGCGGTAGTAGGGCCAGGTGGTATGGAAAGACTTGGTCGCGTAGAAACCTGGTTCACCGACCATGCAAATTTTCAAAGGTGCCATCACACCAGGATCGCGGTCTTAGGACCGGATGCCCACCGATGGGAAGAACAATTGAGACACCTTTGGCGCCAATACCTGCTGCTAGGCATGCCCCTCGAGTTCCATGTGGTCGATCCGACACCAGAAGACGCGACTGGACAAATTATTGCTCAGCTCATCCTTGTGCAAAGACCCCATGTGTACCAACGCTCGGTCGTGATCTCGACATATGACAACATGTACTACCAAGGACGTGCACATTCAACTGCGGTTGTCATGGGCACCAGGGTTGACCTGTTTGCTGTGTGCACTATGATGCAGGCGCATGAAGATTGTCCACCTGAGGCACCTGAGAACATCTGTACCCTCTGGCAAGGGTCACGCCTTTTTGAACCAAGGGAGCGTGTTTATGCTCGGCATGGCAGTGCTTTCAAGTTGGTCATTCAGCGCGCACTCATTTCAGATTTGCCTTCCCCAGTGAGCACCAATCTCCAGACAAGAGCTGCTGCAATTGATGCTAGGATCCTTTCCGCAGCCCAACAGCGCTCTTCAGACAGTTTGCCCTTGTGGGCACAGAATTTACATCGTGTGTTCCAGGATCTTGCAGAGACTGAACGTGCAGATGAGGGGCCGGTGGCATACGTCGCAACATGGTATCTCCATGCATCCTATGCTCCTAGATGTGAACCAGGTCGCATAGTACGTCTGCGTGATGATCCCAACAACTGGCAGCGAACTATCCTTGAAGCATGGGGTGATCGCAGAGACTCAAGCCGACCCGCCAGCCTTTTTTGGGTGTCACCTGCCCCGCCCACTTCACTGACGGATCATGTCCTCGGTCACATTCTGATTGTTCAAGAACTACCTGCACACTCGATTGCAACTTTGCTCACTGCCAGAGTGCGAGACCATGAAGGTCAAGCACTACACCGTGTTGCTGTCTGCATTCCTCAAGCCTCAACAGCTGAGGATATTGTTGCATCCTTTCCAATTCCAGGACCCCTTTTAAGGTTTCCAAGACGTGTTGGCAGAGGACGGACCTTTTTCAGTCCAACTGTCCCCTCACAGTTTGCATCCGGTGAAGGTCTTGTCATTGACATCATGGACCCAACGCCTGCACCTGATGGCAGAACCGAGGACGACGGCACCAACCTGTTGCAAGTGCGAGCGTCACGCTCTTGTAAAGAGGATGGCAACCGACTCAATGCAGAGCAACCCGAAACGGCAAGAAGGTGCCTAACAGTTGGGCAGGTGGCTCATACCCAACGACCTTCTTTGCCGGACAGCCCCCTTCAAGTGAGCCTTGACAAGAGCATTCCAGCGCCGCCACTCGTGCGCGTTGATTTCTCTGCAGTGCACACCATCGCCAATATCATCAACGCACCAACGACAGAATTCCTGCAAGACTGGCCGATCAACTTTGAAATTCCGCCAGTCACAATTGCTGCATTTGAAGGTCTTGTTCCCAACCCGAATGTTGCTCCAGTCGCATACCATCTTTACACCGATGGTTCCAAAGTTCCAGACTGCGCTGTTGGAGCTGGCATTGTTCTCCTTACAGAGCATCAGTACGGGCTCTCTTTCGGTGGCGCTATCAGTAAGGTGATCTCAACTGAAGGACATGCGGGGGTCGGAGAAAATGGAGCTGTCATTTGGGCATTACTCTGGGCGCTCCAACTCAGCAACCATGTTTGGGAAACCTTTGGAGTTTTTGATGTCCACTTCTACTTTCATTTCGACGCAGTGAATGCTGGATATCTTGCGGGTGGCTATACCCGCACAAAGCAATTTCCGCATCACCGAACATTGATGCGCAGTCTTGCGCATGTTCTCCAAGGTAGACACGGTCTTTCACGGATGCACTGGCGACACGTCAAGGCCCATGCAGGCAACCCATGGAATGAGTTTGCCGACGCACTCGCCAAGTATGCTTCTCAACATCCCGACCGTGTATCCCATAGCGCACTTTGGCAAGCTTGGTTAGAAGATCCAGACTCTCTTTTGGCTATCCAGTGGGTATGGTATTTGGAGCAGATGTGTGCAGAGAACTCCTACGTGCCCAGGCTTCGCAATGGCTTTCTTGAGTGCAACCTTACACAAGTACCTCAAGATCTTGAAGCAGGCCGAGAGCCCTCTCTCAACCACACACCAGAAGCAACCGACAAGCCAATTCAGATTGACTTCACAATTGCCACGGCAAACGTCCTCACGCTCCACAATGACAATTGCAGACGTCAGGGTACGAGTATTTCAAGACAGTTTGTCATCATGCAGCAATTTCATGAAGCTGGTTGCGCGATTGTGGGGATCCAAGAGACCCGACATCAACATCTTGTTGGGACAAACAACCCTTGGTATCATGTGCTTGGTCACCCCGCCTCACCTCAAGGGCAGGATGGTATACAATTGTGGATCTCCTCTCGCTTGCCCCTTCGCGAAGCAGGCCCTTGCATCCAAAAAGAGCACATCCGCATTGTCTTCGCTTGCCCCACGACACTCATTGTCAAGATCAATGTTGGTTCTTGGAAATGCGTCATCGTTACCGGCAGAGCACCACATTCTGGCAAGCCACGACACGAGGCGATCTCCTACTGGAACAGAATTTCAGATGTGTTGCAACGCAAAGCATATGGGTGGCCCATTTTCTTTTGTGGAGACGCCAACGCACATGTTGGGGAATGCCCCACCACTGCGATTGGTGATCTGGCCCCTGCACAAGAAAATCAAGCAGGTGAAGTTTTCCATCATTGGTTGCTGGCCCACAATTTAAAGTTGCCGGCCACTTTTGCGGAATCTCACTCTGGGTCTGCTCACCATTCCTACTATTCACCTGATGGCAAACATGGGACAAGGATTGACTATGTAGCAGTGCCGCAAGAGGTCTCGTATGAGAAGCTGAACTCTTGGATTGCAGAAGACATCGATCTCAGTGTGCAACGGACCGATCATCATGCTGTACTTTGCCATTGTTCCTTCACAATCATCGCCCCGCCCCAAAGAGGCAGGAGGGAAAAGCCCGCCTGGGATTCCCACCATCTCAGTCAGCAGCTTTTGGAGGAAGATGCATTGTATACTCTGCACTCTGCAATATCTTCAATACCATGGCATGTGGATCCTCATGTTGCGGCATCCCAGCTTGCTCATCACACCACGGCTGCTTTGCAACAAGTTGCACGCCCTCGCAAGACCTGGAAGAGGAAGAGCCACATCTCGGACAACACCTGGATGCTTATTGAGAGCAAGAAGTTCCACTTCAAGCACCTCAGGCAGTTGACCCACACTTGGCGGTATACTATACTGCAAGTCTGCTTTCACTCTTGGCGAACCTCCACAGCACCGGGCACGAGCAACACTTCAACCCTTTGTCAAGAGCTACGATGTGGCCTACCTCAATGGCTGCAACTGCATGACAAGGCGGTTGCCCAAACAACACGACAATATCGACAGGCAACGCAGCAAGCCAAGCAGGCGATTCAGGAGGAAGACACCGCCTACTACCAGAATCTTGCCTCACAGGCGGCGCACACCTATTCGGTTGAAGGCCTGACAGGAGTGTGGAAGCACTTTCGTGCAATCCTCCCCAAGAACAAAGGCAAGAGACACACGTTCCAGCATGATCTCGGACCTTCGCTACTTCAACATTTTCAGACCCTTGAAGCTGGAGTTTCGCAAGAATACCAACAGCTTCGACAACAATGCATTCAGCGCAACAACAAAGAGATTGCGGCCTGCCCACCTTTGCAGCACTTTGATCTACGGGAACTTCCGACTTTGGTTGAAATTGAAGATCATTGTCTCAAACAACGCCCACACAAAGCGGCCGGGCCAGACGGAGTCCCATCATCTCTTTGCAGGAATGGCTCCGTTGCCATTGCCCCGCATCTTCATTCGTTGATTTGCAAAAGCTTTTTGCTTGGCATTGAACCCTTTCCACACAAAGGCGGCCATCTCTGTGCGCTCTTCAAGCACAAAGGAAGCCGTGATGATGCCGCTGCTTATCGGGGCATTCTCCTGGCCGATTCGTTTGCCAAGATCACACACGCATGGACCCGCCAAAAGCTGCTCCCGACCTTGCAGGCGAGACGCACAATCGGGCAGCTAGGAGGTTTGCCCTCACAGCAGACGCTTACGGGCATCCAAATCCTCCGACTCCATGGCAGTGTAAGCAAAGCGGCACAACTATCGACCTGTACGATCTTTCTGGATTTACGATCGGCCTTCCACCATCTTCTCAGAGAACTGGTCTTCCTGACATCGGATGGTTTGACGGAACGAGACCTCGAGCAAATCTTCAACCAGGAGGACTTTGACATCCCGGCCCTGGCCAGCAAGATTGCTGAGATCATCTCTACCAATCGAGAGGACATTCCTCCAGGTCTTCAGCGATTCCTGCACGACATACATCATCAGACATGGTTCCAGCTGCGAGAGGCTTCAGATTTCCGTTCAGGAGAGTGCACTCAAACACGACGTGGCTCCAGACCCGGGAGCCCTTTAGCTGATATTGCGTTCAACCTCTTGATGGCCGAACTTCTTCAGGATCTGCATGAGGCCCTGTTGAACAATGCACAATATGTTGAAGGCAGCTCCGCGCTTGGTGTGACTGTGCCCCCAGTAGCATGGATGGATGATGTCGCAATTCCGTTGACAACGACCACACCTGAAGCCCTTGTGCCCCTGGTCCAGCAAATCACTGCAGTAGTCCATGGTCTTTTCAGAGCTCGTGGCCTCACGCTCAACTTAGACAAGGGGAAAACTGAAGCCGTTCTTTGCTTTAGAGGACCTGGCTCTGATGCACAACGTCTTCAGATTTTTGACACCGGGTGCCAGCCAGTCATTGTTGTCGATGCAGACAGCCACATCCTTTCTCTAAGGGTTGTGCCGTCTTACAAGCACTTGGGTGCACAATACACCATGAACATTGATGTGGGCAGAGAAATCCGAGCTCGGCTTGGAGCAGCACGTCAGGCCTTTGAAGAAATGAAAAAGCCGCTCTTTCTCAACAAACGACTCCCTGTTGCGGCGAGAATCCAGCTGTTTCAGAGCCTTATTCTTTCCAGGCTGCTCTATGGTTGCGCAGTGTGGACAGATGTTCCCAATGCTCTCATCAAGAAACTGGAGACAACGCTCATTGCCTATTATAGGCAAATACATGACATTGGCTTCTGGAATCAAGACCATGTCACCGATGACTCCTTCCGCCGTGCACATCAACTTCCTACATTTCGACAGTTTTGGGCACGGCACAAGTTGACTTTCCTGCAACACATTGCGCAATTTGGCTCAGTATTTCACAAAAGTCTACTCCTACGTGAACTTTGCACTGGTAGAGGCTGGCTTTTTGAGATGCGAGATGACCTGGAGTGGTTGGGAGCATTCCGGCAGCTGCCTTTTGAGCTCCCTCATGACCGGCCTTCTTGGGTCAGCGTATGGGACGCCCTACGCAGTTGCCGACCATGGAAAGCGTGGATCAGGAAGGCTTGTGCCAAGCACCTTGTACAAGAACAAATCGCATGGGAAGTCAGCACCCAGCACACCATCATTCTTGATGAGCTACGGACTGCTGGCCTGCAATTATTGAGTGATGTACCGGATGTTTGTGACCCAAAACTTTATGCCTGCCCCCAATGCACTGCGGTCTTTGCGACTCATCATCAACGAGCTCTCCATGAATTTCGTGTTCATGAAGTGCTTGCTGAGGAGCGCTACTATGTGCAGTCCACGGTTTGCAGCGGATGCCTGAAGGACTTCCACACTACCTTCAGAGTAACGCAGCATTTGCGTTATCGGCCAAACAAGTGTTGGGACCGACTTCATGGGATCAAACAACCGGATGAACCTGTGACTCTTCACTTACCAGATCACCTTCAGGGTGTTTGCAGACTTCCTGCAGTGCGTCGTCACCATGGTCCTCTGAGGCCCACCTCACACCATCGAGAGCGACAGCGAGTTCGGCAGGCACTCCTTCAGAACTATGAGGAGGGAGTCCATGACTACGCATGGTGGCAGCCCGATCCTGCCACTCCACTGGTCATAACATGCTTTGCCCAGCTTGCAGCATGCCTTCAACAATGGATGCTGAACCCTACGGAGGAGGCATTTCACAACGACTTCTTCAACCTGCTCTTCAACTTTGACATCCCGGAGTTTCAAGCGGCCCGGATCTTCATTGCTTGGATCGAAACCGAGTTCCAGGACTTGCACTCAGCCTGCGACCCAGAGCTCTATGATCTGTTGGAACGTAGCCACCTGTCCATGCTTGAGGACATCCATATCTGGCAGCTGCGTGCGCGCCGCAAACACCTGATGCAATGCTGGGACAGACTCGAGCAAGGCGAGCCCAAGCCCGCCCGGGCGTCGAAGAAGCAGCCCATGCCTCATCAACGCAGCCATCCAGTTCTGTCCACTTACAGAGCAATGCCTTCTGTGGAAGCAGACAGGCGTCACTGGGTGATTCTTCACCCCCCGAAGATCATTAAGACGCTTGGAGCAGGACCTTACTACGTCGTGCATCTCTATTCAGGGAGGCGCCGTGACGACGATTTTCATCACTTCATGCAGCAGTTCTTGGAGGAGGGCCCCCAGCAGATCTCGCAATCAGCGCTGGTGATCTCCATTGACACGGCCATCGACGCGACCATGAATGTGCACGATGCGAAACTATGGGCCTTCTTGCTGGAAGCTGCGCGGAATGGGCAGATCCTTGCTCTCCTACTTGGACCACCCTGCGAAACTTGGAGTGGTGCCAGATTCGAGGAGCAAGTCGATGAGGAAGGCAAACCTATCAAGGGCCCCAGGCCATTACGAGGAGCACCAGATCTTCCCTGGGGCCTTGAACAACTCAGCCTCAAGGAGCTCTTTCAGATATTGATAGGGAATGGCCTTCTATTGAAGGGACTGCATTTGAGTGCCTGCGTCGCTTGCCAGGGAGGCGCCGTAGCGCTTGAACACCCTGCACCGCCCCTTCAAATTGAACGCCCATCAATTTGGCGAACTGCAATCGTCAAACTCCTTTGTAGCGCCGGGATGCCCTTTCGGCAATATACGTTTCAACAATGGAAACATGGCGCCAAAGGAGTCAAACCCACCACACTGCTCTACGCACATGCGGCGATCCCACGAGTCTTCGCAGCGAATGAGCAACCGCAGTTGGTGCGTCCAACAGCTCCCCTCATTGGAAGAGCTGCTGACGGCAGTTTCAAAACTGCTGTGGCAAAAGAATACCCAGCAGGCATGAATTTTTGCTTTGCCGAGGCGTTTTGGCTGCACATCTCAGCCCGCTTTGCTCGGCACCAGGCTCCGACGACCATTCCCGGAGCCTCGAAGTATGTACAGGAATTGGCAAAGATCTCGGCCTGCGTGGATCGCGACCGATCGATCATGCCTGACTACCAGCCTCTGCACTAGGCTGGATGTAGCATGACCGCCACAGGCTAGACCTAAACGGCAGGAAAAAAAAATATCTATTTATTCATTTATCTATTTATTTATTTATATATCTATATATTTATAAATTTCTATATATTTATAAGTTTATATATATATATATTGATATATTTATATATTTATATGTTTATATATTCACATATTTATATATCTATATAACTATATATCTATATATATATATTCATATATTTATACATTT
>Ga0126342_10020858_pt1 | contig 10980 bp, 8 predicted proteins | sample Cyp1metagenome_FD_92528 | JGI IMG/M metagenome (GOLD analysis project Ga0126342, IMG submission 92528) | Coral microbial communities from Lord Howe Island, Old Settlement Bay, Australia - Cyphastrea 1 metagenome | ecosystem: Host-associated > Invertebrates > Cnidaria > Coral ... | reverse complement strand
TACAGGTGGTGCCAGAATTATAGAACGGAGCCAGGAGTACAAAAGTACGGTAAAATACCGTACCTTCGTACTCCTCCGGATCCCGATTCCGCGCGGATTCGGATCCGTTCTATAATTGAGTTTCTCCGTTCTATAATTAAATTTCCCCGTTCTATAATTTCTGGCACCTCCATTTCTAAAATTAATTATAGAACGGAGAAAATTAATTATAGAACGAAAATGGGAAATGTGGGAAAAATGGGGGAAAACAGAATTATAGAACAACATAGGACGAACAAGAATTATAGAACGACGAAAAAAAAATAGGAGTAAGTTAAGATATGTTTTTTTTTCATACCTTCCGAGGAAAACAGAATTATAGAACAACAGGGTACGGTAAATAACCGTACCTTCGTACTCCTCAACTTCCGTTCTATAATTCTGGCACCGACCATATATATAATATGATATATATATAGTTAATATTATATTCTATATACATTGTACATATAATATATATATATATTATATAATATATTTAATACATTTCATAATATATATATATAATATAATATACTATACAATATATACTATAGATAATATATATTATATATATACTATATATATTATATATATTATATATATGCTATATATATTATATATATACTATATATATAGTATATATATAGTATAAAATCTTCAATATATAATATAATATATATATATATTATAATATAATATATATATATATATATTATATAATATATTATATGTATATTATATAATATAATTATATATATATTATATACTATATATAGTATATATAGTATATATATATATTGATATAATATATATATATATATAATCTAAAATATAGCCGTTTCTCATTTATCAGCTAGATCAAGTCACCAAGGTTTAGATCCGCAGGCATATTTGCTCCCACAGCCCACAACATACCGTGTGCACGACTCTATTCCAACAGATGCCAAACTCGAATGGTTGTGGCAAGGAGAGCTCCTTTGAAAACTTTCCTCACGCTTGCTCAATGCCAAGGTGCCGCATATGGTTTTCTTTGCCGGGTAGATTTCATTTCCGGAATGCGTTTGCGGATGCTATTGTCATGCATGGAACTCCCTCATAGCCAGATGAGCACACGAGGGTGAACAACATCCTGATGTCAATCTGTGGATGAAGCGAGAGTCCCGCAGACTGTGGGAGAATTCATCCAGATAGCCTGGTAGAACCGCAGTTTGATGTGATTTGATGTGAAGATTTGCATGTAAGTTAGACATGGGTCATGGGTCGCATGCTGGGCATGCTGGAAGCGTGTGCAAGCATGGAATCATTTTGAAGCCTTCCCTGAGGCCTTTCACCAAGAAGTTGGGAACAGTTCAGGAAGAAGTGATGACAATTCAGGCAGGCCATTGACTGGTTTCAGATTTGGCAATGGATGGTACCTCTTGACCTACTGCCTTAAACCCATAGCTGGAATTATGAGTGTCAGAATGGGTGGTGGTAGAACCCGAGGCTATAAGTTTCTAACACAAACCTTTTGGCATCGTTCAAGTTGCTGTTAGCTATTGACAGTACAGCAACAAGAAACATCTGGGTTCACGCTGCCAGGATGTGCTGCTCAAACCGAGGCTGGGCAACTGGGCTCAGGATACCTGCCAGACCCAGGGGTTTGGGATGTTTGGGCTTCGGTCGCAGGAAACCGCAACTTGCGTGCTGTGACGAGACTGATACATTTGTGGATCAGGCGCGATCAGGAGGTCAAGAATGAACACCAGCGAGTCCAGCGAGCTAGTGATCCATTGTATCCATTCTGGTCGCATTCCAACTGTGAAGGGAGGTTGGATGGCTACAATTTTGAATCCTTACAGATCTTACAGAATCAAACATTCAAATTCAATCATATTTAATCGATGTTCTTCAGGAGAGATTTCCGAAAGGCCAGAGATGGGTGCAATGCGATTTCCCCTGAGGTGGCGGATTTGATGGAACGTGTCTCCCACAGTATTCCAAATGAACTCGATGGTGCGCCCCCTTTTTAGCTGTGTCATTACCGTGCACTCTGCAGAGCTGGCAATAGTAAAAATATGAATGCATGATGTTCACCTGCAGCTTGTGTCAAGTCATCTCAGTTGCTCGAAATCCATCAGAATCTATCAATGTGATTCAACATGTAAGATGTGTTTGTTTTTTGGTATTTTTTGTGTGCATCAAAAACACACATGTTTCTCAATGTTTCTCATTTGAATATTCCCCGTGGCCAATGGGATCCAATGGGATCCAATGGGATCAGATGGGTGCTGATTCCAAAAATCAGGTACCATCCATCCAACGCCGCGGTCCCCACCGGTCCTTGGGCGTTTGTCAAAGGCGAGGCCGAGCACCGTGGGACCGCAGAACAGACCCACAAGACGCACCTGGCAGGGGACAGAAACGACCTTCCAGGACGTCAGCATTCCGCTGTTGAGGAGTGAAATGACCTCGGAGGCACGGACAAGCACCTTTGCCTCTGATGCCTCGAAAAAACCAGCAGAATTGGGAGGCCAAAGAAGGGCATGCGATGCCATTGCCTGGTGAGGACCGCTCTTCGTAACCCCCCAAAAATAAGCGGTCTTGGGTAGCAAAATACGGGATGATATGAGGGACGACCAACATATTTTAGAATCCACATCCACCAACATCCACCAGTTTGATACCATTTGATAGTGTATGATAGTTTTTTATTATTTTATATATTGTTATACTTTATGTAGCAAAAATCCGTGAGAAAAAAATAATAAAACATACAATTTTCAGGGGATTGTGTCATTGTGTCATTGTGCCCCTCCAACCTTGCTGAAACTGGGGCTGAGGAGGTGAAACCTGGAAGCAAAGCTGCTGCCGCTGAGGATGGTCTCTTCGGTGAAGCACCATGTCACCTTTGGATCCTGATGACTGGCATGGAAAATCCCACCAGCAGATGATTCACTATGATTTGGAGATATTTGGAGGTTTCCTAAAATGGGGGTACCACAAAAATCATGGTTTATGATAGAACATCATATTCACAGGGAAATGTTTTAATTGTGTACTGCATATCATTTCTTGATGTTTGATGCATTCACTTGATTTTTCAACTTCTTCCCCAACAACAGCTTGCAGCGGGCCAGGTGCCTTCCATCTACGACATGCTTCGCAATCAGTTTGCGGACATCAACCGCGAGAACAAGAGGTGCGAGGGCCATGGCGGTCGCCATGGCAATCCAGTAATGCCACATCTAGGTCCAACAAAACAGAGGATCGACACTGATATTTGTTTATTGAGGTTTAACATCTTTGAACATCTTTGAAGCACCAAATTCCAAACAGCATTCCTCATATTCCTCATCGCAGTGGATGATGACTAGAAAAACTGTTCACAACTATATACCAAATATGTTATACTGTAGATACCTGTAGATAGGCATCTAGGCCATATAGCAATCATCAACTATCTACCAACTTTTACTGTTAAGATCCATTGAGAATCACGGACCATGGTGACCAAGTTTGTCACATCCAAGGTATGTCACAGTGGCTGACTTCATGCAATTTGTGGAATGGCGCACACGGCGCTATGGTGGAGCCGGAGTCCCGGAGGGCTTTATATTCTGAACGGGGGGTGGGTTGAAAAAGGTGGAGGTATCTCCCAGATGACAGCCACAGAACTGGGATATACCAATTTGCCAATTATACAATATTACACAACATATATATATACGTATATAGTTATATATATATAATCATGTAATACATACACATGTGTTTTGGATATGCCAATCATTTGTTTATCCATCTCAATTACAGCATCTAAGTTTTAGTTCCTCCCTGTATTTATACTTGGACACACCTAATTTTCTTCAACAATGCCATGGTTTCGCGTCTACATGCAGTATCACGATCAAAAACCAATGCAACATCTGTATCAAAGGCCTCGAATGGCCCATCTCCAAGGTTCCAGTAGACTTTGATCGGCTCCTGCAAGAGACAGCGAAACGCACCAAGCTCATCATCTATCACAATCAAACATGATGATTGCAACAAATGCTGTCTTTGCAGCGAAGGCAAACGCGGCAAAAAATACCGCAAACACTTTTTCAAGAGCATTGTTTGATTCCTTGGGCATGGAATGGCATGGCCATGTTTGACACACGTTCATAAGTTGTTCATAAGTTCATACATTGACATCACAAGATGTTATAAGAGCCTTCTGACATCTTGTGACATCTTGTGACATCTTCTGACTGCGATTGCGTGAGGCTGTTTCGCTCTGGCTTCCGTGCGCGGGGAGCGCCTTCGGTCAGAGGTGGCAAGCAGGGTAGATGTGAGGGAAGCCGTGGCAAAACATGACACAGATGTGACCTGGGAAGATACTGTTACAACTCCTTTCTAAGCTGACGGGAACAGTGATGAATGGCAGTGAATACCAGTGAATGATGTAGCAATACGAAGCCATGACCGCCGTGCTTTCGGCCAGGATTGGCTTCACTTTGGCCTTTTGTCTGCTGCGGCTCCATGGCAGCTGAACAGGCATGGGCTCGGGGCATCTGGCCACACCATGTTTCATGTCTTCGTTGTTTCAGGTTGAAGGCGCTGATTTGAGGAATCTTTAAGACAGGATTGACAAGATGGCCTTGAGCATTTGGCAGCCCACCAAATCAGTGCTCCTCCGTCCTTTGGCTCGTAGTTTGATTCCGAAGCTGGCAGGTTTTGAACCAGCTTGTGAGTCAGCGACCAACTGCTAGGTGTATCAGGGTGCATCATGTCGGGCTACCGCCAGGACCGTGACATCTCGGGCCATACCGCCAGGGCCCCCCGGCAGCAGGAGGTGAAGGCGCCTATCCGCTCAGCCCTGGTGACCGGTGGGGCAAGGCGTCGAAACTTGGAGAAGAGCGAGGTCACGGCGTTCATGCGAGATATTGGACTTCCACAATATGCCGAGGTGCTGCGAGATCATGGTTTTGAGGACATGGAGACCTTGCTTGGGATCGAGGAGGAACATATGCGGGACATTGGGATGCCAGCAGGGCATATCGTGAAGCTGAAGCGACATCTGCGAGATGCAGACAAAGTTTCTATGGGAGGCATGAACTCAATGACCCAGATGCAAGTTGCTTCTCTGGCCCGGCCACTCCAGGCCAAAGGCTTTTCACCCAGCCAGTCCAACATGACAGCGGTGCAGTTGAGCTGGCAGCAGGTGAAACAGCTCGGCACAGATGTGGTCGGTGGCCTTTTCTACAAGAAGTTCTTCATGTTGGAGCCCTCTGCCAAGGCCTTGTTCCCAATGTCCATGCGCTTGCGCTACAAGGACTGGGATACTGATGAGGAAGAAGGAGAAGATCCTTCCAATTCCCCGGCACTTCGCAAGCTTTGGGCAAAATTCATCACGGTGGTTGGCAGTGCAGTTGCTGGAATCCAAGACACAGCAAAGTTGGTGCCCATGTTGCAACAACTGGGCATGCGCCATGTTGGATATGGCCTGAAGCCAGAATACTTCGACCTTGCTGGAAAGATTCTCATCGAAGTTCTGGCGGAGTGGCTGGGGGAAGGCTTCACCAAAGAGGTGGAAAATGCCTGGGTCATGGTGTCTGGCTTCATGGTTGCCACCATGCATGGTGGTTACCTGATGGCCGCAGCCGAGTTGAAGGCCAAAGAAAAGCAAGTCTTTGTGTCATCGCTGAAAGATTATTCACCTCCAGCTTCCACTGCTGGCAGTGATTTTGAGAGCAAAACCTCCCGCCAGGCCACACCTGAAGATGAGATCAAAGAGGATCAAACCTCTGATCGCGGCGACTCCCAAGTTCTCAGCTTCCATCCAGAGGGCTGTGAGTCGATGGCCTCACCCTGATGACTGGGCCAAAAGCGCTGCAGGTTGGTGGGTGACTTTGCTGGGGTGTATCCTATCAAGCGTTTCCAAACATCAACTGACCTGCACCGTTTTCCAGCTCTTGCGGCCCTATGGCAGTCGGCGCTTACAGGAAAGACGTGCACCCCACCGTTCCGAGAGCCGTCTTGCGCCTTGCGCACAATTGCTTTTTTCTTTTTTGTCTAGGAAATGACTTGTTTCGAGTGCACGGGCTGCACAACGTGGCGCTTCTGTTCACTCTTGTAAAGATCGGCATAAGAATTGAAGCAGGGAACATCGGAGAAAACATGTTGCTGCTCAGAAACAGTGCTGAATTACATATACAAGATTGACAGACTGTTAAAGTTTTTCTGAGTCGCAATCTCTGGAAGCCCGCAACTCTTCACACACGCTGGATGTTCTGATGCCAGGCGCTTGCGGCGTGAGCTGGCAACCGTGGCATGTTGATCAGCTTCCAAGAGATCCAGTGTTTTGACAGGGTGAATGACCTGCAATTCCTCCACCATGTGAAGCTTTGACGTAGGATCTCGTTTCTCAAGGGTAACGCATTTCCTGTTGCTGCCGTTCACTCCGAGGCAAAGACTAAGAATTGGGTTTCTCAAGTGCCAAGCGCTAGACAAAAATGGAAGTACAACCTGTGAATCAAGACTGGTTGGCGGTTTGGAACATTTTTTATTTTCCCATATATTGGGAAGAATCATCCCAACTGACTTTCATATTTTTCAGAGGGGTGGCTCAACCACCAACCAGAAGAATTGATGAGCGTACAGCAAACCCCACTGGCCCTAGACGATCCAAAGGGATTGCAGATGTAAGGGCCCTTTCATTGGCCCTTTCATCTCGCCATTGTGATAGATTCTATGACACAGGGCCTGCATACGTATAATTACGTATATATATATAATATATAATATATATATATATATAATATATATATATGTAATTATATATATTATATATAATATAATATATATATATACTATACATATATATATTATACATATATATATATTATATATATAATACATATATATATAATACATATATATAATACATATATATATATATATATAATACATATATATATATATAATACATATATATATATAATACATATATACATATATATATATAATACATGTGTATTAATATATAATACACACATATATATATATAATAATACATATAAATATAAATATAAATATATATGAAATGAAGCAGAGACTACGAAAAACCAGATAAAATGTCAATGGGCGTCGGTAGGTGATTTGAAACATTTTTGTTTGTTTGTTGCAGTTGAGCAATATACATTGTCTATAATTTTCAGCGCTAAAAAGGCACCCCAGCAAGCCCAGCAAGCGTAGCTGGCTGGCACATTCAACTTTCTTTGTATATCACCTGCTTCCAGGGAAACAGTACAAAAAGCATGCATTGGATTTTGGAGCACCTTCTGTTCCTCGCCAAGTTTCCTCAATCCTCAGACACATCTAATTTGCTGATGGTTCATGATTGGTTCATGTATATGACCAAACTGATCCCAACTGTATTTCCTTGGGTTTTTGCACTTGAACACTGGTCACCACCAAGGGGCCTACGAATATGTTGGCCCTGTATTTCCTGGCTTCCTAGCAGCCGGCATTCGCACTGACATGGCTTGTTTGCAGCAACTTGAGCAGAAGTGACCGGAACCAGTACATCATATTCGTAGCATTTTGTAGCTACATCACAGTCGTAGCAAGCGTGCAAGAGCAGGTACAATATGGGTTTCGTCTAGGAAGGGATAGCCTAAGTAGGAAAGAAGAGCCAAACCATTGCAGATATGCCGTGGAAGCCCGTTTAATGTCATCTGAGAAAACATGGAGACTGATGCAATGTTTCCTAAGAGAAGGCCTCTCTTAGCCTTGTTGGAATTATTTGTACTTATGCATGTCTTCCATCCGTGATCCGTGACAATGCCATCACTTTTTCATCTGAGCACTGTCACAATTTTACACTTTGCCACAAGAGGGTCTGCGTCTGAAGCAGGTGATTCGGGTGATTGCTTCAATCCACTTTTCCAACCTCACTGGGCAGGCAAGAGTGACATAAGACACTTGGCAAGTAAATCCACAGTCGAGGGGTCGCTGCGGCTATGTTCCCCCTGGACTTGGAAGCCAGCTTGCTGTACTGTACTACATCCTTTGAAGAGGAGCAGCAAAGGGCATTTGAGCTATGGAAAGCACATTGGAAAGAGAAACCTTTCATTCTGAGATGGATGACTTTAGACTTACACCAGAATACCAGGACTCCTCGCTTTTTCAGAGGGAGCTCTTTGACACAGCTATGCTGAGGGTACAGAAGATCATGTACACCTACGGACTGTGCTTTGACACGCTACTAGAATACGTTGCCGGGGTGCTGTGTTTCCCATGTCAACCTCACTGGCATCACCAAGTTCTACTTTCTGGAGAGGATCGTGTCCTTAGACTCAAGATCTCCGAGTTCTCAAACGATGCCCTCTGGACTGCCACCCACTTGGAGACGCTGCTAGGGAGTTTGACCATCGCGTGCAGGACTCCCTTTTGGCTAAGAAGTTGAAGCATGTCTTCGTAGATTTCCAGCGCGTGTAGTATGTTTTACGATCGCATCAGCCACACTACATGGAGCAGTGACGTGTCATCATGCGCGGTCCCAATGAGTTGATGATAGAGACAAATCATATCAACACATCAAGTCAATCCGCATGTTCCGGGCCTCCTTTGAGTCAGGTGTATCGCATTCACGTCTACTGAGTCTACTGAGTCTACTGAGTCTACTGAGTCATGAAGTGCAAGAAACAGCGATGGACAACGCTACGAGTGAGCAAGCTTCGCTTGCTGCTTAAATGTTTGCTGAGGAACAATATGGCCTCCTGAATCCCATATTGGATGGGCAAAGATCTGGCTTTTCATACCGTGTTTTCCCAGAAAACCGGGCTCAAGGAGGAAGAGCTGCAATGGTTCTCCAATCAGTGGCAAAATTTGTCCATTTATTCTCCTGAGAACAGCTTGGAACTTGGGCTTACCACTTGCCTGTTCAGTCGCAAGGTCCCAAGATGTCCTAAGTCAGACCAGCTGAGAAAGAGTTGTGATGCTGGCGGTGCTATGTTTCATTCACAAAGCAGCTGACACTTATTGACTTATTGGCAATTGGCCAGGTGAAGAACCCTCAGTTTCTGAAACAGGCATGGGATGCAAAAAGGGACATCAGTAGAGCGATGACTGGCCGTGTCGGCTGCGTCGGGTACAGGTCCTACATGCATTTGAGACAGCAGATGTTCGAGGTGGGATCCGCCATGCTGACTCTCGAGGTGAAAGGTGTTATGAAGTCTCGCATTGGCTTTAATGTGTTATGCAACTTGTGACCAGATCACAACCATAATAATATGGTTCCTAAAGTATCCTAAAGTGAAGGGACCTGGTTACTTTTCATTGGGAGACCTCTGGTCAAATGGGGTCCCCCGTTTGAGGACCCCTACATTTCTGCATGAGTGACTATGGCTTCCCTCAGGTGTTGGTCGCTTACATCTGAATGATATCAAGGCACTGTATGGGGATATGAGGCTTCTCATGTGGAGCCTCGTACCAGTTATACTTCCAGTGTGAACAGCAAGCGGCATTTTGATGAGCGAGCCACTCGACTTACCATTTGTATTGTTGGCAAAGCGTTTTCAAAATCTGATACAATCCGATACATACAAGAAATATATACAAAAACAAAGAAATTGTTTCATTTTGTTTCTGGGTAGAAACACAAATGTCATAGTGACATGAGCAGCCACATGTCCCTGCATTCAACTCTGGACTTAAGGATGTGTCCTCAAACACAACAGGAATTACTCATGAGTAGCATTCCCTTATTATTTGTCAAGATCAAGGGTTCAAACCCTTTGTCTTGGGAAAAAATAAGGGAATGCTAGTGCAGAGGCTAGCTTCGTGAACTGCAAAGAGCTGATTGAACAGGTGCCGGTTGTGAGAAGTGGCCATGGAAACCAGAAAGAAGCCTCCATTCCAAACAGCGGTCAACCATCACAGATGCTTCTACGGGCACACGCATTTGCCTGTGATAGTTCCTTATACAACCTTTTCTCCCGGTGGCACTTGCGATTGCTTGAGCACCAGAGCAAAGGCCTAGCATGTAGATGCTTTTCAATCAGTTATGGAAAGACTTTGGCAAAGCTCTGAAGCAAATGCAAAACCTTGACGTACATTCTGTTGCATTTATTGTATGATAACATCAATGCTCTCTGCTATCGTCTTCAGGTAGAGCTGGCGGCAAAGAACCCCGGCCAAAGCCAGGAGTTCGAGGGCTACTGATGGCTCAAGGTGAATGGCCATGATTTTGTCATATTTTAGTCCTTCTCTTCAGGGGCGTGTATGCCATGGTCGAACCATTGTTTATTTTCCCATCAAAGATAGTTGTTTTCTTAATGTATATACATAAAAATACATCACTTTACAGACATCAATTATGAGGGGAAGTCTTAAAACAGTAGGATGACCATACCTCATGTAGCATGTAGCATGAAGCTTTCAGGAGCTCAGCTATTACGACTTTGTCGCGTATTGCTGGGACCTTAGTTTGAGCTGAACTTGGGGACCCATTACCTGTATGATTTATCTCACATGCGAGTAGTAGGGTCCTGTTGTTGTTTTTACTCATTGCAATTTATGTTTTATATAACGTACACTCAACATGACATCCGATGAGAGTCTAGTGGAAAATAAATGAATGCGGGTTCTTACTTTGACCTTTCTATATGTACAAAGCCTAACTAATAGCGCATCTGCCACCACCGATTTCCCACTTGTGCCTGAGGCTTGGGCTATCGTCGTTCCATGGTGAAGCTCAACTGGTGCCCTTGGCAGCGAAGCAAACAGGGATTGAACCCTGGGCTTCAACTGGGATATGGTGGTTAAAACCCACGCTATTGGGGATTACCTGGGATAGACATGGATACATTATTTCCCCAGATAGCTGGCAAGCTATAGGGGTTCTTACTTCTCAAAGGTGGGGTCTTCGGTGGCGAACTTTTGAGCAGGGTGCTGTGCAGGGTGCTGTGCAGGGTGCTGTGCAGGGTGCTGTAC
>Ga0126342_10020857_pt1 | contig 10980 bp, 9 predicted proteins | sample Cyp1metagenome_FD_92528 | JGI IMG/M metagenome (GOLD analysis project Ga0126342, IMG submission 92528) | Coral microbial communities from Lord Howe Island, Old Settlement Bay, Australia - Cyphastrea 1 metagenome | ecosystem: Host-associated > Invertebrates > Cnidaria > Coral ... | reverse complement strand
TCCAACCACCTTTCGGTCCATCAGTGGATTCGCTCTGCCATCCGTGAGTCACAACAACCAACCCTTCCTATAGGTTTCCTATTTTTGAAACTTCCGCCACCGCCTTGTGCGGTACTACTGGTACTATAATAAAATACTATAGTACTATAATACAGTACTTTCTATAGATTATACATTCGAATATATAAAAATATTATATCTATTCAATAATCTATCTATCATCTATATTTTTTTTTGCGCTGGCAAATAGCCAGATTTCAGTGGGTTTGGGTGCGGGGGTTTTGGATTAGCCGCCAATCTCTTCTAAGGAGTCAGTCCTGAGGAACAAACACATGTGTTTTCTGATCTGTGTCATCGCCAAAATTTCAGTAGAGACACTGGCGGGAAAAATCGGTCTCCAACCATGTTTGATCAGGTCCATTGGTTTAAGGGGGTTGCTCCTTCGCAGTGAATAGAAATCAATGAATGTGAGATGATTTTTGTTGGTCTGGTGCAGGTATCAAAAACAACCAAATCCAGAGTTTCACTTGTCGTATCTTGCAATTGACTGGGCAGACCTTTCGACAGTATGTCATGATGTCATATCGCAGGAGCAACGCCTTGCTGTACGAAAGTGGCGAGTTCTGTACCCTGCACAAAGGATCCTCCGTGTTTCTTCTGTTAAGGCCTTTAGCCCCAAAAGGAGACCGTGTCGCAAAGGAGGTGGTTGCCAGCTTTCCAACCACGAAATATTGGTCAAGGGGATTTCTCATATTTTGCGGTAGAACAAATATAGTTGAAACCACCAACCTGTTCATTGGTTGCTTTCCTCGGCAACTTGCTCAAATCAACATTTTTCTCGGATATAATTGTGACACAGTGACACATATCCGATTTTCTTGATAGCCACCATTTTCTATGCCCAGTAGTTATGCAACATGTGTTAAATATGGACATATATATATATATATATTATACATGTAATAATATATATATATTGTAAATATATACATTCCATACATGTATTGCATTACCATGAGCCATTCTGAACCTTTCCGACAAAACTCTCCCGAAATTCTCCACGCACAACGACCTCTGGTCAGTTGCACGCACGACTAATCGGCGCCATGGTATCGGTAGCCGTGGATCCATAACATCGGTCTTGAAGATGGGGGTTGTCCATTGAAAAATCGCGGGCTTCAATATACCCTCTGGTTATGTCAAGATAGCTATTGAAAATGGCCATTTATAGTGGTTTTTCCCATAAAAAGTTGTGATTTTCCAGAGTTATGTTAGTTTACCAGAGGGTATGGCATGGTTCCAAAAAACATGGGTCATGCTCATATCTTGAGAAAAACATCCCTTGTTCCAGCGAAGCTCTGCAGATCTTTTGGCTGTCGAACAGTAGCCGTGACCCAATCGACGCCCTGTCAAGCATCAGCAGCATCAGCAGAGATTTGATCTGCCTCTGGGCAGGAAATCGGGGCTCTGCTTTCCTTGAGTGTGGGTACCTCCAAAAAGCACCATTCATTATAGCTATGAATGGGATTATATGTATGGGATTATCTTTGGGCGATATTGGGAGTGGGTTTGGGTAGGTACTTTCTGCTTATATGTATATATATATACAGACACACAATATGTTAATGTGTGTATAATATATATAATCAAATACACTATGTATAAAATATTATATATTTTTTTTAAATATATGTTTATATCGTTGGAGGTATAGGGTATTAATATGTACTGACAGAATTCGACACAGCAGTGGAGAGGGGAGCCCCAAAATAGAAATTCAGCCTGGCAAAACCACGTTCGGAACAAGGGGCCTATAGCGGGTAGGGCTTGCGGTAGTAGATATCAGAACCATGCCGTCCATGTCTATATATATAACTAAACTAAACTAAACTAAACTAAACTAAACTAAACTAACTATACTATAGATACTATACAGCAGTATACTATACTAATCATTCTATACTAATTAACTATACTATACCATACGATACAATACGATACCATGCTATACTATGCATATATTAAATGCATTATATATATATACACATGAGTTTGTTGCTATATGCTGAGCAGGTTCTGAAGTTCATTCTAGTGGTTGCAAGTGCAAATTGGAGGTTTTCACTTCGTTGCGAAGACAACAAAACTGTGAGCACAACAAATTGGATGTTCTCTTGTCTTGCTCAAATCTCTCTGAAACATCAGTACCCTCCTGAAATCGTGCAATGGATTGCAATGGAATATCCCCATTTCAAGATGTAAATCATCTACACTCTACACAAACTGGGAGGATTGATCCAATGCCATCCAATGCCAACAAACTGGGAGGAATGGACAAATTCAAGAATTGGGATAAATCCTGAACTGAAACCTTTTTCGGATGGACTGTCATAACTACAGTTTCACCATGTCCAACGTCCACCGCTTTTCAGCTGCGGCCTCTGTCAAGCGACGACGCTTGGTTGCCGGGTCCTTCTGAAGCTCTCCGCTCCGTTGCAAGCGATCCAAATGCGCAGGGAAACTGGCTGTGGGGCCTCGATGGGAGGATGAGCCAGGAGACTTTCCGATGTGAAATTGCACTGTTTTAGACCGCATTGAATCATTCCAGTGTAACTGCTAGTTGATTAGTAGGGGTTCTCGGTTTATGGGTTATGATAGTCCTCAAGTATTGGGAAGTAAAACAACATTTCAAAAAAAAACAGCAACAAAAGGAGAGGTTTTGCAGCCACCGATCCATGCACCAATGAACACTCTGACAGGATGTGCTCAGTGTCCGCACCAAGAATGATCAAAACAGGCCCACCGCTGCCAAACTGGCAGAGAAAGGAAGCAAATTGTGGTGGAAAATGGAAACAACGTTGCCCCTTGCGGCTCTATCACGCCATGCATGTCATCATTTTGGGATCACCATTTTATTATATAATAATATATAACATAATTTTATGAGAATACGTCCGTATAATACCAATTAAGCACATTATCTGCACACACAGCAACTGCAAAACCAGCATATGCGTCATATGTTGGAAGACGCACTGACTACCTTCAGGCAATCCAATATGGTAGTGCTGCTAGTGGCAAATCTATGAATTAAAAATCGATCAGACACTGTTCGATATGGCAGTGTGTCAAAACCTTGTACCCCTGGTGAACATCAAAATAGCTGGTAAATGGATGTTCATCCCCCTAAAAATTGATAAAACATGTATTAATAGGTATTGATCCATACCCATATCTAGGTTGACCATCTGCAGCGCTCTTTATCAGCTCGGACCACAAGAGGACCTAAATTCATCTAAATTCCATTCAATATCAATCAAAGCTGTGCTCGCCTGTTGCTTCACAATCTCGTCTGGCCTGGGGATGTTTCGATGGTGCACGGCTGCATGGTTGGTTCGTAGGCTGAGGGGCTGGGTTGTGTTGAAAGAGATAGACTCCACTGGTCACTGTGACGATAGGAAGCTACCATGACAAATTTGCAGGTTCCGTGGTTGATTGGTTTATTGGACAAAATTTTCTTTGACTAATTTTTTGAGACCCGGGTTTTCTGATTGACACGTTAAATTACCGGAGGTGTCCACTATGCTGGTGAAAAAGTTTTTTTGGATTGATTTCAAATGTCGCGTTGGGTTCAAACTGGTTTCAACAACCCAACTCAACCTCACTCACTTTCTGCTCGTGAACTGATATTCTGCCATCGAATCAGCATGTGTTTCTTCATCAACTCATTGCATGTTTGTGCTTTCAAATAATAACCGGCCATAACCTATAATTTGGATATGTGGATCATCATCCCATCTCTCTAGAACAAGCGTCTTCGAAGCTCTTCGCATTCGATTTTTGGTGGATCAACGCTTGAAATCACCAGCATTCGCTTCAATCCCCCGTGGCCCCCTTCGGCTGGGGCAGCCAGCATGGTCGCCAACGTTGCATGGATGGACTGCTCACGCGAGGAAGTCGCGGACCTGGGCAACTTGGGATGATTTGGGGCCATGGGAAACAAACAATGGATTTTAGGAAACCTCTGGTGATTTTTTAGCGGCAAACATGGTGATTGAATCAGGAAGAAACAAACAACCAAGTTGCAGATTCTAAAGCTGCTTGCCGAGGGTTTTTTAGCAGGAGACAGTCGACAAAAATGCAACTAGTTGTCAACTGTTTGGCCGTGCGAGTCGAATCCAAGAATGTTGTGCTCGACTGGGGTCGCCATCCCAAAGGAAATAGGCATGGAAAACACAAAAGACATTTGAAAGATGGCGGAGGCACCCAGTTGATGTATTCAAATCATGGAAGAACCCGACAGTTTTTGAGTCCCAGTTCCCAGCAGGTACAACTAGATAGTAATCCCCTAAACATCCCCGTTAGACAATGGCAATGGAGGTCTGAACCCTAAAACAGCTAGCCAGGATCGAGTTTTTGGGGGGTCTAACGGTCTAATCCACTAGGGCGCACATCTGAATCATAAAATCTAGGTGAATATTCCGATGTTTTGATTTTAGGATTCAGCCTTCATGTAACCCATGGTACCCCAAACACGCCAGATCGCGGCCTTGGGCTCCTACGATTTCACAAAACCGATCTTGGATAAAATCCGAGAGCCCCAATTTCTAGCTGTCTGGTTTTTATATGTTGTTAGATTAGTTATATTATATATTATGTAATATTTATGTATTAAATATATTATAATAATATATCATTTAACTTGCAGGGGACTAAAGCCAATGGATTTCAGCCAGTACTACCATACTCTAGTAGGATTATTGGTTTTGTCTTTGGGATGGCTATTTAATTAGAAGCAATCATTTCTGACTCGTTCTTTTTGGATTCTTTTGGGATCGTTATTTCACAATCTTTGCCAGTAATATGACATCTCCGTGTTTGTTGCTTGTCTTCTTGCAATCAATCATGGCAGTCAAGAGTCCATCCATTTATAGTTCGATGAATTTCCCTTTCAAACCATGAAAACAGAGATTTTCCCATGGATTTTCCCATGGATTTCAAGCCCCGGCCCCAGTCTTTGGTCTTCCCATGTTTTCATACCCCGAAAACGAAGCATCACCGTCCCATCGTCCGCGAGGGACTCCACCAGCATCATCGGGGTGTCATCCGGTGCTCCATGTTCCCTGGCTTTCCACATTTCGAACATGTTGATTCTCAGCTTTTTTTAGGTTTGACAAAATAGACTTAATACTTCATATATCTTAATATAGTTAAACTTCACAAGCTTCAAGTATAATCAAATAATATCAACTTTTTATGTCAGTTCCTGCTCTAGATGCAGTCGGGTCATTCATGTTGTCATCCCGTGGCTGGAAAAACTTGACGGCACTGGGACGCTTGAAATAGTGCCTCACCTGCATTCAACACATCGGCATATCCTCTTTATACTTCTCTATAAAATGAACTGCATCTGGATATATCATGATATATCTGGATATATCTGGATGTTGCCTTTTTCTGATGTCTCCTAGCAGTCTTTTTTGTCCATGTCTGTGGTAGTTCATATCAGCAGTAGTCGACCGGGCAATGACGCACAGCATCACCTTGGAAATAACATCACGTAAGGCGCCACCAATTCCCACAACTGCGACTTTGACTAGGCTCTTGTGCTTGGTAAGTTACTTTGTGCAGTGAAACATGGTGAAACCCTGGTGAAACCCTGGTGAATGTTTTCACACAAGCCATACAAAGTGGCCCAAGACATCGAATTGCCCTGATGCATCGCAGGCGGTCCTTTCGGCAGCCCCAGGGGAATCCGGCAGCGAAAGCCATGTTGGAACGGACCGCCACCTTTCTGAACGTCGCCTTGAAGAAACATGAGTTCAACTTCTCAAAGCTCTTCGATGTTCTTCCCTTCTCAAAGGCTTTGAAGGATATCAACGTCCTTCTCACGGGTCTTCTCAAAGTTATTCTCAAAGAATATGAACGACTGAAAGAGATCACAGTTCTTCCCTTCTCAAATCATCAAAGACTTGCTCAGCATCTCTCATGGCATCATCGTTAACATTGGGTCCCGGTCGCCGACATCCCTCTGCAACAATCTCCTGGAGAAACGACGTGGTGAATCTCAAGATCGGATCCTTGGAGTCGTTTGGGAACGATTCCAGGGCGAACAGGGAGACCTTGTAATTTTGACCCAGATCATCCTAGATCAATGATGATCTGGTTGGTGGTTGACCTACCCCTCTGAAAAATATGAAAGTCAGTTGGGATGATTATTCCCAATATATGGAAAAATAAAACATGTTCCAAACCACCAACCAGTGATCAATGTACCGCTGTAAAAAAAAACATGATGCCAACTTGCCAACTGAACTCCCCTAAACAGTGGATTGCCTGATTAACTATATCAAAAATTGCAAAGACAAAACACTGCCTGCATATGCCGGCATTGAAATCCAGGGATCTTGAGTGAGGGCATCCAGGGCTGCCTTCACTTCATCATTGCACAAAACCTGACGTCATGGCATCGGGGCACTGTGTTTAAGGGAATTTGGCAAGACCATCATCATCCCTTCAGAAAAACAAGCATGAGATGTATATTCAAAAAAATACGGTTGTATAAATTGTATATAATAGATACACATCGGAAGAATATGTGAGCGGTGTTCGAAACAGGTCTGGTATTTCATTATAAGACTAAACTAAACTTTCGCAAGTTCTTCCGCGGCCACACTCCCGGCTCTCGCACGGTGAGCATTTGACGGAGTTGCGAAATCGCGGAGCTCTCGCCGAAAAAATGGTCTAACATTCAACTTAATTTCATACAATTTCCCCATGATTCATCATGCATCGTCATCCATCACCACACATCCATCATTTCTAGACCCTCAATATAGGTTTGTCTGAAAATATGGTATATTCCCAATGAAATAGCCATAAAAAATAGGGATAATGATCAGCAAAACCATTGGGTTTAGGGGTACACTATTTTCAGACAAACCCATATAGAATCTAGTAGTTGAGGGGATCCATGAACTCCACCAAAGAATTGGTCGCATTAAGTCCCATTGTTCAGAAAGATGTTCGGTTCGGCAATGCGTATTACCATAAAAACCCTATTCGAATGTCCCTATGTTTGAAAAAAAATGCATTCATCACCTTAAAGATATGGATTATAGTCTGATTTGCATTCCCTGAAATCCCTGTTCCAATATATAACTTTTCACTAAAATCATGTTGTTAATAGCTAAGCATAGTGACTTAAGCTCATCATTCCTATCTTAATCTCTATGAAGTAAACCCTGTCTTCGATCTTCAAATCATGTGAACTCACCCATCCCCAGTGCCAAGGCACTGAATAGAGCCCAGGTGGCAACTTCAAGGCAGCGCCCAGGCTGTGATGACTCAGTTCCTGGGCCAACCTCTGACCGCCGATCTGCAGCCTACGGCGGCCGTTGGAAATGCAGCTGTTGATGGTTGATGATTATGATTATATATGACTATCAGGAATCTCATGAGCTATTAGTAATTAGTGTTGTCATTGCCTGTTACCATCATGATGATTCTTGTTGCTTTTGTTGCTTTTGTTGCTTTTGTTGCTCGCGTTGTTCTTGTTCTTGTTCTTGTCCTTGTGGTGGTTGTTGTTGTTGTTGTTGCTGCTGCTGCTGCTGCTTTCATTTTTTGAAACGGGTCGTATTTCAATGCCCCTAATCATACTAGGTGTCTGTCACTTATTACATGCTGCAAAATGGATCGGTAGAAGCCATTTGTCAGTGATAAGAACATGCCCATGAGAAGCCTCCACAATGGCAACTGTGGTGACTTCACAAGGCAGCGGCTAGGCGGTGAGCCATCATAATTCAGCCAAGCAACATGATGTCGCACGCCACATTAAAAGTAACAACCAATATGAAGATGATCAGCACTGAACAGCCTCGGAATCGAACACTCCAACACGTCAACCAGCGCATTTTCCAAGACTTTCATGAACAACATCCTGCGTGGCACCCCTTGCGACAAGAACTCCGTTTATCGATGGGTCCCATAGCCACATATACATAGGATGATATAGATACCCTTGACTCGGATTGTCTGCTCCCCGTAGAATTACATTCTTACACCCACTTAGAAGTGGTAGGTGGCTATCATTGTGGCTTTACGCTTTTCTTCGCGAATACACGAGCAGAAACACTGCATTCTTCCCAGCGGCAACACTTCATGTGGGAACTGCAGATCGGACTCCGAACCGCCGGCCGGGGTCTGGAGCGTGTGGCTTTCAACAGCACCTGAGCTGGGAATATCATTGGAAAACTTGACAATGGATGCTTTCATCAACGGTTGGTTCTTAAGATTGTGAACCCCATTTTAAACATAGCATGATTGACTACAATGGTTTCTTTGCTTATATGGATGTTTCCTAAAATAGGGGTACTCCCAGTTCTCATCCATTTTAAAGGGACTTTCTCTTATAAACCATCCAGCTATTGGGGTACACCCATTTATGGAACTCCCCATGTTGCGTATTTTTTCGATTCAACATGACCAACAAGCCAGCATTCGTCGTTGGCGTCCATGGGGGACGCCTTAAAACATCACTAACAAAAACTGGGATGACATAAAGAACCAAAGGTGGGTATATTTATACGTTATTTATACATTATTTTTGCATTAATAATGCGTTAATAATTGTCTATAACCATCTATAACATTCTAAAACCATCTATAACCAACAATAATGGGGATATTAATGATACTTACTGATGATATGGGCTAGATTGGAGATATAAACAACAATGACATATTATGACAAGTAATTGTGATAACTATTGATAACCATTGATAACCATTGATGACCCGCATCAAGGCGTTCCGAAGAATTTCGATCAAATGATATGAAATTTAGTTTCTCCTAATCACATCCAGATGCTAGGCACAGCATACAAGAGATCTCCAATTTCACGCACTCATTGCCTGTCATTTACCCAACAAAGCTATGACGTCAATTGTCATAGGTAAATCATCGAACCAAACGGACATCTATACCATGTCAAACTGTTCACTTTTGGATGGTAATTTCCATCAGAAACCCTGGCTGAGTCATGGCTGGCTGGCCAACCCTGGGTGAAAATTCATATGTGTCCAATGTGTCCAAGTCTCTGACAGGCAATCCTTGCAGTTTGCATCCTCATATCCTTGGATTTGCTCAATCAGGGCCCCAAAAAATTACGAATCAGTGCTCATAACAAACTTGATACCCATAATATTGCCATACCATAAATACATATTTCCCATAAATACAAATGATATTGGTTTCCCATATCATAAATATTGATACCCAAATGTGCTAACAAATACATATTTCCCATAATATACCTATACCACAAAAAAGAATGTATAATTGCCAATCTATACCTACCACAGCCCCCAAAAAAATTGAACAATTTTGAGTAATATACAACATTCCCTAAAGATTCCCCAAATGGATCCGAATGGATGTTCCGTAAAAACTCAAAACATCAAATCACCTTCAGCACAACCGAGGCATCCCTGGCGCACGTCAATGTCACGTTGGCACATGGGACACCGCGGCGCCGTCGCCGTCTTCGCCGTTGCCGTGGCTCTTCGCTCCCACTGGGCCCAGCAGGGACCGCACGCCGTGTGCGATGCTAAAATCTCCTGGAGGCCACCAGCGTCACCAGCTATGGCCCTGTAAAGGGGGCCTTAAATGGGATGAAATAACTCCTAACTGTTGAGGGCCACAACTGTATAAGTCATTATAAATCTATGGAGGCACTGTGGATGGTTGCGAAATCTTGCACCAGTTGGTAACTATTGGGATTTGTATAAAACCCTGTAGATTCTGTGATTATAGAGGGACAAACCATATACCGACTGGTGCAGGATTTCTTCCATCAAGAGTATGTGGTTCAAGCATGTTAAGAGCAGAAGTAACATGTATACTATATATATAATATAATATATATATAATATAATGTATATATAATATTATATTATATCTATGTATATTATATTATATATATATTATATATATATTATACATGTTATATGATTGTATGATTATGTGGTGCTTGTAATGGTCATTGGGTTGGCAATACCGGAATCATTGGGATCGTCATGGATGGTCTACCATTGGTATGGGGTGACATAGCACAGTCGTAAGTGCTGCAGGGGCCCATCATTGACTGAGGGAATGGGGGGATATGACCAGTGACCAGCTGTGGATGCAGTGGAGGAACGCGTCAGGTACAGAACCCGTGACCACTAAGACTCCCGATGACTGGTTTCATTGCTTAGGAACACAATTAATCATAATTAATCCTTACATATCCTTGCAAAGCAATACTGCGAATGGATGATGAATCCTAGGTCCAAACACCAACCGGTGTTTAGCGCGTTGGCAATTTGGGTGCCATGCCATGCTGTGCCATCGCCCTTAAAACGGCCAGGTCTCGCTGTAGCGCACTTCTGCTCGATCCCCCTTTGTTGTTCTCTCCTGGGTGAGTCACGATGCCTGGATTAATGCTAGGGGATGTCTGATGAAGTATGATGGTCTCGTATGCACAAAGTAAATGCAAACACCTGCCCCAACATCAGTACCTTTAAATCATGTCAACCTGACTGGCTGATGGAGAGGACCCTCCGGAGAATTCACCACCTGCCCCGGATCCAATCCATCAGCACCGAGCAACAAAGTGGAGAGGAACATATTGCCAGCCGTCAGCACTTAGGCAAAAGATACCTCATTGGTGGTGGATGCAATGGCTGAACAAACGTTGGCCATGGTTGTATCAGTTTGGGTGGGTGTAGCAACCATGGGACCGTGAACACAAATAACAAATAATAACACTATATGACTACAGTAATTATACTAGCAGACGCCCTAAGTTACCCCATTTGCCCATTAGTTACCCCAACCGCAAGGCACACCGAGTTACCCCAGGGCAGACAGTAGTTACCCCAGGTGTCAAATCCCCAAGGCACAGCGGCTCAGATGCATCATGTTTTGAAGTCGTTGCAAAC
>Ga0126342_10020856_pt1 | contig 10980 bp, 10 predicted proteins | sample Cyp1metagenome_FD_92528 | JGI IMG/M metagenome (GOLD analysis project Ga0126342, IMG submission 92528) | Coral microbial communities from Lord Howe Island, Old Settlement Bay, Australia - Cyphastrea 1 metagenome | ecosystem: Host-associated > Invertebrates > Cnidaria > Coral ... | reverse complement strand
TTAATTAATTAACATGACTTCGATTTGGTTCCCTAATAATAAATACCCCCCTAATACTAAAAACTACCTGCCGTGTTTTGTATTAGGGGGGGGGGTTTAGTATTAGGAGGAAGGGATTAGACATATTTGAAATCACCAGCCAGTAAAACATGGAAAAACACATGTGAAGGAAAAAAATGTTGGATTGTTGTTTTCACTTTATCTGTCGCAGGCTGTCGTGGCCAATTCTAGCCGTTTTGCTCATGCAAACCATATGCGGCACGGTCAAAAGAAACCTGTGTTCTCCTCATTGCATGGCTACTTTGCGCCTCCATGTTTGGAATCAACACGTTTCTTTCATCGAGGTTTGACTTTAAAATGCAGGTCACCCCTAAATCCACTGGTTGATCATCCTTTTTTGCGTGTAACTAAAAATCTTTGGGGCATACAGGAAAATTTTACTGTATTTTCAGACACGCCCAAGTTGACGTCTTAATCATGGCCCACAACGATTTGGCGCCGCCTGTGTTGCCAAGCAAGGGAGTTGCTTGATAATCTCCCCCTGGCGGCATTGCGCCCCTCTGGGCTTTGCGGAGGGATAGAAGGCTGAAGGGTTCAGACCAGCCTCCAAAAATTACATCAAGGGATGCGAAACCACAATCAATTCAACTGTATGCTAAAATATGGAGCAATAAAACCATTCAAACCCATTGAAAATTAAATAAAAGGAACGCTTCGTTGAGGGAGAGTGAAAACTTTGGCTTGAAAGCAGAAGTTGATGGTGGGCTATGGCGATGTTGGAGGAGGTTTCGCGGTGGGGCATCAAACACCTTTTCACAACGGCAACTTGATTTCGCGGATCAGCGTTTTTGCATGGTTTTGCCTTCACCTTGTCCACGTCAATGAATGCCAAAATGCGCCGGCCCAAATGCGCTGTTCCGTGGGTAAAGTAAAGGTCTACAGCATGGGCCCCCCCGATTTTAAGTTGGTCCATAGCTGCCAGTGCCTAGTTCGATATATCTATGATGGCAAAAAATTGGGCACCACCTTCAGGCAGTTAGGCTTTAGACCGCAAATCTAACCATGTGCTGACGCCCTGACTCCAAATTCCTTCCTCTATCTGACGAGGGAACCATTTTGCACTGTTGCTCTGATGAACGGTTGGGTGGTCAAGAGCGCCTCAATCCGAACTTGATTCGGCTTGCAGAAGTTGTGTGCGTGTGTATTGTTGATTGTTTTCCTTTGTGCAGCAATGCATCTTATACCTAAGAAGCCCGAGTTTTTGAAACAACATCATTAAGGCACATGGGTACAAACGGCGGGTTAGTGAACCAAAGTGGGTCGCTAGAGGGCGTAACACGCGTGGGCTTATGGCTTGCCTTCACAGGCAGGGATTCTTGGAAGTACATCTCGATTAATAGTGATAGTGAACAATTATCTACGGTATGTCATATTGATCCCAAAAACACACATCCGCATTTGTGCCAGGGGTATAAACAACCCAACAGGAGGTTGATGATCGGTTGCACCACATTGGAGAACAGCGTGCCTTCCACACCTTGTTTGTCATGCTTTGAAACCGGTAGTCAACCACCGGCCATCCAGAACTGCTGGGTTAAGGTTCAACAAGTGTTATCTTTGAATGGGTGTGGAACGCCCAGCTATCCATATACTGTACACAGACAAAATGTGTGTCTAGATGCAAACGTATGTATAAACAATAATTATATAATTATATATATATGTGTGTGTACATACTTACTATTAATATTACGCATGTGCATATATATATATACACATGTATATATGTACGTATACACATGTTTAGGTTTGAAAATAGAACTATGTATATATATATATATATGTGTGTGTGTGTGCGTATACAAGTCTGATCAATTATTGAATATATTGAACCGATATGTAAATATAATAAGTGTAAATAAAGTATATTTACATCATATAATCATATATAGTCTTATATATATATTGCCTAGTCAAATGGCATACACAATTTGTGCACACTTGACTGAGATCACCGGATGGCAACATGAAAAGGCGTGTCTTAAATCGATGAACGAAAGCACCAGCTATCAGTGTTTGGATAGACACCTCTACAAGGTGATATACAGAAACGCTTTTCCAAAAACGTGTCCCTTATCCCATCAAAAAAAATGAAGTACCCTCTGGTGAACTAACACTTCGCAATGGAAAATCACCATGCTATTCATGGGAAAACTCCACTATGTCTATAGCCATTTTCCATAGCTTTTTGTATGTTCACCAGAGGGTATAACTTAATAACCAGAAATGGTTTTGCCGCCCATCCATCTAGTTGATCCTGTTTTTCCCTACCATTCACCAAACATGAAGCAGTTGTCGCCAGGAGCCACGGTGCCTTGGCATCCTCCAGGTTGAAGCGCACCCCTCGGCCATCAATTTGGCTTCCACAAAGAAGTCACACACGCGAAGGGTTCCTCAACAAAAAAGGTTAAAAACAATGGTTTGATGATGGTGATAATTAATAATGATGGAGGTGATGGAGTTGATGTTGACGTTGTTGATGATGATGTTGATGATATTGATAATGATAATGACGATGACGACGACGACGACGACGACGACGATGATAATGATGATGATGATGATGATGATGATGATGATGATCTAAAAGCTTTCACACGATAGTCTAGCAGAACAAAACACCTTTACACACAAACACTTTTATTTTAAAAGTTTGTCTACGCAAAGGCTTAAACACACACAAGTTTTCACACATACATGTTTTTACAAACAAACATGTTTGCACAGGGATGTCTGTGCACGGAGACAACTCTAAAAACATAAGTGTTCAGGACGTTTTGACACACAAATGCCGCTTTTACACTAAGTTGCTTTTACACACAGAAACGTCTACACACGGCGCTGTTACACGAAATCTTTTACACACGGAAGGCGTTCACACACAGGAACCTTTTACTCACAAGCGCTTTTTGACACAAAGGATTTTACACACAGAGGTTTTACAAAGGTGCTCTTACACAACGATGTTTTGTCACATGGATGATTTATTTTACACACCAAATTTTGGTGCCTTCACACACAGATGCACTAACATGCAAAAGCTGTTACGTACACAGAGATGCTTTTACACAGAGAAAGATCTACACAAAGAAGGAAGGTTTTTGCACACAAGAATCACAGCGTGATTTCACACACGGAGGCTTTTTACACGCAGGTGCCTTTACGCAGAGATACACGCAGAAGCCTTTATCCATTTTGCACACAAACGGTTTTTTAAACACAAAAGCTTTTGCACAGGTGCTTTACACCCACAGGTGCTTATAATTACGGGCAGAAAGTTTTTTCACACCGAAAGCTTTTACACAGCGGTTCTGTTCCACACACGGAATCTCTTACAAGCAGACGCGTTTATATACACACAAAAGCCTTTGCACACAGAAGCTATTACACACAGAAACTTTTACACAGGTGCCTCTACACACAAATGCAACTTTTACAGATGGAAACACACACACACACATAGAAACTTTGCGCGTGCTTTTACACGCAAAGTTGTTTCTATGCGTTTCGTGCGGGAAGGGCTCACTTGACACCATCCGAGCAGGTCGTCCTGCTAGCGTATTGGCAGACCAGCGAGACAAGTGTAACATCAGCGCAAGGCACCAACAGCGGAATGGAAGCCTTCTCCCCTCCAGGAGTTGCTGAACGTGGAGGAATCCCACCATGAATTGGTTAAAACCATCTTGAAAAATATGAGTTCGTCAATGGGAAGGATTATCCCATTAAAATTATGGAACATGAAATTCATGTCTGAAACCACCAACTAGAATTTTGATTTACCTATGAATAACATGGTGATTTTCCATGGATTTTTGTATGTTGACCAGAGGGACATTGGCCAATCCAAGTCGCTCCCATCCTGGCGCCGGAGTTTTTTGCATGGTCCACCCGCCCTTTCGGCCCAAGTCGCTCCCAAGAATTGCAGCCGGCCATTGCCTCAGAGTTTAGTTCGTCACTTGGGATGAATTACCCTCTGGTAAATTAATAGTTCGACCCTGGCAGATAAGATAGGGGTTGGAAGATTAGTTTCCATTCAAAATTGGTGATTTTCAGGGTCCAACTGTTAATTTACCAGGGTGTATCTTATGGAAAGATAAAACATGTTCCAAACCACCAACCAGAAATTCCAAATGTGTAAACTCCGGAATTTGGCCAAATTCCAATTGTTCATGGTGAAAGTTGAGCCCCTTCAGAGATCAACCCTGATTGCCCCAACAAATAACCTTGGGGTCACCTACAAACGTGCGGAGTTCGCTTCAAAAGCATTGAACCCTGCGGTTTGAAACAAAAAGAATGGATTTCTTCAGTGAAATCAGGGTTTCCTTAGCATCCCGCAATAATGAGTCAGATAAATGAACAACAAAAATGAGGATGTAAGCGGGCAAATTTCGGGCAGTCTGGGGGATTCGTTTCCCCAGATTGAGGGGATGACAAGGAAACCATGGCTCCGGAATGGTATCAGATCAGCTTAGTGGCCAGCTGCATTATCAGAGGGTATCAACTGTTTATCTGAAGGGTTAGATACCCCACCCAACTAAGCGTAACAGTTTTTTTGCTGGGCGTACAGATGCTGGTTCATCAGTTCATCACCCTTTACAGTAGTTTTTGGCCATGGTGCTAAGCGAGAGTCCATGCAAACATGAAATCATACGAAAGTACTGGCGCGTCACAGAGGCTCAGTCCACAACCTCACAAACCAAGTGCATTCACAAAAACATTGTGGTAATTCCATGAGCCCTTTGCTGTCTCAAAATTTAGGTTCCCACTTGTTTGGGGCATACCGCACTTTTTTGGATTCAGCCAGGCTTATCAGCGCATCTTTGCAAACAACCCCGGCTGAATATAACCAGTTGGATGATGATAACCTCAAATTATTGGATTGTATGACATAGCATAACACCCTACAATCGTCAATCAACAGGGGCTTTAAACCGCACCTTGCAAAGAGATGCATTTATGTGACCTCTGTCAGCTTGAGGTAGCAATCTAATTTACCCAGCCAAATCCACTAACATTGCCAAGACATGGTATGGTCGATCACCACCACCACCGCCACCACCACCATCGTCATCGTCATCGTCATCGTCACCATCAACATCAAAATCATTCAATTCTCATCAAAATCATCACCATCATCATCATCGATCAGCAACAGCTGTGGTGTTGTAGTAGCAGTTCTTGTTGTTGTAGTGGTGGTAGTAGTAGTAGCAGTAGCAGGACGTGGAGGTGGAGGTGGAGGTGGAGGAAGTGGAGGAAGTGGAGGAAGTGGAGGAAGTGGAGGAAGTGGAGGAAGTGGAGGAAGTGGAGGAGGAGGTGGTGGTGATTATGTTTTATTATTTTCAATGCGTGTCCACTAAATATTGGAGGAATGGGGGTAAAGGTCCTTACTTAAAATGGCAATCATTAAAGGTATATATATATATATATCTGGGTAAACTATAATATTTCACTAACCTGAATTAAGGCCATCTGGGGATGATTTCCCTTATTAACCATGATTCCAGTGAGGTCGCAGTGAGGTCGTGATGAAATTTACCCAGATATATATGTTTGCGTCAGACTTTCCCAACTGGGTTTGTCTGACAATGGGGTACCCTCAAATCTAATGGATTATCATCATTTTCCCAGTGGATTAACCAATGGTTGGAATGAGGTGCTCACTTGTCAGACAAACCCAAAAAAACAAAATAATTGTTATCAGTCATCTCAACCAATCGCCCAAAGCACAATGTAAATAACGTACTGAAAAAAAACACCCAAATTATTATAGTCGATACATAACCCAAATAACTATAAGTATAGCAATAACTACTATAATTTCCCAATATTTCATCGCCATTTGGATGAAATGGAGGTTTAGTTTTTTGGGGAAATCAACGATCTTAGATGGGCCCTACATTCTCCATTGCCACGTGTGCATACCCGTGGCTTCCCGTAGGTACCCCAGTAGATCTCTCCGCTTCCAAGGGCGGCGTTTGTTATAACCCAGGGACGGCCATCATTCCGGACTCGCTGATGGGACACAAGAGATGCTGATGTAGGAAGTCGTCCTGAAGGGAAATAGCCAGCTGGTTGGTGGTTTCAACCGACCCCTCTGAAAAATATTAGTCAGTTGGGATGATTATTTCCAATATATGGAAAAATAAAAATGTATAAAAATGTTCCAAACCACCAACCAGCCAGGGTGGCCATGGCAGGTCAGCGGCGTTCCAAATTTGGCGACACCATCTGGAGAGCACCAAAAAACAAGATGTCACCCTTCAAACAAAATTTCAAGGAGGTTTCCGTTTAGTCATGGGGTTACCCCCAAATCATCCATGTCAGACTCTAATTAGATCTAATTAGACCATTTCAGTGTTAAAGTGCGACGACGCCTGGACAATCCTTGGGGATCATGCCCCCTACTACTTGGGGCTGTAGTGAACTAAGTGAACTAAGTGATTATATACCATTATATACACATCATTTGACGCGGGATATATAATTATATCTCAATTTATATGGACGTTTTTGGCCATGGTTATATCCATTTGCAATCCCAACTGCACCCCATTTCATGCGCAAGCAGGGTAAATTCCAGTATATTCCTTATAATGTTCCCATTCTATTCCCACTAGGCTGCCCATCACCCCCATAGGACCCTCCGGTATTCAAACGTGGCAACGGAAAGCCCCTAACTAAATGGAGGCTTAGTTCGCTGGGAAATCATCAAAGTACATGGTGAATTTCCCTTACAATTTGAGGTTTCAACAGACATCCACCATTTAATCATACATATATATATACATAATATAATTACATACATAATGTACATGTATATATATATATGCATATGTGTATTATATATATATACATATTAAAATGTGTGTATATATATATATATATATGCAAAACATGTGTATATATATATACACACATATCATGTGTATATATACATATCATGTATATATATATATACATAATGATGATTTTCTCATTAAAGCCCATTTATTTAAAAAAAAATTGTCCATGTTTCCCGATGATTTTCTCATTCAAACCTCTCTCCTCGTGTCCCATGCGCCCGCGAGCAGCGGAATGGTGGTGCTGCGGCACGCGAAGCAACCGGTTCATCGGCGCTCGACGGCCCTGCGACTGGTGGGGAATCGGCCCGGTGTTTCAGATGGGGGACAGGACAAAAATTTTATCCCATGGCCGCTCCATGGTGCTACTGTGGATGGAAGAAATCCTGCACCGCTTAATAGGTTGTTTATCCCATTCTTTATAGGCTTTCTACCATCCCAGGTGGTGCAGGATTTCTTCCATCCACTGTAGTAATGAAACCTACATGACTGGGTGACTGGAGGGAGGTCATATGACGATTTGGATTTCGGGATTTTTCTCGACTGGTGATGGATTTCGCAACCAGAAAATGATGGGGATGTGGCAAAATCCAATGAACATCAGATAGTCATAATAAAAAGAGTCTCTAAGTTTAGAAGAAATGGCTTGTACATGGTGGTATAAACAATTCCGACTTGGATGGTTTATGGTTTTCTGGAATTGGGTTTGTCACATTATACTAGATGTTCGGCAGTGAGCCAACATGAGGGTGCATACAGCCAATTGATCTCACCAATAACGGATACCTTAACCAATTCCTTCAATTAAATCAGAACACTAAACTCACCATGTTATGGGTATACAATTTGGATATGATGTGGGATATGTAATGAATTTCTCCAAAAATGGTGCATGGGCCAAGCCATTATCATATATTATCATATATTATCATCATAGTATCATCATATTATCATCATAGTGCCAGTTCAGTAGCAAATCTGGGAGTGGTTGCCCGATTACCTGGTGTCATGTAAATCCACCCAGCACGTATCTACAAACTGAACTATACCCCAAGAATTCGAAATTATATACTGGTTGGTGGTTTCAACCATCTTGAAACATATGAAGGTCCAGTTGGGATGATTATCCCATATATTATGGAAAAAATAAAAGCCATGTTTGAAACCACCAAGCATATATATATATATATATATATATATTTATACATATATATATATGGGTAAATTATAATAATTCACCAACCTGAATTAGGGCTATTTGGGGATGATTTCCCTTATTAACCATGATTCCAGGGCTCGGTCGCGACGTGAGGTCGTTATAATTTATCCAGAGATAGATATATATATATGTATACATATATTGGGGTACATTGGGGTTACCCTCTGGTAAACTAACATAACTATGGAAAATTACCATTTTCACTGGGAAAATCCACTATAAATGGTCATTTTCAATAGCTATGTTAGTTTACCAGAGGGTATAGCCTTCCAAAACATGGCCCGACGTGAATCCGTTTGGTTCTCGACTGGGCCAAACGGAAAAAAAAATGGCTGTAACCAATTTGATCTAAGGGCCCCAAGAGTTGGGATGAATCCCCTCCGGTAAACATACGAAAAACTCATGGGAAAATCACCGTGATATTTTTCGATGGGAAAACCATGGGAAAACCATGGGAAAACCATGGGAAAACCATGGGAAAACCATGGGAAAATGGTGATGTATATGGAAAATCACCATGTTCAATGGTTAAATCCACGATTTCGACTGGGCCATTTTCAAGTTCGCGAACTGTAAACGTTTACCAGAGGGTAACCCGTATGATCACTATGGTTGCATCACCGCAAATGTGGAGCTGCACCCCCAAGTAGCCGGTGTATATATCGTCATCCGTCAACGGAAATGGCACAGCTGCAGCATATTGTGGACCTATTGATACCTATTGAACATCTTATTCACCAGCCTGAACTTTAACCAGCCCAGAAACTGATAAACTGATATAAACTGTAGAAATGCAACATAGATTTTAAAAAAATAGCACCTTCCAGGGAACATGGTGTCCTCGGCCACTTGCCAAGTCGTGTCATCGAAGTTGGGTCGCCCCAGATCCCAGGCTCCCATAGGACCATAGGATTTTCTGAAACATTCCCATGTAAAAAAGGTGCTGAAAAATCATGTTTTTTTTCACCAATACCAAATGCCAATATTAGTGGGTTGTTGAGGTTCTTTAGTCATAATGTTCCAACAAAAATATAATCATTTATAGTAGCAAATAGCTGATTTTAATTGATTTTACCATATTTTACCCATATGTTCCAATGAAATTTCCAAATCAAGCCTCCATTTTCCCATGATTTTCTCATTGATTCTCCATATCTTCCATTGATTTTCCCATGAAAACCGCAGTTAAAATTGCGGTACCGCTTTAGCACCGCCTGGCCCCGCCTGAGGGAACATGTCCATCGCCAGTTGGGCCTGCGCCGATAAAATGGTGGTATTGGTGGTAGCCGAACTATGGAAAAAATGTGGTCGAAAATAACGTGGTTGGTGGTTTTAACCATCTTGAAAAAAGTTAGTCAATGGGAAGGATTATCCCATATATTATGGAAAATAACAAATGTTCCAAAGCACCAATCAGTAACGTGTGTGAAGCCATACGCCATAGATGTTTTATACATAATAATATATATATATGTATATATATATTATATGCCGTAGACAAATCGAAACATACTACGAGAATTGCAAAAAATCCCAGAGGAAAAGTGCCGTTTTTTATCATGCAAAGGCGACATGGGAACTTCACGATACCTTTTTTTGTGTAATGGATCGTAATGGTCATCAAATGTCATCAAGCTACATGGCATATGAGGCTATGGTCATGTATGGTCATCCATCCCAAAATGGAAATCGTTATCTTGATGATATATTTCTTTGCTCATGATTTGATGAACATTTTAACTAATATCCCCCAATATGGACAAGTTACCCAAGTTTTGACCCCAACAAAAAATGAATAGAATGATCTTTTATGGAAGTCAGGAAAATGCCGGTGATCAGTAGTCACTGCAATATCTTCTCTTCACTCAAAACATATCCAGTTTTTAATTGGCTGTTTTTCTCTACTGTTTTTCTCTCAAAAGGGCGGATTCTGGGTGCACTTGGGATTACTATATATATATATATATACGTATATATATATATATCCATGGAGATAGCCTCCACAATTTGGGATATAACCCCTGTAAGCATTGGTATATAACCGTTTAATACCACTTATAACTGGAACCGCGCCCAAGCACCCCTTCAAACTAGCCTTCTCTTCTTAATAAAATGAACATCTGGAGCCATACCCCACATGTCACTGAAGAAGCCGGACATTTGCCACTGAAAGAACTTGAATACTTTTGGGTGTTCATCCCAGGCATCAAAAGTAGCTAAGTTAATAACCATATGCCTTAGATTAGTAGGCTAAATATGTCTTACAGCGGATCCTATCTGCAGTTCCCATTGGCTGCCTGACTATTGCCTTGAACAAGAATCTGACGAATTGTGGTTCTACGTATTTGGGCTGAAAACATAGAACCAATTATGGAATTTACCAACCTTAATAAGGATATGTGTTGAGATTTAATGGAGTTTTCATGGGAAATCATAGGGATATAGAACCTTGAACCGTTTGGTTTTCTCTGAAATTTATGGGAAAACACCCTAAATCTCGTGTATAATCTGTTTCCCATCAAAAATGATCATCTGGTGGTAAACCCCCAGCTTTAGACACATCATGACACATCCATCTATATTGTTGACATGCACTTACAACGTTGCACAACTCTCTTTGACAACCCCAAGTCATAGGTAGACAAGTTGGGAAGCTGAACATATGAGGCAAGTAACACTGGTTGATGGTTTCAACCCCTCTGAAAAATATGACTTTGTCAGTTGGGATTATAAAAAAAATACACCAGCATAGACCCCAAACAGCAACAACGCATGTTTCCACCAAGGTCATGTGCAATTCAAAATTCATGGAACTGTCTGGCACACTCCTGTTGAGAAAAGAAAGAAGAGAGAAGAAGGGAG